>Ga0115555_1002733_pt1 | contig 11673 bp, 10 predicted proteins | sample COGITO_mtgs_1104_2_FD_87285 | JGI IMG/M metagenome (GOLD analysis project Ga0115555, IMG submission 87285) | Pelagic marine microbial communities from North Sea - COGITO_mtgs_110407 | ecosystem: Environmental > Aquatic > Marine > Epipelagic | place: Germany:Helgoland, sampling site Kabeltonne...
ATCAACTTGCTTTGGATCGGTGCTTTATTACTGTGCTTTGGATTTTTTATTGCTATTTTACGTAGATATGAAGAGTTCATGATTTTTCGTAACAAAGGATTGGAGTCATAAAAAAGAGACAGCGTGTCTTTAAGAATAGCTATTATTGGAGGTGGAAATGTAGCTACCCATTTTTTTAAGTCACTTGGTGATAGAGGTGTCCATAAAATTTTTGTGCGAAAAAAAGAAGAAAATTCGCACCTTCCTTTGGCGCTTTTATCCGAGTCCAAAGATTTAAGAACATTAGACTTAGCCATAATTATCATCGCTGTATCGGATGATCAAATTATAAATGTGATGACTAACTACCATTTTGATCCAGATCAGATCATTCTTCATACTGCAGGATCTGTGGACATGGATGTAATCCATCAAAAGCACGCAAAATGTGGCGTGCTTTACCCGTTAATGACGCTTTCCAAAGAAGATATTATTGATTACGAGCAAATGCCCTTATTAATTGAAGGAAGTGAGGAATCTGTTTTGTTGATCACCCAACTGGCTGAAAGTATCAGTCAACGTGTGGCTTATTTTGATTCTCAAAATCGAAAAATCATTCATTTGGCCGCTGTCATTGCCAATAATTTCACCACTTCACTTCTTTTGGACGTAGAGAAGATTCTTAAAAAACATCAACTGGATAAGCATTTACTGGTACCTCTAATGGAACAGACCATACATAAAGCCTTCAACTTGGGGGGTGCAAAATCTATGACAGGGCCTGCGGTAAGAAAGGATCAGAAGATCATAGATGTGCAGTTAGGTTTATTAAATCAGGATCCTGAAATGCTCGATTTATATCAATTTTTCACCCATCGCATTCAAAAAACCAAAAGTGAGCCATCTGATAGCTGAAATCAAAGGCTTTACCAAAGCCATTAGAATTCCCCATCTTTTTGGCATTGTAGTCGTGCAATTCTTAACAGCATCCTATCTCATCAAGGCCCCAAATGAGGTGCTTTTAAATTGGGAATTTATCTTGCTAACCGCTTCAATTACGATGCTTGCCGCAGCAGGATATTTGATCAATGATTATTATGATCAAAAGATTGATTTAATCAATCGGCCGGATCGGGTCGTCGTGGGCATACATCTGCGTCGTCGTCATGCATTGGTAGCACACATGGGCTTATCAATTTTAGCGATTATGATTGGTTTATGGATAGACCGGTGGTTGGGACTTTTTAATTTTTTTGCTTCTTTTATGTTATGGCTCCATAGTAACTATTTCAGGAGAGTACTGCTGTTGGGGAATATTATGGTGGCCCTGATGCATGTCATGATCATCTTGGTGGTTGCTACGTATTTTCAAGCCTACAACACCTATTTATTGGCCTATTCTTTGTTTGCTTTTGTGGCTATTTTTATCCGAGAAGTCGTCAAGGATCTTAGGGGGGTAAAGGGTGATGCCGCCCATGGAGCGGAAACTATTTCGGTAACCTGGGGGATTAGAACGGCTAAAAAACTTATTTATCTATCTATTTTCTGTGGTATTATTTTCATGATCTATTTTTTGGAAGGTGCGCTTCCCACGAATTCAGGCTTCTATTTTTTAGCTTTATTGCCTTTTTTGGGGTGGTTTATCTATCGAATCCAATCAGCCGATACCCAATCACATTATCGAACCCTGAAAAAGAGTATTGATTGGATCATTTTATCTGGTATCTTAAGTATATTTTTACTTCATGAATAAGTGTAGCATTGCCGTTTTTGCTTCAGGAGAGGGGTCTAATGCGGAAAATATCGTTAACTATTTCAAAGGCAATGATGCTGTTAATGTGGTGCTTATTGTCTCAAACAAAGCGGGTGCTGGAGTGCTCCAACGTGCTGAGAAACTAGAAGTGCCCCATTTAATTTCTCAGCGAGAGGAATTAAATAATCCAACATTTCTGCTCTTATTGGAGCAGCAAAAAATTGACCTGATCGTTTTGGCTGGATTTCTTTTGAAAATCCCTACCTACTTAATTGCCGCTTTTTCTGATCGGATCATCAATATACACCCTGCTTTGCTTCCCAAATATGGTGGTAAAGGCATGTATGGTGATCAGGTTCATAAGTTAGTTTTGTTAAATAAAGAACGTCAATCAGGGATTACCATTCACTTGGTTAACGAGCATTATGATGAAGGTAAAATACTTTTCCAAAAAAGTTGTAAAGTCATTACGAATGATGAGGTCAGAGATTTGGCCGAAAGAATTCATCAACTTGAATATCAATATTTTCCAAAAATCATAGAAGATTACATTAATAGATTCTGATCTTTTTTTAATTGTGTTTACTTTTGCATTTTAGAAAAATAATTCATGCAAGACTGCACCATAAAATCTGCCCTAATTTCGGTTTACAATAAAGAGGGACTCGAACCCATCGTTAAAAAATTATCTCGCTTAGGCGTAGAGATATATTCTACCGGCGGCACCTATGCTTTCATTGATCAATTGGGCATAAAAGCGACTTTAGTGGAGGATGTGACTGAATATCCATCTATTTTCGGAGGGAGGGTCAAAACCTTACATCCTAAAATTTTTGGAGGCATATTGAACAGAAGAGCAGATGCTGGAGATGCTGCGGAGAAAAAGAAATATAATATTCCAGATATTGACTTAGTGATTGTAGACCTTTATCCTTTTGAGGAAACGGTTGCTTCTGGGGGAACCATGGAGGAAATTATCGAAAAAATAGACATTGGGGGTATTGCCTTGATCCGAGGAGCGGCTAAAAACTTCACTGATGTGCTGATTGTCTCCTCTAGAAATTATTATGGGGCATTTTTAGACTTGCTTGAGAAGGGCGATGGCCTGACGACGGTGGATCAAAGAAAATCGTTTGCATTACAAGCTTTCCATGTTTCCTCTCATTATGATACGGCCATTTTTAATTATATGAATGTATCCAAGGAGTTGCCCGTGCACAAAGTCAGCTATGAGCAAAAAAAATCCTTGAGATACGGTGAAAACCCACATCAAGAAGGAGTTTTCTACGGGGATTTGAATGCCTATTTTGATCAATTGGGAGGTAAGGATATTTCTTATAATAATTTGATAGATATTGAAGCTGCGATCCAAATCATTGCTGAATTTGATGAAGAACTGGCTTTTGGCATTCTAAAGCACAACAATGCTTGTGGCTTTGCCGTGGACTCAAATGTCAAAGCGGCATATCTTAAGGCGTATAAAGCAGACAGTACATCGGCCTTTGGGGGAATTTTGGTCTGTAATAAAGAAATAGACCTGTTCGCGGCCAAAGAGATTCATAAACTATTTTTTGAAATCATCATTGCGCCTTCCTATGCCAAAGAGGCCTTGGAACTGCTGCAACAAAAAGCAAATAGGATTATCCTTGTTCAGAAAAAAAGTTTTGAAGGCAAAGAGCAATTTAAATCTTTGTTAAATGGTGTCGTTATTCAGGATTATAACGGTGCAACGGATCAGTTAAGTGATTTGAAGAGGGTCACTCAAAGGAAGCCTTCGCAAGCAGAAATTGACAACTTACTTTTTGCATCAAAGTTGTGCAAGCATTCCAAATCAAATACGATTGTGCTGACCAATAATCATCAGTTATTGGCCAGTGGTGTAGGTCAGACTTCTCGAGTAGATGCCTTAGAGCAGGCGATTGCAAAGGCAAAGAAGTTTGGATTTGATTTGCATGGAGCGGTTATGGCCTCTGATGCCTTTTTCCCATTTCCAGACTGCGTAGAAATAGCTGGAGCAGCAGGTATCACCGCGATCATTCAACCGGGAGGCTCCATAAAAGATCAGTTATCCATTGATATGTGTGATCAGAAAAATTTAGCAATGGTCTTTAGTGGACGTCGTCATTTTAAACATTAGATCTAGATTTAAAAAGATTGATTATATTGAATATAAATAAATACGTGGAGGAATAATAATATGGGAATTTTTGATTTTTTTTCTAGTGATATAGCCATTGATTTGGGAACGGCTAATACTTTAATTATCCACAAAGGCAAGGTAGTGGTAGATGAACCCTCCATTATTGCCATTGATATGAATACTAATAAAGTATTGGCTATTGGCCGTGAAGCGATGCAGATGCACGAGAAAACCCATCACAACATCAAGACCATAAGGCCTTTGAAAGATGGTGTTATTGCAGATTTTCATGCGGCGGAGCACATGATTCGTGGAATGATCAAGATGATAGATAAAGATAAAAGAAGTTGGTTCCCTACCTCCCATAGAATGGTCATTTGTATTCCTTCTGGGATCACAGAGGTAGAAAAAAGAGCGGTTCGAGATTCTGCAGAACATGCGGGTGCAAAGGAAGTTTATATGATTCATGAACCCATTGCCGCCGCCATTGGTATTGGCATTAACATAAGTCAACCGATCGGATCAATGATTGTGGATATTGGTGGTGGGACCACAGAGATTGCGGTCATCGCCCTTTCAGGAATTGTGGCTGACCAATCAATACGAGTGGCTGGAGATTCTTTTACCAAAGATATCTTAGACTATATGCGAAGACAACATAACCTATTAATTGGTGAGCGTACTGCAGAGCGTGTGAAAATCGAGATAGGTTCTGCATTAACCGAGTTAGATGACGGACCGGAAGATTTTGAGGTAAGAGGGAGGGATCTGATGACAGGAATTCCTAAAGTAATAAAAATATCTTATCCAGAGATTGCCTTTGCCATAGATAAGTCAGTGTCCAAAATTGAAGAGGCCGTATTAAAAGCCCTTGAAATATCACCGCCAGAACTCTCCGCAGACATATATGAAAACGGAATTTATTTAACGGGAGGGGGCGCGATGCTGCGTGGTCTAGATAAGCGACTATCACTTAAAACAAAATTAACCATTCATATTGCTGAAGATCCGCTCAGGGCCGTCGTTAGGGGAACGGGCTTGGCCATCAAAGAGCTTGATCATTACAAACCCGTATTGATGACTTAAATGCAGCAATTATTTGCCTTTTTATTTCGTAATAGGGTTTTAGGATTTTTTCTTTTTTTGGAGATAATCTCAATTTCACTCATTTTTTTTAATAATAATCTTTACAATTCATATCTATTTAATACCTCTAATAAGTTTGTGGGTACGGTCCTAGAAACGAATCACAACATTGATGAATATTTTCAATTGGATGAGATTAATCAGGAGTTACTCATGGAAAACGCATGGTTGAGACAAGAATTGTCAAAAAAGAATTTAGGGGTTATGAGATACGATACACTTATGAGAAATTCTCATGTGCTCCCTGCCCAAGTAATAAATAATGAGTTTCAAAAAGAGGAAAATTACATGACCCTAGATAAAGGATCCTTATCTCATATTGAACCAGGAATGGCCGTAATTTCAAGAGAGGGAATCGCAGGTATCATTAAATCGGTCAGTGGCCATTTTTCAACGGTCACTTCTATTTTGAATCGAAAATTGATGATATCTAGTCAACTGAAAAAGACGAATACTTTATGTACGGTCCAGTGGAACTTAGAGGGTCCTTTGGTGGCAGACTTAAAATATATTCCACGTCATATAAATATTCACATTGGAGATACGGTAAGTACTTCGGGTTATAATGCGGTTTTTCCTGCAGAGATCATGGTAGGTACTATTATTTCATATCAGTTACCTGATGAGTCTCCTTTTTATGTGGCCAAGATTCAATTATCTACAGATTTGTCATCAGTAGATGCCGTTTATGTGATAAGAAACCCATTAAAAGATGAGATGGATAGTTTACAAACCGTTTTATGAATAGAATCAATTGGAAATTATTGATATTTTATTTTGTAGGATATGTAATCTTACAAATACCATTACTGCATAAATTCATATTGTTCGATGTAGCTTTTAGCTTTTTTTACTTGGGATTTTTATTATTTTTCCCATTAGGACAAAATCCTATATTGAGACTGATGGCTGGGTTTTTAACGGGCTTATTTATCGATCTTTTTTCCAATACGCCCGGACTTCATGCAGGCGTTTGTACTTTCATCATGCTTTTTAGAGATACTTGGTTAAGGTTTATTTTAGAATATGAAGAAGGAGCTCTAGATATGAATATTTATATCTTAAAAATGAGGGGGGTATGGCTTTACGTTTTGCCATTTATTTTCATTCATCATCTTATGATATTTTGGATTAATTATGGCAGTTGGATGGGTTTATTTTTGACATTTGACCGAATTTTGGCCAGCACTATTTTTTCTTTTCTCAGTATTTTGTTACTTAATTTGGCAATTTCCAAAAAGCCAAGTCGGGTATGAAAAGTCGAATTTTAGGTATAAGAATCTTTATAATCATTACCATTTTTGTGCTGTCCGTTAGATTATTTAGTATTCAAATCGTGGATACAAGTTATCAAGAAATTGCCAATCGGAATGTAATTCAACGAGCCATTGAATACCCTTATAGAGGTCTTGTATTTGACAGAAACGGGAAGCTTTTGTTGTATAATGACCCTATTTTTGATTTAGAAATCACGCCTAAAAATGTAGATTTATCGGATTCATTATTGATTAAAAAGTTACTATTCATTACGCAAAAGGAGTTTGACCAGACCTACCTAAAGGCAAAATCTTTCTCTAGACATTTACCCTCTATCTTTTATAAACAGCTGTCCAATGAAAAATTCGCAGCACTCCAAGATAGAATGATAGATCTAGAAGGATTTAATATAAACTCAAGAACTACACGGGGTTACGCTGAAACAGGATTGGCAAACATATTGGGTTATGTGGGAGAGGTGACTCGAAAACAGTTAGATGTGGATACTACGGGCTATTATAAGTCAGGGGATAATATCGGGATTACGGGGATTGAAAAAACTTATGAAAGAGCTATAAGAGGATTGAGAGGGATTAAATACCATAACGTTGATGCACAAGGGATCAATATGGGTTCCTTTGAGAATGGAGCTTATGATACTTTGTCTCAACCTGGATTGAATCTGGTACTGACCATTGATGGAGCGCTTCAGAAATATGCAGAAAGACTGATGGATGGAAAAACGGGGAGTCTGGTGGCCATTGATCCTTCGTCTGGCGAAATACTTGCCTTGGTTTCGGCGCCATCTTATGATCCTTCATTGTTTTCAGGTAGGGCATTCTCTCAGAATTTCGCAACGATTCAAAGGGACTCATTGAAACCTTTATTCAATCGTCCCTTACAGGCCATGTATCCACCGGGATCCATGTTTAAGACCATTCAAGCTTTGATTGCATTAGAACAAAATCAAGTGCGGGCCGATGAAATTATTACTGTAAATGGTCAACTTATTGGCGATCATGCGCCACCAGGCAGATACGATATGGAGCGTGCGATCACTAAATCATCAAATAATTATTTTTTTAAAGTCTTTCGTCGTGTCATCCAGCAAGGAGAAGATCCGAGTCCCTTTATTGATAGTAGAATCGGTTATAGTAAGTGGCGGGATTATGTGTTGCAGTTCGGTTTTGGTAAGATGCTGGATATAGACCTTCCCAATGAGAAGGCAGGTTTTGTCCCAAGTTTGGAATCTTATGATAAAATTTATGGGAAAGACGGGTGGAAGTTTTCTAATATTTATTCTTTGAGTATCGGTCAGGGAGAACTTTTGGTGACCCCCCTTCAAATGGCTAATCTGGGTGTAATATTGGCAAATAGAGGACATTATTTTACCCCACATTTGGTCAGAAAAGTGGGTGCTGAAAATTTAGATTTTAGTCAAAAGAAGTCCACAGAAATAGACACTGAACATTTTGAGAGCGTATTGAACGGAATGCAGGCATTGGTATCTGTACCTGGATCAAGGGCATATATTCCTGATTTGGTTTTTTGTGGTAAAACCAGTACCGTTGAAAATCCCCAGGGGTTGGATCATTCGGGATTTATGGGCTTCGCTCCAAGGGAGGATCCAAAAATAGCCATTGCGGTCTATGTAGAAAATGCGGGTTGGGGAGCACGCGCGGCGTTGTCAACAGCTAGTTTGGTTATTGAAAAGTATTTATATGGGTCAGTTAAAAAGAAATGGCTTGAGAACTATGTTTTAAAAGGAGATTTTCAAGATGCGAAGCCAGAATAGATACCAAATAGATACCTTATCCGTGGTTTATTTTTTATCACTTGTTGTGCTAGGGTGGATTAATATATATGCTGCGGACTATGATCTGGATAGGACTGCTTCATTTTTTGATTTAAATCAAAGCGCAACAAAGCAACTTATTTGGATTGGGGCTTCATTCTTATTGATTGCAGTCATTTTTATTTTGGATTATCGGTTTTACGATTCATTTGGTTATGTAATTTGGGGGGTATCCATTTTTTTTCTTTTGGCCGTATTATTTTTCGGCAAAGAAGTTGCGGGTTCAACCTCTTGGTTTGAGATTGGATTCATAAAAATCCAACCATCTGAGTTTGCTAAAATTGCTACGGCCATCGGGTTGGCAAAATACCTAAGTTCACAGAATGTTGGAGGATCTGATATGCGTAAGTTGGGCATCTCTGCACTGTTATTTTTAATTCCGATGGGGCTCATTATTATGCAAGGGGATTTAGGGTCAGCGATGGTGTTTTGTAGTTTGATTTTGGTTTTATTCAGAGAAGGTCTTTCCGGAAAACTATTGTTTTTTTCTCTCTATGCGGGTATATTATTTTTATTAACTCTTTTGATAGATCAATGGATACTGCTTTTTATGGTATTTGCCTTGTTTTGATATGCTTAGGATTGTTTATCAAGAATGGCAAAGCACTTATTTTTATATTGGTTTTTGCTATTCTAAGTTGTGGGTTAATTAAGAGTGTTGATTTTGTATTGAACCAAGTACTTAAGGAGCATCAGCGGCTTCGGGTCATATCCCTGATCAATCCAAATGCAGACCCACTAGGCATTGGATGGAATGTGATGCAATCTAAAATAGCCATTGGATCGGGTGGTTTTATGGGTAAGGGTTTTTTGAAAGGGACGCAAACTAAATTTGATTTTGTGCCTGCCCAAACTACGGATTTTATTTTTTGTACCATAGGAGAAGAGCAGGGATGGTTAGGAACAACCTTAATCATGACACTCTTCGGTGCTTTCTTTTTGCGGCTATTGACGATAGCCGAACGCCAAAAATCAAGGTTTATAAGAATTTATGGTTATTCAGTGGTATCCATCATATTTTTTCATTTTGCTATAAATATAGCCATGACCATTGGTTTATTTCCCGTTATTGGTATACCCCTTCCTTTTTTCAGTTATGGGGGATCGAGTCTATGGACTTTTACCATGCTACTCTTTATTCTCCTTAGGTTGGATAGTCAAAGAATGGAGCAACTGGAGCATTGATTAGCGAAATCGTCTGAAGATAATTTTTAATAATTCTTTGACAATTTCGGCATTCATATCCCATTGGTATTCCTTGGCTTCATTACGAATTAAATGTTCGACGGCTGCATCAAAGTTTTCTAAACGCTCAATTTTTATGATGGTGGCTTTAAATTTCTCATCACTGTCTCCAAATAATTCTTTCACAAACATGTACTGATGATTGATTGAAATATTAGATAAAATACTGGTAATCCGTTCTTCCTGATGGGTGTCTGCTATCGTTTTGGTTTCAGACTGGAATTGCTCGTTGATGGTTTCAAAGTCTAACTTTGACAATTCGGGTTCTTTTCTGTAGCCTAAATCATCTTTAAAGTTTTCAGATGTACTCGAAGAAGTCTTTTTGTTTTTGTAAACTTCAATGATCGGATCTTCTAATGGGAAATCATCGACTTCATCTTTTATTCCATTATCCGTATCAATTTCATCTAAAGTTTGAAATTTATCCATCGAGACATCATTATCGGTTTCCAAAGAAAAATCACTGGTTGATCTTTCTAATTCTTCATTTATGTAATCATTGTTTTTTGTTGAGTCCTGCTTTTCGGTTGAGAAAGTGCTTTCATTGGAGGAGGATGCTTCCATCGGACCCACTTCTTCAACAGATTCTTCGAGAGGCAAATCATCTGTAGGGTCTGTAGTGATTTCAGAAAGGGCTTCCTTATCATCTGGCTGATCTGAGGGAGATTGATCGCTGCTTGTTGAGTGCGCTACTAGATCTTTATTTTCTGGACTGGGCGGGTCTTCTTCCATCTCTGCCACGGGATCATCTTGCATTGTTGAGGCCATTTCTGCCTCATGAGGACTCGGTGATTCAGTTTCAGGAGCGCTTTTTTCGATAACTACTTCTGATGGTGGATCACTATCTTTTGGGTCTGAGCGGTCTTCAGCGCTGCCCATTTGATGGATGGTTTCTTGTACTTTATCTTCAACATCTTCATGCTCGCCAGAGAGCTCTCTGATGATTAAATTTCGTTCATTATTTTTTTTAATGGATTGACTAACCTTGAATAATTCTTGTTTTTCTAGAATGAGAATTTCGGATAGCTGCTCAACAAGCTGATGCTCACCAAGCGTATGCTTCTCGAAAAAAGCAATAGCGAACCTTTTTAGGTGTTTTGGATCATTTGCTTCGAAAACGTCTAAAAAATCTAATATCAAGGATTTATGAAATACTAAGTATTTTGCAAACTGTGGAATGAATTTCTTGTTAAAGAGTAGTTCCGGTCTTTTTTTGATTTCATTATCCAAGTAGGTTGCAGGATCAAAATTGAGGACAATAAGGTCTTCGACTGCCTTTACGATAATAGGTTTTAGGTTTTCCGCATTGACAGAAATATTTTGGGAAAGCACATTCATGAACTTCGAAATCATTACTTTCACTTCTGGCGCATGATAATCAAAATAAGGACTTTCAATTTTTTTTATTTCTTCTTGCCAGCGTTCAAAGAGAGATTTAATGATGAATAGATTTAACTGTTTGATTGGCGATATATTTAGAATTTCCTTACCTGTGAGCATTTCTTTTTCTTTGAATGCCTGGGCAATCAGTTGCTCTGAAAAAACAGTTTTATATTGACTGATAAAGGTTGGGTTTAATTTTTCTTTTATCATAGGGGCATCGAAAAACGCTAAGTTTAATAATTCTAGTGCTGGGTAAAGCTATTGATTAGGAGGATAAAAATGAAAGGCTAAAGATTATTTTATGAAATCGAATGGATTTCTTTCAAGGATAATTAAAATGAAAGCAGGCCAATCTTCAAAAATTTTAACAGTTCCTGATATTTTAAAATTATTTTTGAGTAATGATCTTTAAATCAGTTTTAAAGATGAAGATGATTGAATGCATTAGGCATGAAATATACTCAAGGTAAGTCATTGTCAAAAAGAGCTAAATTATTTTATAATGGGACAAATTGAAGTGATATGCGGGCCCATGTTTGCAGGTAAAACGGAAGCCCTTATTGGAAGATTAACTGAGGCTTCAAAGAGGGGAGCCCGTGTCCAAATTTTCAAACCACTGTTAGATAATCGGTATGCTGAAGAGGTGATTATGTCACATAATTCAAACAGCTTACCCGCTTTGCCTGTGCGCAAGGCCAAGGACATACTGAGTAAACTTGACTTTTGTGATGTCGTGGGTATTGATGAGGTTCAGTTTTTTGATGAGGGACTTATCAACTGTGTCAATATTTTGGCCAATCAAGGGAAGCGTGTAGTACTATCAGGCTTAGATATGGATTATCTTGGTAAACCTTTTGATTTAGTTGCCCGTCTCATGAGCATAGCCGAATATGTCACTAAATTACAGGGGATATG
>Ga0115555_1002738_pt1 | contig 11660 bp, 10 predicted proteins | sample COGITO_mtgs_1104_2_FD_87285 | JGI IMG/M metagenome (GOLD analysis project Ga0115555, IMG submission 87285) | Pelagic marine microbial communities from North Sea - COGITO_mtgs_110407 | ecosystem: Environmental > Aquatic > Marine > Epipelagic | place: Germany:Helgoland, sampling site Kabeltonne...
AAGCAAGGCCATGAAAAACAGGTTAAAGTATTAATAGATGAACTATCTAAATCCGTAGATATTAATCTTATAGAAGAAAACTATAAGATTAATAATTTATCAAGGCTAAAAAATTATTATCACTACCTAACTAATAACTTTTTTAATAAAGCTGTTGAATTTATTAAGTTAATGAATAAGTGCAATCAAAATAATATAGATTGTGTTATTGGGGCTGGGAGCTCAGTTCATATGCGCATGCTATTAATTAAAAGCTATTTTAAAAATAAACATCAGAAAGATATTAGTTTGGTCAGTGTCCTTGTGCCGAGTTTATTTCATAAAAATTTTAGTGTTATATGCGCCCCACTTCATGATGATAAAAAATTAACTGATAATGAAAATATTATTTACTTTGAGGGTTCTTTAGCAAAAGTATCTATAAAAGACATAGATGAGAATATTGGATTGATTGCACTTGGTGGTCTTAATAAACATTATGACTTTGATGAAGAAGATCTTTTAAAGCAGATCCAATATATATTAACTTTATATCCTCAAAAAAAATGGTTTCTATTTATCTCAAGGAGAACACCAAGTTATATAACTGAAGAAATATCTAAGTTAAAAAATGAATTTAGTAACCTAATAATTACTGACAAAGACTTTGATGAAGTCATAGAGAAAGCATCCATAAAATTTATTACCCAGGATAGCGTAAATATGGTTTATGAGGCTCTATCTACGAAAGGTAAAACATATCTGTTTAACATGAATTATAAAAAAGAAAATAAAATATCAAGGCAGATGAATCTTCTCATTACTAATAAACAAATTGGTTATATTGAAAAAATAAATATTGCTGAAGGTTTAGAAAAAATTAAAATTCAGTCACAAAACCCATATCATGAAGTTTTTTCTGAAGTTGAGAAAGTGGCCTATCAGTTAATTAAAAAATTAAATTTAAACTCTGCTAAATGAAAATTATTCATCTAATACTAAGCGATGTTTATGCTGGTATGGAGCAATATGTAAATGAATTAATTATTGAGCAAGAAAATGAATGTGACGTTGTTTTGATTTGCACTAAAAACATTACCAAAAAATTTAAAAATAAAAATACAGTCTCGATTAAAGACTTTAGTAGGAATTCGCCTATTGGCCTATTAAGTATGTATTTTCTTATAAAAAAACAAAATGCTGATTTGATTCATACACATGGATCAAAAACTGCAAGCATAGTGAATATTCTTAAAAGATTCTTAAATATTAAACATGTTGCATCTGCTCATGGAATAAAAAAGAAAGATAAACCATTTCTTAAAGCTGATAAACTTATTTGTGCAAGTGTAAATGTGCAAAAATCTATAAAAAGAAATTCCATTGTTGTTAATAATTGGTACTCACCCATACTTCCTAAAAAAATCGATAGAACTCCTGAATATGTGATTGCCGTTGGCAGATTAGAAAAAGTAAAAGGGTTTGATTTGCTAATTAAGTCTTGGGTAAGGGTTCAAGCTAAATTAATGATAATTGGGAGTGGTAATGAGTTTAAAAAATTAAATGATTTAATCTACAATCTAAAACTTGAAAATAAAATTAAAATTATTGATGCGGTAACTCAAGAAGAATTAATTAAATATTATCAAAAAGCATCAATGATGGTTATCTCATCTAGAAATGAAGGTGGTCCAAGAGTTGCTCTTGAGGCATTGAAGCTAGAAATACCTGTAATTTCTACTTCAGTTGGGCACATGCCTGAAATTCTTCCACAAGAACTTCTTGCTATTCCTGATAATTTAGATTCATTAAGAAATTTAGTTGAAAAATATGTAAATAATTTATCTTATAAACAAGATTCTATTTTTGAATATATTCAAGAAGAGTTTTCATTGGAAGAAAAAACTCAACAAATAATGGATATTTATAAAGAATTACTCATATCTTAGTGAAATAGCTGGATCAAGTTTGGCAGCTTTTCTTGCTGGCCATATACCAAAGAATAAACCTACCATAGCTGAGAATGTTATTGATCCAATTATGGCAGTAAATGGCATTGCAAAAGGCCAATCATTAAGGGAGGCAAAAAGATATAAAATACTTGTTCCTAAGAATACTCCAATACAACCACCAATCAGACAAAGTAAAATTGCCTCAACAATAAATTGCAACATGATAGCTTTATGAGTGGCGCCCAAGGCCTTTCTTAGACCTATTTCTCTTGTTCTTTCAGTTACAGAAACAAGCATTATATTCATAACACCAATGCCACCAACTATTAAGCTAATTCCAGCAATACCTGCTATCAAAGCTGTAAAGATTCCTGTTGCTTGTCTTCTAAGATCAGAAAACTGACTATAATCAGATATTCTAAAGTCGTTATCCTCTCCAGGACCAATATCATGCTGTGCTCTAAGTATTCTTTCAATTGTCATCATAACCTCATCAACATTAGTATCTTTAGAAATACCAACACTTAATGAATCTAAATTTTCTGTTCCAAAAAGTCTTTGAGCTCCAGTTAATAATGGAATATACAATTCTTCATCAGGATTTTGCCAACCGGTACTACCTTCCTCTTTAAGAACTCCAATAACTTTATATGAGGTTCCAGCTATAAGTATTTCTTTATTTAGGATTGCTTGAGCAAAAGTTTTTAATTCTTTTGGAACAGCAGAACCTAGAACAATAACTCTTTTTCTGCCTAGGTTTTCTTCTTCAGAAAAAATCCTTCCATACTCGATATCAAAACCACTTACCTTAAAATGAATAGGTAAATTAGCCCTTATTCTTTCGTTTATATTTGCATTGTTATATTTTACTTGTCTATTTCTTGTTATGTATGGAGATACCATCCATTCATGATCATTATTTTTTGCTAAAGCATATGCATCTTTTATATCTAGGGGAACAAATCCTTTGGTAACGGCCCCTCTTCTATTTTGACCTGGGCTGACATATAGAGTTCTTGGTCCAAAATCATCGATCTCTGCCTCTAGTGCTTTATTGGCACTTGAGCCAATCCCTATAACAGCAATTACAGCTGCAGTTCCAATAATAATTGCTAGAGTGGTGAGAAATGATCTGACTAAATTAGATCTGATTGACGAAATTGCTGAGATTAAAGATTCTTGAAAAAGCATTATCCGAAACTAAATGAGGCTGAAACTCTTTCTTTAAATCTTTTTTGATAATCAAATAAACTTTTGCTTGGCAGAATAAATACGGTATCTTCTGATTTAAGGCCAGTTAAGACCTCTACGTATGTTAAGTCAGATTCTCCAATTTTAACCCAAGCAAGTTGTGGTCCGCTTTTTGAATCTTTAATAACTATAAACTTATTAAAATTTTCACCATCCACTTTCTCAGATAGGAAAGTATTAACTGTTTCTTCTGATATATTTAAAATCGAAGCTGCGCTGTAAATATCTTTTCTTGTTCTTAAAGACATTGTTGGCGTGCTTAGAGAGACACTTTTATTAAGAACCTCTATGACAACATCAGTATTCATACCTAAAAGTAATAGATTCTCATTATTATCTATATCTATTAATACAGGGAAAGTAGTAACATTTTGTTCAATTTTTGCTAATGGCTCAATTTTTGAAACCGTACCAAAAAACTCCTTATCTCTATAAGCAGCAACTTTTATAGATACTGTTTGTCCTATGGACACTTTGCCAACATCAATCTCATCAACTAAAGCTCTAACTCTGACTTTTGCAAGATCTGCCATGGTCATTAATACAGTACCCCCACCTACAGCAGACGTTGGTGATGAAATTACCTGCCCAACCTCGACAGGTCTTGAAATAACAGTACCCTGAACAGGGGATCTAACTATAGTGTCATCTAATGCAATTTTAGCATTTTCATATGATACCTCTGTTCTTACTACACTAGATTTAGCTTGAGCATAACTTTCTTGAATATCTTCATAGTCCTTATCTGAAATACTCCCATTTTCATGCAGCTCTTTGCCCCTGTCATATTGAGATTTTGCATTTTCAAGTCTGACTCTCGAAGCGTCAAGATCAGACCTAGCTTGATCTAAAGTATTTTTTGGGGTTCTTTGATCAATTTGTCCTAAGATTGATCCTTTTTTAACTAGGTCACCAACCTCTGCTCCAAGAAATAATATTTCACCAGAAGCTTTTGATTTAATTTCAACAGAAGAAATAGCTTCAATTATTCCTGAAGCCTCTATAGATAATTCTAGTTTTTTTTGGTTGACAGTTTCTTTTTTATAAAAAGTTGTTTCTTTATTAGCATCCTCATTTGAGCCACAAGACGATAAGAATAAAGCTAGGCAGGTGATAGTTAAAAATTTTTTATTCATAATAGTTTTCATATTTATATTCTAACATCCGATTCAATAAGCCCGTCTTTAATATTTATTATGCGATTAGTCTGCTTGGCTATCTCTTCTTCGTGAGTTATTAGTATTATAGTCTGGCCTTGGTTATTAAGCTCTTTAAATAATTTCATTACATCATCTCCTGTTTGAGAGTCTAGATTTCCAGTAGGCTCATCTGCAAAGACTATGCTAGGATTATTTACAAGGGCTCTTGCTATTGCAACTCTTTGTTGTTGACCACCAGACAGTTCTGATGGAGCGTGATTAATCCTATCACTTAGACCAACCTTGTCTAAAACATTTCTTGCAAGTCTATTAGCCTCATCTTGTTTAATGCCAGCATATTTAAGCGGCAAAATTACATTATTTAATGCAGAATTTTTTGCCAATAGATGAAACGATTGGAATACAAACCCGATCTCTCTATTTCTAATTAATGCTAAATTATCTTCATCAAGATCATTTACTAGTTTGTTATTTAAAAAATAGCTTCCACTGGTCGGAGTATCTAAACAACCAATGATATTCATCAAAGTAGTTTTTCCTGAACCTGATGGCCCCATAATCGATAAAAATTCACCCTTTTCAACTGACAAATTAATACCTTTTAAAGCCTCAACTTTTTCAGAGCCAACTTGGAATGACCTTTTTAGACTTTCTGTTTTTATAATCATAATTTTTAGACAATAAGTAACATCGAAAAGTTCGAAATTATCCTTCTACTGCACGTCTGAGGTTTTCTGTTGAATCCATATAATTTATCCATGGCTCAACCTCGTCCTCTTTACCAAAATTGAATGCTTTAGCCAGCTCAACTCTAGCATTATCAAAATCATCTAGCTCTATGTAACATATGCCTATTAACATCTCTAGCGTTCCAGGTTTAGAACTCCAGCCTTTATTTCTAGCAATATTTAAAAACTTAATTGAGTTGTCCCAATCAGAATTTTGAAGATAAATTTGTCCTATTCTATAGTCATATTTAGAATCGTCAGAAAGCTGTGTCACTTTGATAAGCGCCCTGATTGCATTATCAAAATCTTTTGCAATGATATAAGCGTTGCTTAATAGTTCATTATTTTTTATGTTATTTTTAAGAACGCCAAGTTTCAAACCTTTTTCAATTACTTTTGCAGAATCAATAGGTAATTTCTTATATAAATAAAAGTTTGCAAGATTTACATATTCAGATGGTTTTTTTAATAAATCTTGCTGAAGTTTAAATTCAAGAGAAGCTAATGACTCCTCTTCAAATTTAATTATATTATAGACGCCAGCCATTTGTTCAATATACGACTTATTTTTAGGTTTCACTCTTACCAAGTCTTGTGCAACTTCTAAAGCAAGCATGTATTGCTTCTTTTCTGTATGGATTGCAAATTTTAATTGGGCCCAATTCTCAACAAAAATTGAGGAATTGTCTAATGCTAAAGTTATGTACTTTAATGCATCATCCCACTCTTGATCTTGAGCATATATAGTCGCAAGTGTGGCGTAACCCTCAGGCCTTAAATCAAACTCATTCTCTGTACCAATCCTGACCCATTCCAGAAAAGCTTCTTTAGCTGCATCTCTTTGACCCTCAACATAAAAAACTTGACCCAAAGTAAACTTAAGCATGAAAACATCATATGGAGGCATACGTTTTTTCATATCAGCTTTCTTCAGATAAGCTAAGGCTTCAGTATTTCTATCTTGAGACAGAAGAAAATATGCATATGTTCTTAATACAACAAAATGGTCATACGAATTACTGGAATATGACCTATCAGCATAATCTTTGTAAGTTTTTTCAGCTTGCTCAGTATTTCCATTATCAATATTCATTTGAGCTCTTTCAAGCATATTGTATACCCACTGCTGAATAGCCTCTTGTGAAGCTATTTGCGTGCTCATAATAAAAACAAATACTAATAATAAATTTTTCATCATAAATTGAACTCTATCGTTGTTGAGCCTACTTGCTGAACAGGAACACCGTTAACAACACGTGGTTTAAATTTCCATCTCAGAACAGCAGCTAGTGCAGCTCTATCAAATATCCTGGGTGGTCTTGAGTCACTAATAACAGCATCGATTACCTTACCCTCTTCATCTACTGTTAATTTTATTGTTACAAAGCCTGTTTTACCAGACATTAATGCTTCTCTTGGATATCTTGGTGCAATTCTAACAAGAGGAATAAGTGCACTATTGGAGGCAACTGAATTTGATCCTTGTAGCATAGCACCCTTTAAATCAACAGGAGTTTTGATATCAGGAAATTTGATATCCAAATTTGGAGTTACTGGCTCAACCACGTCAGGTGTTTCTAGTTTAGGTGGTGGTGGTTTCTTGGGTGGAGGCGGTTTATCAGGCAAGGCCCTTTGTCTCTCATTAAGAAAATCATTTTTCTTTAGTCTTACAAAATCTACCATACTTGATTCTTTAATCGAATCAAAACCTTTTCCGCTTGGCAATATAATTATATAAATTACTAAAAAAATAAAAAAAGTGGTGAGGATTCCTCCCGCAATTGAGAAAGAATTCTTATTTTTAAAATCAATCTTTTTGAGCAGCGATTGAAACATTCTGAACTCCTGCAAGCCTAACCTGATCCATGGTTTCAACAAGAAAGCCTGTTTTTGAAGACTTATCAGCTTGAATAATTACAGAACCTTCTGGATTTTCAGCTTTTAATCTTTCAACATTTGCTCTGACAGATCTTAAATCAACTCTTCTTTTGTCAATCCATATTTCATCATTAGCCGTGATAGCTATTAATATATTTCCTCTTTCATCTCTTACTGCTGTTGCAGCATTAGGCCTGTTAACCTCAACACCTGTCTCTTTGACAAATGACGTGGTTACAATAAAAAAGATAAGCATGATAAATACGATATCTAACATTGGTGTTATATCAATCGTGGACTCATCTCTTTCTTTATTTCTTCTTTTAATCATATTTTAACTTGTTCGATTTCATATTTAATATCAAGTGAGGTTTTGTCAATAGCGGATTTGATAGCTGTCAACATAAACAATCCGACTATTGAAATAAATAATCCTGTCATTGTTGGAAGAGTTGCTCTAGCTATACCAGAAGCCATTGCTCTTGCATTACCAGTACCAGTAATAGCCATAATATCAAAAACCTCAATCATACCAGTAACAGTTCCAAGCAGACCTAAAAGTGGACATAATGCTATAAGACCTTGAATTAAAAGGATGTTTTTGTTAGCTTTTAAATTAATTATTGAAATATTTTTAAGCTTAATCTTATTTATTAACCATTCATTAGAAGTGTTAGTATTTTTAATATCAGAATATGCCTCAGTTGTTAATTCATTCATTTCAGATATATAAAATATAACTCTTTCTATTAAAAGAGTTGTCATAATTATTGCTAAAACAAACAAGACTACTATCACAGGCCCGCCTCTATCAAAAAAATCTAAAATAGATGTAAATGGTAGGCCTAAATAATAAAACATTACTTGACTGATGATGAGGCTACATAACCAATAGCCTGCTCTTCATAAATTTGTGTTATAGCCCTGCTTCTAGAATCTAAAATATTATGAATAAATAAAAGAGGTACTGCTGCTATCAGACCAAGCATGGTAGTCACTAGGGCTTGTGATATCCCTCCAGCCATTAATTTAGGATCGCCTGTCCCGAACAGTGTAATAGCTTGGAAAGTCTCAATCATACCTATAACAGTTCCAAGAAGTCCAAGCAAAGGTGCAACTGCAGCTAATAATTTTATAATGCTTAAATTCTTTTCAAGTGCCGGAGCAGCTCTTGCTAACACATCTTCTAATTGTGCCTCTAACTCCTCTGGATTATCACCTTTGTATTTAGAATAGATAGTATTTAATTTCCCAAGAGTTGATGATTCTGAATAGTTTCCAGTATTAAGTTCGTTATCAACTGTTTGTGATTCTTTTCTTAAGAATAAAAATTGAAGAACGCCCATGGCAATTCCTAAGGCAAGGATAATAAGTATTATATAACCCACAAAACCACCCTGATTTATTCTTTCAAAAAATCCAGCTCTATCTATTAACTTAGTCAATAAAGATCCTCTAGTTGGATCAATAAATACTTCTCTATATTCAATATCATTGTTTTGAAGCTTTCTTGCTGATCTTCTTATAGAACCTTCAGGTTGTTTAGCTAGATACTCAAGTACGTTTTGCTCACTTACCAGATTTAAATAATCACCATCAGATACAGAATTAAATACACCAATACGAATAATATCTCTATTAACTAATTCACCTGACTTAGAAAGAATATCAGTATTATAATTTTTAACTTTTCCGCTTTGGTTGAGTTCATTTAAAATTTCATACCATAGTCTTTCAAGCTCAGCACTTGTAGGAAGATCTAAACTTTTTCTTTCAGCAAGATCACCTAAAAATTCAATCCTTTCAGGATATTCGATATTAGTTAGTGAAAGAGCAAACTGTCCTTTTGACTCTCCGGCTGTCTGTCTAACGATTCCAAACAACTCTCCAAAAGAACCTAGCTTTAAAGTTAATTGCTCTTCAAGATCTGATAAAGTTGCATCATTATCTTCATATTGTTTTGTAAGTATTTCACTTCTATTTTCTTCATTAGTAAGCCTTACCTTCATTTGATTTAGGAGGCTCTGTTGTTTGTTTTTATCAGATAAAAATCTATTTAATCTCGCTCTATCTTCTTTAGCTCTAATTGAAGCGGTAGTTTTTACGGACTCAACAAGTAAATCTAAATCAGTAATAACTGGTGTAGATATTTCATTAGATTCTTCTTGGGCTAATAGACCCAAAACTAAAAAAGGTAATATAAAAAATTTTTTATTCATTAGTATCTCTGTAAACTGGTATTTTTATTAATGCAGGTGGAGCTTGCTTGCTAGCAACCTTTAAAGCATCTGCTGTTGATCTTTTAATAGATGACGTAGATTTCTCCCAAGATGAAGAATTGGTATCCCAATAACCACCCTTACTTCCATCAACAGTTAAGTAAGTTAAAGCAACTCTTCCAATTCTAAGAAAATCAGCACTTGTTTCCACGTTATTGATTGTTATGTTGTCTCTATATGATTCTATAGTTCTTCCATACTCTAGTTCTGTTTTGTATGCTTCTATAATAAGTCTAAATTTTTCAGAAGTGGAGACATCCCCTCTATCCATAGTAACTTTAAGATTATCAACTCTCGATGTTCTTTCGTTTAGCAAGAATGGTAAATCTAACTGTATGAAGTTTTCAAGACCGTCTATCATTCTCAACATAAAGGGAACAATCCTTTGATTAGTTTTGTCCAGTTCATCTATTTTTAAAATAATATTTTCTATCTCATTAATTTGAGAATTAATAATTTTTTGAACTTGATCATTGTATAGCTTCAATGACTCGTATTCTTTAGTTGTTGACTGATAATCAGCTAATAAAATTCTAGTCTGCTCATCAAGCCTAACTATCTGTTCTTGGGTAAGACCTGACTTTTCTATACTTGATGTTGATAAATTAATTGAATCTAAAACTAGATTAGAATCTTTCGTATTTTCTTGAGCGAAAATAGGCAGGCAGATAACTGCCATAATATATATATATTTCATAGCGATATTTTGAAGTAAAAAGGAGGCAAAAGCCTCCTTTTTAATTAATTTAATTTTCTAGAATCTTAACTGATAGGTTAAGAAGGCTTGTGGGCCAAATCTAGGATATCTAAATGAGTTAAATCCATATGGGTAGAATGAGCTACCTGTATCATATGCAAGATCAGTATCAGGAATTGCATCAAACACGTTCGTTATTGTTAAGGATACAAATGACTCTGGTGTTATGTCATACCCAACAGCAATATTGGTATCAAAGTATGGACTCATAGTTTTTCCATAATAACCTTCCATGTGACCCACTCTAAGTACTGATGTGCTAGCTGACCAGTCACCTCTAGTCCAACCCAATCTCATTGATTGTCTTGATCTAGGTGTATAAAGGCTGTTCATGTAACTTACTAATGGATCTCCAATATCTTCAGCATATTTCAGATCAATCTGATTAGTATTTACTATTGAGAATGAGAAATCACCTAATGCATCAGTTACCCAGCTATAGCTTATAGATGTATCAACACCTATAAACTCTTGTCCAGCGATGTTAACAGGAGTTTCATATAGTGCAGTGATAGACCCTTCTGCAAGAACGTTATCATACGCCTCAGGAGCAAAGTTTTTACCCCCTCTTACAATAGATGCGTAAACTTGCTGACAATATGAATCTGGATAAACAACAGGACCAGCGCTAGTGTCGCCAGCTGCTTGAGCTCTACAAATAGCTTCATCTTGAACAATAGTTGTTAAAGACTTAGTAGATACGATATCACCTAATTTAATATGGAAAGCGTCTAATGTTACAACCAATCTATCAGCTGGTTCCCATACAAAACCTACGGAGTATGAATCACCTTCTTCTTCTTTAAGATTTAAGTTACCTGTTGTAACACCATCAATATTTATAATTCCATAACCAGGAGATGCTAAACCACAACCTTCACCAGAAACACCCCAATCACCAGATGCATAACACTGGTAGTAGTCTGTTTGAGATGTATAGAATCTTCTTTCGCCAACAAATGAATACGGTAAATCTGGAGCTTTAAATGACTCAGACCATGATCCTCTCATTAGGAAATTATCACGAGGTCTCCATTCAAATGAAGCACCCATAGTTCTTCTATCAACATTAACTTTAGAGCTATCATATTCATCTATTCTGGTTGAAAGGTTTACTAAGAAAGTTTCAGTAACAGGGATGGAGAATTCAACACCAAAAGCTGTTCTATCTCTTTCTCCGCCACCATCAACACCACCAATACCCCAAAGCTTTCCTTCTTTGTTTAATGGACTTAGTTGAACGTCATAACCTTTTGTTTGATGCTCATAAACAGCAGCAAAACCTAAAGGGCCATATGGTAATTGCATAATGTCACCAGTAATAGATGCTTGATATAATTCAGAGAATGCATCTGCAGGTTCAACATTATCAACTCTTAAGGCTTCAAGCTCTGCACTTGATTGAGTTGTTAAGTACCAATCCCAGTTATAACAGTTAGGCTGGCTGTAGTATGCAGAATAACCATACCAACCATAGACATCATCAACCTCTCCATTAGCAGGATCACCATCAACTAAATCATTGGTATCTAGTACACAAGGGTTACCCCATCCGTCAACTCCACCAATGTTATGTATTTTGTCAAATAAAGCAGAAGCTAGGAAGTTTCTTCCTGTTGAGACAACATCATAAGTATTATCGGTATATGAAATATCCCACTCGTAACCATTAGATA
>Ga0115555_1002741_pt1 | contig 11652 bp, 19 predicted proteins | sample COGITO_mtgs_1104_2_FD_87285 | JGI IMG/M metagenome (GOLD analysis project Ga0115555, IMG submission 87285) | Pelagic marine microbial communities from North Sea - COGITO_mtgs_110407 | ecosystem: Environmental > Aquatic > Marine > Epipelagic | place: Germany:Helgoland, sampling site Kabeltonne...
GGATTTATTAGGCTTATTTTGCCTACTTTGCGCTTGTTCCTTCTTGTATTGGTTGTAAACCTCAAAGTCAATCTCCTCGTCATTCTCCACATCCGATGGATTTTTGGAGGGTGAAGAAGGGATCAATTCGGGAAAAAGAAGAATAAGAAGATTTTTGTCGTCACTCATCTGGTTAATGTAAATATAAGAGATGTCAGTTCCGTATCCCAGTGGCAGTACTGCTGCTAGCAAGTTAAGCGCTGTGAAACGTCTCTCTAAGGAACTAAAGGGAGTTCTGATTGCTTCAGACCCAGACATATTCTTGTGCCCATCCTGTCTTTTTAACGCTAGTGATTTTGTGGATCAAAGCCGATTTGGAACGATAAATGCTAATAGATTCGAAAAAAGTGACTGTTACATAAAGGTTCGGCAAATGAAGGAGTGGTTACGTGCTGGGGGAGATGGAGAAGCCGAGCCTAAATTTGTTCCCAAAGGCCGTCAGTATTACGATTGGAGGTGAGAACTATACGTCGTCGTCGTCGTCGCCTCCATCTTTTTCAGAGAGATTGAATCGGATATAACTAACCTCATTTGCTTGACGCTTCAATGCGCTTCAATGCGCTTCAATACGACTCAATACGACTCACTGCAGTGCTCTTCTTATGGGTCCGGCTGGAACTCCTTATTCGGGAGGATTGTATCTTCTTGCCATCTCTATTCCCTCAGACTACCCTCTCACTCCGCCTTCAATAAAATTTTTGACAAAGATATTTCATCCAAATGTTCACTTCGATAGCGGCGATATTTGCCTGGATATATTGAAAAAAGAATGGAGTCCAGCATGGTCGTTACAGGCGAGCTTGCGGGCTGTTTTGTCCCTGATGGGTGACCCAGAGGCTGATAGTCCCCTGAATTGCGATGCTGGGAACATGTTGCGGGCAGGTGATATCTTGGCCTTCGAGAGTGTTGCAAAAATGTACAACCAAGAAGCCGCAAAGCCAAGGTATCCAGACGACAAGACTGTTTTCCAAATCACTTTTCCTGATTTGTCCTCTCCTTTTCAGCAAGATACTAGTCCTTCTGGCAAGACGTCGTCGACAACCCCAGAGAACATCGTAGTGAATGGCAGCAAGTATATAAAAGAATCTGCGATAGGCAATAGAGGGGCCGCCTCTTCTTCTCGAGTGGTACCAATGTAGGAAGCATGAGAACTGAATGAACGCACCGAAAAAGGAAAAAGAAACAAGAAAAAATTTGAGGTGATTTGATGTGGATCGTGATTCAAGGAAATTCTTTTCTCGAGGGGAGAACGCTACTCTTTCATTGCTTTTTTAATGCTCGCTTGATATAATAAATCATGCTCTGTCTCGCAAAATGGCCTCGGCTACGTCAATATCTTCAGGTGTTGTCACCTTAATGTTGGTGTATTCTCCACGTGTGACCTTCACCTTTTTTCCCAGCAGCTCGATTATTGACACATCGTCTGTTACCTCCAGATTCTCTTTCTCTACTCTGACGAAACCTTCCGTCAAATCATCGACAGAACACACTTGGGGGGTGTGTACCTCAATTAGTGTTGACCTCTTGAGTGTTTTAGACACAAACTCCCCGTCAAGAGATTCCTTTTGTGGCAAAAGGGAGAAGAACAAATATATTGAGGTTAGTTCCAATGCTAAAATAATAATCTGATTATTCTCGGGCTATCACACTAGAACCGGTTTCTCTCTTACAACGGCTCACTTTCTCTCACCTTGATGGTCGATTTTGTGGGGACACCAAGGACAGCAGAACCATGAGCTATTGCATCCCTACAAACGGCAATGACCTCCTCCACGGTAACAAGGGGTCTAGCCGAGTCGTGTACACAGACGTGAGTGAATTCCTTTTCTGGTAGCGACTCTCGGAGAACTTTTAGCCCGTTTTCAACCGAACCCTGCCGCTCTTTTCCAGGGTCTGCAAACAGCCATTCCCCCGTATAATCGCTACGATACTCCTCGTTCATCACAACCGCTATGCCCAGTGGTCTTGCATTGAGTGAAGGAAGTGTTTCTGTAAAGAGCTTGAGAGAATGAGAGATAATTGGTATTGAGGCAAGGGGAAGGAACTGCTTCGGAACAGCAGCCTTCATCCGAGATCCGCTCCCTCCAGCAAGAATCACAACTCCAACATTGCTAAGTGGGTTGACAGCACCGCCATCTGCGGCCACAAATAATGTGCTTCTGAAACGCGGGGGGCGGTTTGGGCTCAGAAAATGAGCAGGGAAACCGCATTGATTGAGAAATGGTTTAGCCATTGACAGAAGAAGCATGAATACAGCTTTCGCTTTCATCATGTTCGGTGAAAAAAACCTTTGCAGGTTTTTTGGTCGGAAGCAAAGGCCTCCGGACTCTCAATAGCCGCGTATATGTGTGCGCTATCCCAAATTGAGAACGCACCACAGCGGCAATCAGTCAATGTTTGTCTAGTTTTGGGCTATTGGGGTGAGAAAAAATTTTGCAGAATCCTAGTAGCGAATTTGGTTGCCGGTGGTGGAAGTACTAGGGAGGAGAACGTACAGCAGTGGGCTAATATTAAAAATACTGACAAAAACCTGCCTTCCTCAATTCTGATGGAGAAATGATCCTCAGTCAGATTCTTAAAATGGGAATTGTTTGAATATCCTGGCCGAATTTTTCCGCTTTTTTTTAGGAGGGGGGGCTTATTATAGATGTGCTAAGTTTGAGACGAAAGTCGCTCCTTCTTAACGCCTCTAAGCTTCCAACAGCAACACTTTATCGGTCCCTTAATCGGTCCCTTTTTGACCCCAAAGGCCTCCCATTCGATTCGTTCTCTGGCTGGTCCTATGGCGTCTTCTTCCTCTTTGGTGCCTCTCATAGAGCGTGCGTTTACTTCAAATGGTTCAAATGATAGTGTAGTGAGCGGGAGTGTTGTGGGCGATGATGATGAGGCCCTAGTCGACTTGGCTGAACACCTGCTTGAAAACTACGATGGGGGGTTTGACAATATGAGGTGAGGCTGCAGTGGGTGTGAGAATGAGGAGGTAGGGTTGTTATAACATAATTCGTGCATCTCCCACTAAACCAAACACTTCCCAAACTTTCAAATTTCAGTGATACCCTAATTAATTTTTTGAATGCCTGTAAGAATGTGTTCTCGTCAGTGTTATCGAGCAAGAAAGAAATGGAACTGAAATTTCTCCTTGTCGAGCGTCGCTTGCGGTCTCTTTCCAAACAACAACAACAACAGCAGCAGCAGCAGCAGCGGTCTGATTCATCTGAAGTTGGCTCCCCTACTACGGCGAGAAGCGTTCCACCGCCTAAGTCAAAGGACAAAGAGCATGTGGTCAGCGAGTTTGTCGACCCGGATGCTGTAAAACATCTGACTGATATTTACGCGGACGCAAAAGAAATGGCTGCGCTCCCGGAGGAGTACAACGGAAGGTTTGCCCAGCGTGGCAGAGAGAAGCTGACAGAGAGGTGAGTCACGCGCTTCCGCGGCTAGGTGTGTCGCGGTTAGAGTCGCTCACCAACATGCCTCCCACGCCTAACACCAAACACCAAACACCAAACATGGCAAACAGTGTCCGCGAGGTCATCTCGATAATTCCGGTTGATTCACAGGTCCGCTCAACTCTCAACTCCCAAATCAGAACATCTCCCGACAACAGCATTAAATCCGTGAAAAAATTTGCCAGTAAATTGATGTATGCCATCGAGCTCATTCTTGAGGGCTCGCGTGTTGCACAGACAGAGTGCGGAGGGCAGAGGCGGAAGTCGTTCAATGCGATGATGAACAGGGGCAAAAACGACAATTTTGTTGATCATGGCGATGATGATCGTGGCATCGACCACAATAACAGTCAAAGAAGGCATGGCTCGTCGGGCCTTGAGGGCGACTTTCTTGACCTCTTGACTGCCCCGCGGTATGCTGATGGCCCACTCGGTCCACTCTCTGATTCATTCTTTGCCGCTCTTGAGAAGGAGCGGAAGACAGGGGCTGCCAAGCTTCGGACTCTTGAGGAGAAAGTGGCGGAGATGAAGGGAGAAGAGTTGGTGATCAAGATGCAAGGAGAGGACGAAGTGAGCAGATTACTGCGGAAAGCAGACGAGGACAAGAAAAAACTCAAAGCTCGTATTATCCACCTTGAGCGGGAACTTCAAATCGCAGCAAACAACAGCTCGCATGGGATGAACAGAGTGGACAGCACCAGCTCACTGTCTGGACATGTTCGACGATCGACGCTTCCTGGTATCTCACTTAGTGGTAGCAGGTAAACTTGCGCAAGGACAAAGCAGAAAAGCGAGAAAAAATAAAAATCATTGCCCTTCTGCCTTTATTTTCTCCTCACTCAACACAACACCATTGGGCATCACCTTCGCTCATCTTCTCTCAATCTAACACGCACACTGATCCTTTTTTTTCCTCAATTCACCGTTTTGTGTCCTTGGATCTAATGCCCTCGATCCCCTTTTTCCTTTTGTACAGTCAAAAGAGCGAGAAAACGCCCTTCCTTAGGAGTCCAGCTATCAGCAAGGCCAAAAAGCATCTAAAGGAAACTCTATTTCAGTGCTACGCTTCTTCTCCGAAGGGAGGTCAAGGGCTTGGCAAACACTTGAGCGAAGTTACATCGAGCACAAGAAGCACTAGCACCGATTCAAACTCCCAAACTCGCCTTAGTCCCATGACAGCGAGAAGATTGTCCCCGCAGGTGGCAGACCTCTAAAAGTAAGTCACGTCACGTACACACACCGAGTAGGAGGATGACTATTGCTTTGGCGATTTCTTTTTTTCAGGCGATTTCTGTTCTAGCGGCTTTTCGTCACGTCCAGAGAAGTCAAGAGAAAAGTTTTATTTAGTGGTACCCCCAAAAAAAAATCATTCTCAAGTTTTATTTTTTATTGGTTGCCTGACACATGACGAAATTTTAGTCCTCTCACTTCTTCTTGCCATCGCCCGTCCACAAAGCCTTCACACAATGAATTATTCCACCGTGCATGAAATTAACCTTCATCAGTCCGAGAACAGTCACTCCCGTCACCCCCACCATCAGACCACGGGCAGGAGCGACCATACTCTTCCCGAAAAATTTCTTGACATAATCAGTAATCACATAATTCATTCCTATGTGCCCGTGCAGAGGGAGAGCGAGCCCAAGCACGACCTCGAAAGGCCGGAAAGTTATGCTGTCAGTAAAGAGGGAGCCGCAAGCTAGTGGAGTGGAGACCATGATTACCGTATTGAGTTTATGGAAAAAGGAGGTAGAGAGGTTACCAGAATCGCCGTTGAGGAATCCAGAGAATCCACCCTGTCCGTTTGTGGACATCTGCCGGGTGGATACCGGCACTTTCACACTGGCACGGGCCATGGCAGGGCGTGCAAAGGCCGATAACATTTCAGAAGAATTGTACGTTGGTGAAAGGGAGGTAAATTAGCTCTCCCGGTGTTGGAAATAAGTTGTAGGGGTAGCTGAGCAGGATAAAAAGAGTGCTAAGAGAATCTGTGACTGGGGAATGCTGCTGCGCTGCTACTCAAAATCTGGATTTCAGTTTTTTTTTCCTGGCCTTTAAAGTCTCCCTGCTGCAAATTTCTTCATGAAACACTTCCGATCCCTTCGCCGAGCATCACCGCCGTGCTTCTCTTCAAAGTCCACCGCAAAGTCTCCCTCACCGTATACCCCTCCTCGCTTCCTTCCTCTGATAGCAAGTAGTCCCACCCTCCTAACTGTCCCTCAACTGTTGGCATACAAAAGGCGTACGGACGAGGTGCGTGACTTTTTACGCTCGGAGCTGCCGATTAGGATTACCAATGGCCCCTTAACAAGCCTTGCAGATATTTCGAGGAACATGAATGATGCCAGATTGCAGGGTGAGTTGTGGGAATCTGTTGGTGAACCTCTTGTTGGCATAGTGGACAATATAATTGACCCTGGGGGTTCAGATTTGGATTCTTTCTTGAGTAGTTGGCTTGCTACTAGTGGGGGACCTTTCAAATGGAAGACGATTCGGGATATACTTTACAGCCTGGAGGCGGAGACGAACAAGAAAAGCGAGAGCTTCGAAAACGGGAGGGGAGAGGATGAGAGTGTTGCAATTTCGAGAAATCTCCGGACATATTATAAATCCGCGCTTTCCGTGGAATTTCTGGTAGAAACCCACCTTAATCATGGCAGGAATATCATTCGATGTGATCCGGTTAAGATTGCTAGAGAAACTGCGGTGTCAGCGCGTTCGAGCATCGCTGAGCGGCTTAAAACGGAGATTAAGGTAAGTGGAAGGGTTGCGCACTGATTGTGTATTTATTACTCAGCGTGTCTGTGACATGTGACCTGTGACCTGTGACCTGTGACCTGTGACCTCCTGTGACTTTGTATGACTCAAGACTTAACACTCCACACTCTACTTTTCTCGACAATTGCCGACGACAGCAAGTACCTCTTGTTTCTGTCAAATCGATTCGTCAGAATGATTCCACTGCCTTTTTTTATATCCCCCGGCACATCGAGTTGATATTGAGAGAGATTATCACGAACTCTCTCAAGGCAACTATCAGGTCGAATGTTGGAGGAGGCAATGAGGAGATTTGTGGCGATAGGATCGTCGAGGTCAGCATCAGTTTGGGTAAGGATGGTGAGTTTAAATAGCCCCTCATAATACCATCTTGCAATCCACATAAAATCGGGACGGTGTATCACCGATTTCCATGTCCTCCCGATGTTAGGGTTAGGTTCTGGTATTGGTTCGTTCGGACCGGATCTCGATCGATGTATAGCATCAAAACTAACCGCACGGACAAAAAAGACCTATCAATGAAGATCAGCGACACGGGGGGGGGGCTGCGGCGTAAGCATCTCGGCGGAATGTTCGAATTTTTTGCACGGGGCTTCTCTCCCCCTCCTGTTGCTGGTAGTGGGGCGGGGGGGGATATTTTCGGGGGTTTGGGTTGCCGCGAGGTAGGAATGGGTGGCGTTAGGGAGATCGCAAGGCTGCTAGGTGGTGAAATCGAATGCAGGAGTCTGGAGGGTCACGGAGTTGACGTTTATGTTTGGTTGCAACAGATCGGTGGTGCACGTTTTTAATAATCAGTTGTTTAATCGGCTAAGGCAGGCAGGTAAAATATAACATAAGAAGCCATTCAAAAGGCACACACGTTCGCTCATTGTATTATTTTTTATCCTACACCACCGCAGCCACCAAATTTAGGCACTCGAGCTGGGGCCCTGGGGGTTGTTCTGAATGAGATAAGCCGCCAGCCACTCGATGGGATTGGGCGGTCGCTGTTAAGAAGTATTATTATTATATGAAAGCGATCAAAAATTAGCATATGACAACACTCACTCTTATCCATTGGCGCGTCCTTTTCTCAGCAATACTCACCTCCTTCACCAAAGCGCTCATTCCATCCAGGAGAAGGGGGACAACAGTCTGGTCGAGGTAGGCACGGATGGGGAGGGCTTGGAGGTTCATTTTGTTCTGGACGGCGTTGGCAGCTTTCTCAGCCTCAACAGCATCGCCAGCGTTCTCGAGTGGTTCGCTGCGTGTCGTGAAAGAGCGGGGTGAGTGAGTTTTCAGGGAATCTTTTATCTCGCATTTCGCAGTTTCCAGAAAAAGAGGGGGGTGTTGCCCCTGCTCTACGACACTGTGTAGTTGTCGCAACGAAGCCGGTACTCGCACATCTCCCGCAATTCGAAAGCAACAAAACAAAACCCACGGGGGTGCCCCTTAGTTCGGCAGCGTCATGTCCTCGTCGGCAGCTGGCATGCAGACACCAGCACACACAGAAATATCGACCACACCCTCCGTCGATAATTCTTCGATAGCGGATCAACCACTTTCCTCGTGTGCAAGTAACAGTCCTCCCATCAGCTGGCCCCCCCCCCCTTTCCTCCCCGGCTCCAAAGCAGCCTTCCCAAACTCGCATTGCAGGAATCTAACCTCTTCGTCACAACGTCGTTGGCAACCTCTGGTGCTTGTTCGTCAGCCATAGTGATTTTAATATAAAATTGGAGAGTAGGGGATGGGCTCAAAATCTGCAAATCTGCCAAAATTAAAACGGCGACCTCTTTCTCCTCTTGAACAACTCCAACCTCTTTGGTCATACTTTTTTCATTTTGGTGCCCACGAAAGTCTCAAAAGGACCAACCGCCATCATTTGGGTGATTGATTTACGGTCAATCTCCAAAACCCTCTCCCACAGTTACTTCAAATATTGTCATCAACTTCGACTACAAGATGGCATTATGGAGTCTCCACGACTCAAACAAAGGTCATGGCCGTCGATCTGCCCCATCCATGGGAGAGTGTCTGTTTCGCGACGAGCGCTTTGGGCAGGAAGATGCCCTGCCTTCTGCTGAGTTCAGGAGGCCTGACCCCAAAAACTGTGGGGGCAAGTTTGTCGTGAGGGAGGATGATTTAGACTTCTCGGATGGGACAGGTTATAGTAGAAAACCGGAGGCAATCTACATGAAGCGCAACGTGGATGAATTTGGATGGAGCTTGAATTGGAATGGTGGTGGTGGTGGTGATGGGACAACAAAAGAAGGAAACCAGAACAAAAACATTCCAGGTGATTAAATCGTTCTTCACACAAGTCATGTAATGAAGCCTGTGTCCTCACACGCTCGCTCGCTTATCGGCCTCGCATTGCCTTGCCTTGCCTTGCCTTGCCTTGCCTTGCCCTACACCAACCTTTTACAGAATTTGTTCCCGTAACAAATTCCCCAAAAAAGAAGAAGGGAATTCTGAAGAGCAACAGTTTGTTTATCGCCGATACTACTGGTGATGTTCGTGATGTGAACTCTTCAGACGCCCGTTTCAGGTCTCGTGTCGATCGGATTCACGGGAGCACACTCACGAGTAAACACAATTGCCTTGACAATGATGGCAGAGAAGAAGATATGAGAATGGAGCGCGACAAATGTCAGTGCCGGTGGGAAGGAACCTGGGTATCGAAATGCCCACTTCATGGAAGTGACGCTCGCTCTCGCGCGGAACAGAGGTGGCGAGAAAAGCAGAATCCTGCTAGAGCGAAAAGTAATGTGTTTGACCGCTATGAGGAAGGAGGCGAACTTTACCAGAAAACCACGAAATCACCAACCAACTTCGGGGTAGTTGAAAAGCAGGATCATTCTGGTGTCGGAAAGGCAACTTATGGAGTGCGTAAAAATGAAGGGGGTTGGTGGGTTGACAAAAGTGAGGAGGTTTTCCACAAAAACGAGATGAAGGTCAAATTCCATGACAACTTAGTCGTTGATTACGACGTGAATGCCAACGATGAAGCACAAAATAGGTTCACAACGCTGCGACAAAAAAAGATGGAAGAGTCGTTGCAATTTGCGAAGCAAAAGTTCGAACAGTCTTCTGAATCGGTTGGCCTGCTTCAGGAAGAACTGGCTGACGCCACTGCCAAAATACATGAAATGAAAATCGAACAGCAGAGGACACCGATGACAGTCCAGCAGGAGAGAAATTTGGAGCGGAGAAAACGTCAAATCGAGAAGGAGGCCAAAAATTTGACGGCTAACCGAGTTCCCAAGGCCGATGAAAAACAAAGATTTTTGAACGGTTCTCAGCATCATGGAGAGACTGAATTTCCAAGCCATCTCAGAATGAGCTATGAGGGAGACGTGGACATGATGAGATTTCGGAACCGCATGGATAGGATTAAGGCTAGAGAAGATCTAGGAAGGTTGAATGGAATTGGGGCATGATGCAACGAAAGACAGCAAAAATTTAGGAAAAACTAATAATAGTGGTTGCGTAGAAACGCGTTTTTTTTTTTGCAACGCCTACCGCTTTTCTTTCCATTCTTTTTTTTTAGGGAGTTGTTCCTACAATCTCAATCATCACCTCATTCCTTCTCATGGAGGGTCTCGTGAAAGGGTCGTTATAGTTGGCCGATTGAAACCTGGCGCCATCAGCGACAGCCAAATTGTTCGCCTCCAATATCTCGATGAGCTCACTTTCTCGCTTCTTTACTTCTCCACGACCGCTTAAGCCGCCATAATAAACCACGGCGACGGTGCGCTCCGGTACCATTGTCTTCGTCACATCGGCGCCCTCTAGCGGTTCGGGTGCCTCGTTTTTCAATTTGTCCTCGTCTGCCCAATACTCGCTTCCCATGACGAACTGCATCCTGACGCTTACCCCTTCTGGCGAATCTTTGTCACGTTCCATGAAGACCGGTGTCGTCATTGCCATGGATCGCTCCTGTTTGTTCTTGCCGAAGATGTACCCGGCAAGGACACCAAAACCCTTCGGCCCCTTCGCGTTCGTTTCGCATACACTGTAGCTCTCATAGCGACGTATCTCGAAGCCTGGCTTGGCGAGATTCTCCATTACGACGGCATATTTTGGCGTTTCAAGGTCCTTCGGTGTTCTGGACAACATCTCATCCATAGTCAGAGCTCGAGCTGCACGTCGACGCGCCTCGCGATACCTTGAATACACACCCCCTCTGCCCATAGAATTTAGGTTAATTGCAATTGCCAGTCTCTTGTCCTCCACAGTCTGCGTCGATTCGTCTCCTGACAACGACAAAAGCTTTTTGAATAATTGCACTTGAGTGCGTCTCGATATTGCACTCGAGGGTGAAACAAAAGGAAAAGGGAGCCTTGCTGACGACGCCAAAAACACCGGCGGGGCAGGCGCGTTGTCCAGGTGGTTCGCAATTGCGTCCATATAGCTGTTGAACGCGTCTTTTTCGAACCGCGACTGTCGCATTGTCCTGATGTTGTCGAGGAGCTTTTTCCTCGTACGTCGGGGGGTAATCGGAGATAACAAACGCTGGAAATCCTTCACTGCAGTGGCCTGCTGCGTAGTTGCTGTGAGGCCCGAAGTCGGCGTGACGAGGCCAGATGCCGAAACGATGACAAAAAATAGTGGGAGCAGAGAGCGAGTCATACTTGAAACCTGAGTCAACACTTCAACCTTGGTACCTAGGTACTTTGAGAGTGTTGCTCTCACTTTGGATCGTTGTAATAATGAGTCACGGATGTTTGGTTGAAACCTGAGTCAACACTTCAACCTTGGCACTTTGGATCGTTGTATATTGAGTCACAGATGTTTGGTTGTAGGCAGGACTGACAAGTATGAAGTAAAAGTGTCGTAATCGATGGGATATTCTGATTCATTAAAATTCTGGAAATTTATTTTTTTCTTCAAATGCTGCCTGAAATCTTCGAAAGAAGCAGCAAAAAACGCTCCTGTACCCCTTTTCGATTTGATAATCCCGAAGCCGCGCGGAAATAATAAAATCTGAAAACCTCCTTCACGAGAATTCAACCTCGCTCCGTGCCCCTTCACCGCTCCTTCACCCGCTCCTTCACCGCCCCTTCAAGATCCTTCACCGCTCCTTCACCGCCGCACACGCACTACCCAATCTGTGCACTTCTCTTCTATAACTCCTACCGCTCTCTCTTTTAATTATGGAGATATACTCCGACAAAGTGGTCGCGATCCATTCCTCCACTGAACCCTCCCCCCATCCCTTCTACCCCGTTCAATTCACGTTCCAGCACCGTCCCTTCTCCCCCCCGTACTTCGACTTCGCCCGTCCCCCCTCCTCCTTCTCCTTCTCCCCCTCCGTCCCTCGACCCCCACAAAAACCCCTGGTCCCATTCCCCTACCCCCCCCCCACAAAACACCACCACATCCCCCCCCCCCCCCCCCACCCCCA
>Ga0115555_1002743_pt1 | contig 11645 bp, 5 predicted proteins | sample COGITO_mtgs_1104_2_FD_87285 | JGI IMG/M metagenome (GOLD analysis project Ga0115555, IMG submission 87285) | Pelagic marine microbial communities from North Sea - COGITO_mtgs_110407 | ecosystem: Environmental > Aquatic > Marine > Epipelagic | place: Germany:Helgoland, sampling site Kabeltonne...
CGACAATCTCAGTCAACCTCTTGCATTTGGCCTTATGAAGTTTCCAATCACCCCTCTGACACTCCCGATTACAATACACTGCCAGTCCACACCGCCCGCATTTCTGCAGCTTGGTGGGCAGGGCATCCTCACCGCGACCGCAGTACCAACAGCAATGGGATTCAGTAGATGCGAAAGAAAGACTGGAGATGTTTGGGGTGGCAGAGTTGCTCATTGCAGGGACAGGGAGTTCAGACAGAAAAGATCAGATGATGTCACAGTTATTGCTCTTGTGAGAAGAGATATTGAGGGTTAAATGGCGTGATTACGAGCGTTGAGAAAGGATAGGAACACAGAAATGCGGTTTTAAAGGGTGTGTGTGAAGCTAGCTGTGTAGGGAGGGATTACGACCATCGACGACTCCGCAAACAAATTGTTAAAAGCCAAATGTGCTTTATTGAACTACCCTAGAGCTCTCCCATTCGCTCTTGATGACATTTTAGGCGGAAAGAAGTAGCTCTAGTGATGCTTACAATTACCTTGCTGTTAATACATCACCTTATCTTCACACGGCGATCATTGTTCCTTCCTCTCGATTTCTCCTCTCCACGGCCTCTTTACGACCTCGTCCCATCGCCTCCAGCAGTAAGCGCGCAGCAGTAGCAAAAGCAACGGAACCGATTACTCCAGAAATCCCGGCAAAGGGTCGGAAACAATCACTTCCAAAGCACACTCTTTTTTTTTTCTAGTAATTTACAAGCTCTTTCGCAGCCTGCGGCTTTTGCTGGAGAGCGCCGCCAACTTCATTTTGGGCAGACAAAATGATAAAGGCGGCGAAGGTGAGAGAGAGATTCGTTCGAGGACGAACTCGGCGTTCGAGTCGAGCACCGGCGCTACCATAGACCGAATGATGGAGACCGAGTATCCTACCGAACTCTTTCGGCTGGAGAACGATCTCCTCAAAGACCCGACCCTGACGGACGGGGAAAAGCTACGGTGGGAGATCCCAAAGCTAGTAACGTAAAAGAAGGCAGCGACCACGTGGCGCAGGGTTCTCAAGCTCGTCGTCGGCATGTTCAGGTTTTTCGCCCTTCTCCTGCTCATATTTGCGGGGGTATTGGCGTTGTACATCTTGCTGCTGCTGTCGGGAGTGAAAAAGTGGGGGGTGGAGTGGGTGCTCTTTGGCCTGGCGGTGGCGAGCGTGATCGCTCAAGAGGTACTCCGGTGGAAGTGGGAAGATCGAGAAGAGCTCGAGGCGCAGAGATACCGGTACACGCAGAAGAGCCGGGCGAGACGGTCAATGAACGCGACGACGAATCCCGTGGTTGGAACGGAAGATGGGGACACCTACCTTTAACCTTGTAGGCGAGACTATCGGATCGGAGGGGGTTGACGGTGAAAGATAGATGTTTGACAATGTAAAGAAGAGGCCGAGGCGTGGTGAAATGAAGTAGAAAAAAACAAAAAAGCCCAATTTTTTATCGAAATTTGGTTCACACAGTATTTATTATGCTGGGGAAGTTGGCGATGTAGGCATTAATGGTCCCCACGAAGTCTATCTTCTCGTCCTCCGACCCGGCGTCGAAGCAGACGTGTGACATTGCTGTGAGGACGCCAAACACCCCCCTTCCATTACTCTGCTCTCCTGAATAAACAGCAGGACTTGTCTCAACATGCGCTCCTTGCAATTCAAGGACACAGCAACACTTGCCAAGTTCACTTTCGTTTCCTTCGAATACAAAGAGAGCGCTGTCAGTCAGCACAACGTGGCGAGCGAACCAGGCTCCGAAGGTGTATCCGCTCCTCATGAGGATTTCTTTCCGCAGCTTTGCAGCTCCCTCTCTAGATATGATCTCAAGTGCATTTCGCTTAAGGTTGAGCCTGGACATTTCCAATTGAGAGATCTGAGGGGGGAGTACCTGTCCCTTCTTCTTTGTCTGCTGTTTGGCATATTTCCTAACGGCTTCGACCCATTGTACCGCGAGCATTGCGGATTCTACGGCAAAGGAGAAAACCCTACCCTGGTGTTCCCCATCACTGCTCGTGTTGATGTGAAAGGCGTGTTGGTGATCCTTGTCGCTCCCGCCGACGACTAATTCTGCGGTAGCCCCAGTAAGGTCAATCTTCCCTTGAGCCGTTGCGGTGGTGGCAGTTTTGTAGTAATGGAGGTAAGGACCAAGGGGGCTGGGCTTGAATCGAAGATGGCGTGACTGCCACGGCGAAATAATGTTCGATGGGCTGTTTTTCAGCACGGTTCCCTCGTTTATCACCTTCAGATCCCATCCAATTTCTTCTTGATTGGCTAATGTCGTAACAGCCGGTTCTCCGCCCACTTCCTTGCGCAAAAATCGCCGCCAAAGATACTTCTGGTTGATGAAGTTTTCTCTCACGGCCATCTCGTAGGGATATTCCTCTGGTCGAATGACCCAACCAGGACAGTTTTTTTCCCACGATCGATTGAATGAGTGATTGCCGATGCTTTTCATGAAAGGCAGCAGAGGGGAGTCTTTATCCCAACACTGTGTATCTAGCTTGAGGGATCGCACCTGGCTGATGTGCACGCCAAGGTGTCTATGACTTCCTGAACAAGTTAAACACATTAAAACTCCCAGATTGATTGAAGCCCAGTCGGGGTTCTTCTCCCCGCAGTCGACACAGTTCGAGTTGCCGGCGACTGCAATGATTTCATTCATGGCTAATTGGCTTCACTTAATCAGTTGGAAAACTAATGTCTTTTGGTGGAAGTGAAATATGCTGTCAGGGGAATAAAGCAGAGCTAGTGGGGAGTGTGTAAAGATGAGTTTACGAAGATATTGATGATCGCTAGATCTTGCTAACTGAGGTTCTTATTCTGCCTGCTTCTGTCAGGAGGGCTTCAGTAGGCAATGAAGCAGAAGACGTTTGTTGACAGGATTCGGCTTTTATGGGCTGCAGTCCTTCCTCAGGGAAAATAGCTTGCTGGAGAGGATTATATACAATAGTTGTCGACAGCAAGTCGGGTTTTGTAATCTTCTATATTAATTTGCTGTTCTGTCAGTTGTTAGTGAACTTCCATTTCGTTCACACGTACCCCCCCGAACCCCCGGCAAGAGCCCAAGCAACGGAGCAGAATTGAACCAATAAACTTTAGTACCGCAATTTTTCTCGGCTCGTCCCTCCTAAAAGTGCTAAGATTGGCGCGCCGCAAGTGATCTGTACATGACCATTTGAAGCATCTGCTACCAACTACGTCCTCAAACTTTTAACTCCAACAACCCACCACCCTCCTCCAGAACAAAACAAAGGACACAACAGCGAAGGTTTAGGTATGCCTTCCGCCTTCGCACCTTCCGCCGCGTCCACCGCAAAGCTCGAGCTACAATTTCAGCAAACTATCCAAAACAAGCAGCCCAGAACAACCGTCTCCCCAATCAAGCAGCAGCGTCCCATGACATCAGGAAGCATGAAATCGATGAAACCGACTCTATTCTTCTCAAAAACGCAGTCTCCTAGCCGCGCTCAAGTGGCTGAAGCTTCTACTAAAAAATTGCGCCGTCGAAAGTCTGCCCATGTTCCTAACAATGCGCTCGCTGCCGACAATACTGCCATTCTTGCGAGCAAGGTGTCCCGTGAAAAGATCATGGCAGGTGGTCTGGACGTCACCGGAGGGCTAGATTTCGATATTGGCAGTATACATGTTCGTGCAGAGATGCGTGCACTGGAGGAAAAGGGCATTATCAAGAAGACCGTTGGTATTATCGGCAGCAGTGGTGGTACTGGTACTGGCCTTGCATCAACCGTGAACCCCAACCCCAACCCCAACCATTTTATTAGTGGCACTAGCCCAGCAGATGTGATGCGACAGACTTCACGGAATTATACGACGAACAATCCTTCCGACCACGTTGCTCTCCACAGCTTCAGCGAAAATGCGCCAGCTAGCACTGCCTCTCTGTTCTCTGAGGTTCGGGGTCTCCCACAGCAACAGCACCATCTCACGGCCTCAATCAAACGCCCAGCTAATTCTCGATCTTACGGACAATACCAGGAGCTAGACGCCGGTCTTGAGCGATCTGCTTTCGAGCAAAGCGACGGCTGGGAGGGCGGGGGTGTCCGCGCTCTGCGGCGGGAGGTCGAGTCGTTCATGAATGTAATTGAAATGCCCGCTCCACCCAAGAGCGACTACCGTCGCGATCTGGAGTCAATTTGTCTACAGATAAAAAATGATATATCAAGTGAGGCTCATGGGATTTGGCGCATTATTCAGTCAACCGCAAAAAATAAAGTTTTTTCCCGCCAGGACAACAAAGGCATCGATTTTGAGGAGGAGGAAAGGGCCGACCTAGATGAAAACAAGAAGTTGACCCAAACATTTCACGGCGGAGAAGATGTGCAACTGGCCTGGATTACCGACGCCCCTGCGCTTCGCAAGTTTTTTGAAGAGCCTCCCGACGATTCTAATAAGCTCACCGCACACGCGACGGACAAGGAGCTTCTCAACCCCATGAGCAAGTGTGTGTATGCACAGAAACACCTTGATCTGACCCTCGGGAAGCTCGTGCGATTTATGAGCACATCAAATAGCGAATTTTCTCTCGTCTTGGACCGAGTACGGGGGGGCTACGCATCCGCTTTCCAGACGCTGCGCGACATTCTATTCCGCACTTGTGACGCCCCCGGCTCACCGTCGTCGTCGGGTGTGCTGAAATGGCTCGACATGGTGATCAAGGGAATGGTCGAGGCTTGGGGCCGACTCGAGGACGTCGAACGAAGGTGGAGCAAGCGCGAGCGTGAATTGCTGGAGATGGGCGTAGAGAGTGTAAATGGTGTTCGCGAGGGGTTCAGACGAGAACTCGAGGAGACTCAGAATATTCGTGCGAAATGCAAGAAGGACGTGGAGAAAATGAGTGAAACTGTCAAGACGCTCGGAGATATATTCAAGAGTTTGAAGACAAATCGGAGTGAGCTCACGGACAAGGACGCCGCCATTCAGCTCTCGGACCTTAAGAAGGAGAACAGAGAGCTCTTAGAGAAGAACAAGGCGATTCAAATCAGTAAGGATGCTGCCCTCCAAGCGCAGATCAAGACTGCCCTCGCCAAGCAAGAACTTCACGAAGTAAAAGAGGAGTTGGAGGCTGCAAAAGCCTCGATAGCGGAAAAAAATACACAGATTGCGGAGCTGGAGGAAGAAGAATACCAGCGCCGCCTCGAACTTGAAAAGTTAAAGATCAAGATCGATCAGATGTCCAAAGGTGATGACTCCGACGATGGCGAGGACGAGGACCAAGGTGGCGAGACCGGGGCGATAGGCGTCAAGAGTTCGATGTTCATGGCTCGTATATCCACTGACGGCGTAGTTCTCTGGAAAGAGCCCATGGGCGAGATTGAAGATGTGGCCACCGAGCTACAGCGCGCAAGGCCGAACCACCGCTTGCTCTGCCACGGATTCCGCTTAATGCTCCCAAACCTCCGCGGCGTGCGTCCCGTCCGTAACCTTTCTTGGGTTCGCCGTTGTATGCGCGGAATCATCCACGCCAAGCTGGCTGACGACTGCATGTCGGCGGCAATACCTAGTGTCGGCGAGACTAACTTAATCAGATTCCCCGAGGCTGTGTTTGCTTGGTTTGAAAGTTCACCCGAGAAGCTTAAACCGCTGAAATCCCCGGAAGAGCGAGACAGAGAGTATGCGAAGGTGAACGATGACCGCTGGGGACTTTACTACGGAGTGAAGCACCTCGCAGTGGACGACCCAGAAGCGAGCCTCTTTTACGCGTTCCTCGATGAATCACGTGGTGAAGATTACTGCCATTTCGCACTTCAATCCCTCCAGGTAGTGGAGGGCCTTGGAAAGCAGCTGATCCGCAATCAATTTGGTCCGAGTATCCACTCGATTGAGGGTTCTTGCCACTCGATGGAAATCCTTGACAGAGCCGTTTGTGGACTTGGCTACACGATGGACCACGAGAAGAAGAACGAAAAGATTGGGGAAGAAAAGAAGGATTTCTACTCTGCTGGAGGGGCGCAAGCGATTTGGATACCAGTTCGGATACTCAAGGTTGCTGTTCGGGTTTGTCTTGACACAGTTGACGGTGAGAAGGTAGAGAAAGCTATAGCTAAGACGATCGAGATGAGTGTGGAGGCCACCGATCGCCTCTCCCCTAGCGACATCGTTTGGGAGCAGAACAACGCTGTCTGGGATGCAATCAAGGCGGACGACGAAAGCAGCGTCGCTGAAGGTAGCCTCGCCGAACTCAGCTTTAACGATGAGTCTTCGCTTGACTCGCTTGGGCTGAGTAAACGCCCGCCCCCGGAGGAGCTGCCGATACCCATGGTGTGCAATCTTTTCCTCTGGATGAGAATGATCCTGGATGTGTACGAGAAAGAAACTAAAATGAGGAAGGCGGCGATCCGTGTCATGTTCGAGACTGCTGCCACGGGCGCGCTCACGGACGAAATGCCTCTCGGTGAATCGATGAAGAAGGTCGTCACGGAATTCGGCGATAAGGAAGATAAGTACATCGACCTGCCTCAATTCCTGGCAATAAGTCGAACAATTTACCCGCTTGTGTCAACGAGTGAGGCCGCGGCGTGCTATCGGGAGGCCTACTCCGTGCTGTTTCCTCCCTCTAAGAACCACCTCCCTGCCCCGCCGGGTATTAACTTCGATTCTTTCCTGCAAGCAGCTGAGACGCGACAGTGGTTCTCCAAGAGCTCCAAGCTCTCTTCGTACATATGCAGCGAACAGACGGAACACATCCCCAACAGTATTGCCCAGAAACTCCGCTCCCTCGTTCACATGCATTCGGAGCAGCTGAAACCCACTACAGCACTCCTCAAGAAGTCATCAACGGACCTCACGCGCTGGAAGCTAGAGCTCATGGAGAAGGAAATCGACCGCTGCCTCTTTGATAATTTTGCCAATGTGGGCAACTATGGGCTCGGCGGCAAGGTATCAGCGCTGCGCCCTCTCTGCGCCTACCGACGACTGCTCATGTTTCTCCTCCAAAATCGCTACCTTCGACACGAGAAAGGTGACGGTTTCGTTATCGGTACGAGTCACGCGGCAGAATTACAACATGAAATTGAAAATTTGAACGAGAACGCCTCGGTATCGTCGAAAAGGCTACTCAAGAGACAGCAGAGTATTATGAGAAGTTCCGGATCGCTGATCGTTGAAGAAAATGAACTCCATTGCATCGATCCCCAGCAAGTGATGGCGCAGTCTATACTAGAACTCGACAATCTCCGCACTATTATTATGGACTTTATCCCGAACAAGCGCATCCAGGCACTCAACCTTATCAAGGAGTCAACGGCAGCAGTGAGACTGCAAAGAAGCTGGCGACGGAAGCTCCGACGAGAGCTTGGTCCCCCAACATCGATCCGAATTATCATGAGGGACGGATACATCGCCGGGATGGGGGACATCAGGCTCCGTCGAGTTTACCGCCCAATTTGGTGGACGCAGTCCATGATCGGTGAAATCCTCACTACCTATCTTCAAACATGCGCTGCGTCGTCGGCAGTCTGCCACGCTCCTCCCAGTCTACCTGTTGTTATATACCGCTTCTTCTTGAACCGTTGGGGTTGCAATTCCCTTGCTGAACGAGATTGCCACGATTTTTTCCTCAATCTCCGCTCTCTCGCCAGTTTCAATAGCCGAGCTCGCCTCTTGGCTGCTTTCTGCCGCACTGACGTGCAGGATTTAACCAAGGACCAACAGCGAGTCGCCGAGGAGCTTGGCCATAGCATGGACGACTTTCACTTCTATATCCGCTGCATCTTGCTTGTACACCAAAGTCACTTGAAATTTCTCCAGTTGCAGTCCCAAAAGATGAACAATAACTATTCGCCTTCGAAATTCTTCTGGATTTTCCCCGTCACTGGCCTTAAGAACGACTTCCGCGGTGGAGATGAGTGGGCAGTGCCCGTTACAGTGGCGCTGGAGGTGACAAAGATCCTCTTCCAGAAGGTCTACGACAAGATAAGTAAGAGCGAAGACAAGGCAGGACACATTTCTTTCTCGAAGCTGCTCCAGAAGATACAAGACCTTGCCCGAGGCAATGCTCGCCTCGTGGACGTAGATGATTGGAGCTGGGAAATTATGGAACACTACATCGAGATCAAGAAGAAGCGGGAAGCGAAATCCCGTGAAATCAGTCATAACACTTCTGACGAGAAGAAAGCCGGGCGCGAGATCATCACGTCCTTCGGAAGATACAAATCACACTCAATGGATTTCCATGCGGATGAAGATGATCGCAACGATCACCAGGATCTCAGCGATTTAATCGGTTCTGCGCCACCTCGCCGTCGAACTCGAATCGAAGAGCACCCGGCTCTCCCTGCGGGCAGGGGCGAGGAGAAGAAAAGTGACGACCCGTCGGAAGCAGTCGACGGTGAGAGTGATGAGCACCATGAGTACCACGCAAAACACACAAGGGATCTTCACGAGGACTTCGAGCACACAAAGCTGTACGAAGAGGCGCTTATGTCCATGCAAAATAAGAACTATAGCGCTTGCGATGCCGTCGCCGAGAGCTTGCTCAAACACATGATGAGTGATCTCGACCTGCCCCTCCCGCTGCACCACGCCCTCCCTGTCAGCAACGCAGAAGCTGTCGCTAAGCAGCTAATCCTAGCGTGGAGTGGGTTTGTCCGACCCATGGGCTTCCTCAAAGACGAAATCCTCGGAGACATGGAAAATGGGTCCAAGAAGGAGGAGGTCGAGCTCCTCTTTAGCGAGCTCGACTACTTTGCCAGTTGCATCGAGAAGCTGCAGAAAATGGTGGGGTACGATGGAAATGACAGTGCCGCCGACAACGGGGGGACAGGTTCCCGGCCTATGACAGCGGAGAACTCAATTTTAGGCGACGTGCAGAAGCGAGAGATGCAGACACTGTCCACGAAGACCTGGCTGCTGCTGAGACATCTCTGTAGCAACGTAAAGACTACGTATTGCCACGAAGCTGCCCTCATAGAAAACGAGGAGTTGGCTGGTACCAAGCGCGACCCTCTTTTGAATTTAGACCACCCTCTGAAAGATGCTTGGAGTGTCGGGAAAGCGCCATAGGCGGAGGGGGGGAAATAACTGTAACAATAGTGCAATAATTGATTTGTTTGCTAGCAGTGTTGTCGTTTGTGCCCGCCTATTGTGTTTTTTTTCGCTTTTTCATCTAGGCACAAAATAATAATCTTCAGTTAGTTTTGCATCCTATCACCGAGAGAAAATCACGAGCGAAAATTCCTCACCCACACCCTCACGCCGTCACCTCCCCCTGATTTCATCTTCCAGTCGCAGCTTTCCTCCCCGCTTCTTGTCAAACCACTCGCTGCACTAACAACAATTTGCGCCCTAGCCCCCTTCCTGTACTCCGCTGTGGCCACTGCTATGGTTGGCCCTGATTTCCCCGTAGATGATGAAACTCTAAAGTGACCGTCTGCTTTTCCTTCCCGCTCTCTCGCCAGGCGATCTTCCGTCCCCTCATCGGCAGTATCCAGCCTCGCCGTCACCTCTCTGCTATTGACCCCGTAAACGAACACTCCGCCCTCTTCACTGCCCGTCACAATTTCGGGCGTGACGCCAGCATTTCCCCACAGAAATCCAATGAAAGAGCAGAAATTCTCGCCCTTGTGCCCGGAATAAGTCTTCACGCACCGTCCCGCCTTTATGTCTTGGCTTTTGCTTCCGTTTCGGCCTTGTGATTGGTCGCTGCCTTGGGCTTGCTCTAGTGAAAATGATAGGTCTTGGATTTGACTTGGCTCTACTCCACCATCTTCGCCGCTCCCCCCACTGTTACTGCCATTACCACCGCCATTGTCAACGCCTACCACATCTCCAATGTCCCACAAACGACACGCCCCGTCCCCATAAACGCCGCCCAGGTAGCCTCCGCTCGGAGAAATTCCGATTCCCCAGACCCTCGGATTTCCCCTGGCGTACCCCGTCCAAACGCACTCCCCTCTCCCAACTCCCCAGACACGCACCAGACCGTCGTATCCGCTCGTTATGACAAATCGCCCGCACGTACTGAAGACTATTCCAGTCACAGGATCGCTGTGAGCAGGCAGTGTCTTCACGCAGCTCTGACTGCGAATATCCCAAAGCTGCATATCGAATGAATCGGTTTGGCCATAATCGAATTGGTTAGTGGGGGGAGGAGGGGGGATATTATATATATATAAGTGATGCGATGCGATGCGATGCTTGCCGGGCCGAGACGTGCACGCACACGCACACGCACACGCACACGCACTCGCACACGCACACGCACACGCACATGCAGTGTTCTCGCCGAATTTTACTCTTTTAACTCGAAAACCTTACCTTGCACGTCTCGTCAAACGCTCCGCTCGCCAAAAGGGTGGCGCTGGGGCTGATAGCAAGCGAGAAAACGTAGCTGCTGTGGCCACTGAAAGTTGCCAAGCAAGGTGGCGAATACAAAGAGTCAGATGCTTCGTTTGTGTTTTTTGAACCAAATACGGCAGACTCTGATCCAGCTATAGTACTTGGAAAAATAACACCCTTGAGGAAATCCAAATCCCAAAGACGAATTGTCTTGTCGTCGCTTCCACTGACAGCATAAAAGCCCCCTCCAGAAAAGCCATTCACAAAATGAGTCCAAGTGAAGCTCTTGAATCGCGGAGAGAATTTGACATCGTTGACCCCGTGCGTGTGGCCGATCAACGTGGCGAGGGGGAGCTTCTTAGCGGCGGACGCGTTCCCAGCGTTTGTGCGCTTGTTGTCGCCGGTCCTGACATCCCACAGGTGGCAAGCGCCACTGCTGCTGCCACCAAGAACCACACAGATGCAGTCTGGACTCAGCGGATCAAACACATCGACGCAGCTTATCCCGTGCGATTGGCTGCTGTTGCTGCTGGTGCTGCTGGTGGACGCATCATTGCGCGGTCCCTCGCCGCGCTGCGCATCGGAACGTACTGTTGTTGTTGATGGCATTGGGGAGCCTTTCTGAGGACCTTCGTCACTGCCGATGAGATTTGCCCCCGGGTAAAGGCTCACGCCCAAAAGCATGAAACCATTCCGGAGTGTCGTAGTTGCTGGTGTGTCCACAGAAGAGATTTTTATGGGGGATCCATCGTAGGAACGCTTCATCCTTGTTTTCCCCCTTTAGACAAGTCTTTGGGCAATTATTCAGCGCGCAGACGCAGTCAATCTGTTTTAATCTAATGTCGACGATAAAATTCAGACAATGAGCACTTAATGATAGAGTAAAGAAACTTTTTGATATTGATTGCCCCCCCCTTCCGAAATATTGCCTTTTTTCACCTATATATATATGCATTTTGATCAAAACCGCATTTCTGTGTTCGTGACCTTTCTCTACGCTCGCGATAGCGCCATTTAATCCTCAAAATCTCTCCTCGTCAAAGCAGTAATTGTGACATCATCTGATCTTTCCTGTCAGAACGCCTGGCCCTACGATGAGCAACAATACCACCCCAAAGATCTCTAGTCTTTCTCTCTCATCTGGAACCCAGTACCATTGCTGTTGGTACTGCGATCGCGGCGAGGAGACCCTTCCCACCAAGCTGCAGAAATGCGGGCGGTGTGGGCTGGCAGAGTATTGTAATCGGGACTGTCAGAGGGGTGATTGGAAACTTCATAAGGCCAAATGCAAGAGGTTGACTGAGATTGTCGTTGATACAGACGTAAAAAATCGGCTCCG
>Ga0115555_1002744_pt1 | contig 11644 bp, 9 predicted proteins | sample COGITO_mtgs_1104_2_FD_87285 | JGI IMG/M metagenome (GOLD analysis project Ga0115555, IMG submission 87285) | Pelagic marine microbial communities from North Sea - COGITO_mtgs_110407 | ecosystem: Environmental > Aquatic > Marine > Epipelagic | place: Germany:Helgoland, sampling site Kabeltonne...
ATTGAAAAGATGCAATCACCATGCAGCAACGGCCTCACGAACAACACTGAAAAGCCAGGCACTCAAAAGACAAACCACATCAAGAGTATCGCATCTTCGAACTTTATTTCGAACGTTCGGCCACCTCTATAACTGTACACGGCCATACGCAGGTTTATTAGCAGCCGTTCACCTACCTTCTTTTTGATCAATCGATGGTGGGTTTTCAGGCCACGATTGATTTTTCGGAAAATTTCTCAAAATAAAAGTCAGGAAAACTCACCAGACTGCAACTGTGATCAAAGAAGAAGGATCAAGGATCAATGATCCTTAGGATCAAAGAAGAAGCGACAAACCCCAGAGAAGCGATATTAAAAAATTCCAGCTCAATAAATCAAATCCAAGCAGTCGTAAGTTGTTTTGTCTCCTCCCTGGGAACCCCTTTGCAACCAGTCCACTTGCACACGACAGACATCGTAAGTAATCCCGTCGCGCACAACAGAACACACACGACTCCATATTGTACGAAGCGTAAAGCGAAAAAAAAACCAGTGCACCTTTTTCACAATTACTATGGCGGGCGTGCCCATTCCGGAGCCAGCGGCAGCACAGTATCATACCAAATCAATTACGCAAAACTACTCGATTCGTTCATTTTAGCTACATCGTAGCTGGTTAAACAATCCACACATCAACATACACATCAACACACCCCTGGCCATCAATCCATCACGCTCTCAATCGAAAAAATCATTGATCGAGTCGCAGTAGTAATCCGGCTTGATGGCATTTGCTTCGCTGTGTAGTTTCTCCTCAGTGGTCACTCCGCTCAAAACCAGGCAGGTCTTGAGTTCATTGTTGATTCCGAATTGGATGTCTGTGTCGAGGCGATCTCCTACCATGCAGATTCGGGAGCGGTCCATTGAGTATTTCTCACACAGATAATCGATCATGAGTGGACCTATATATTTCGAGTTAGTCGTCTAGTCCAAAAAAAAATCGTCAGTCAGCCCAGTGTTCTAACCTCATTCTAAATCATCCCTCACCTGGCTTCCCAACCACTGTCGGCTCAACTCCGGTGCATCCTTTGATTGCTCCAACCATGCTTCCGTTTCCGGCCCACTCTTGAGCGTCGGTGAGGTGCGTAACGGCATCCAAGTTCGTAGCAATGAATTCACAGTCCTTATTTTCATTGATGCAGAGCTGTGCGTACTGGATCTTGTAATAGTTGACAAACCTGAACACAAAAACACATATCGAGGGTAAGCCATTGAGTCGATCTGACCCCTCACACTCACACTCACACTCACACTCACAGTCACAGTCACACTCACACTCACAGTCACAGTACAAGTCCCCACACACGCATCATCACCGCACTAACCTATCAAATCCTACGATGACTGCCCCGACATTTTCATCGTGGACCAGCTTTCCTCCCGGTGACATGTCAGGGTTCAAATCACTGTCAGCAGGTCCCCCCAAGTAGTCAACGCCGATGAGATCGAGCTCATCGGTGATTCCGACCTCACCAATTACGTAGACCTTCTTCCCTGTGTCCTTGAACTTGGTTTGCTCAAGGTAGGCAGCCGCTGCAAAGCTGCTGCTGAAAATCTCCTCGGCCGGAACATCGTTGAGTCCAAGAGAGTCAAACTTCTTCTTGTACCTACAATTGAGACGATCATTAGACAACAACAACAAACTCTCGATCAAAAAAATGAATATACTCACCCAAGGCGTGACTTGGTGGAATTATTTGTGACGAAGAAGCAACGCTTTCCAGCAGCCCTCAACTTGGCCAGAATCGCCGGGATCCCCTTGATTAAAGAATCCCCACGCCAGATAACACCGTCACAGTCGAAAATAAAGATATCGGTATTAGATAGCAGTGTAACGTCAGGATTCGTGAGACGTGGTGTCTTCACAGCTGTGGAGAGAAGGCGAGTCGACAAGATAGGTCCGCCTTGTGACATCGCCAAAAAAGGTCGTCGTAGTGAGATCGAGGGAGAAACCCGAAAATTTGACGCCCCCCATAGAAAGCCACGTGCCGTACTAGCGACCGTAAGGAGTGATAGTGCTCTCATTTACTGAGAATTGCCCTCAAATTGGAGTTTAGAGACTGAAAACAAAATTTCTAATATCTTTAAAAGATATACCTCACTTAGGGAATTCGCTCCAAGCATAGTTTCCAGCTATCTTACTCTGAATTTCCCACCAGAAATCGCCATTTTCAGAACCAAACCTCGGCCACCTCTCCTCTGAACGAGCTGCCATTTCTCCCCTTCCCCGGCCCTTTGACTCCCTCGAGACAAGACAACTGTAACTAGCTTCGAGAGGAACACGATCTCTAGAAGCAAAGAGTCGAATACGGATAAGAAATACTCGTGGCCACCAGTCTCCTCAAATAGCACAATGGAAGCTCTGATGGCCGAAGCGGCCCGTAAGAAGAAGAGTTTAACCAAGGCTGCATCAACAACTGGAGATTCAGCCAGCTCTGTGGCCAGTAGCTCACCTTACTCTTCCTCTTCAAAGAAGAAGAAACGGAAATTTGTTCGTAACAGGGATATCAGGAAAGTAGAGGAAGATGAGGAGGATGAGAAGTTCAGGAAAAACAGGGCTCAGAACAACCTTGAGAGCAAGAGTAGCACAAATTGCGCCGGTAATGGCGATGGCAATGGTGATGGTGATTCTACTAGTGCGGAGGCAGGTGCAGGCGACAATGACAATGACAGCAAAAAGAGGAAACTAAACGATACAACCATGAGCGGCGGCAGCAGCACAGAAAATGGAACAAACAAATCTGCATCTGCCAACGCAAAATCGACAAATTCATCAAAAATAGATGACGATAAAAATCAGAATCGCCTCCGTTCTAAATCGATGGACGACTCCCTCGCCTCTCTGACCCCCTTGGATGTCACGCGCCGTCTCCGTAAATTAAACCAACCTTCCAAGCTCTTTGGGGAAAGCGAGGAGGAGAGGAAGCTCCGCCTCCACAATGCAGTGAAGAACGAGGTCAATGAGGGAGAGTTCAAGATCGAGGGGGGGGCAGGCATGAGGAATGTTTTCTTGGGAGACGACGGCGCAGCTGACAGGGACGGACATAAAGAAGGGACCATGGCTGAAAACAAGAAGGGCAAGGATGCTTTCTTGAGGTGAGTGGGGTCACAGGCTAGTTAGTCAGGTCATCAGCATATCACATCTCTCAACGACAGACAAACAAAATTTACTAACTACATTTACGTCGTCATTCCCTCTTCCTTGTAACGACACAGTATTGACAGCATCGACAAAATAGAATTTGACAAGCTGGACGATCACGAATTAATTTACACATTTTTCAAGACGCTCCTAAAGGTTTGGGAAGGTGATCTGAATAAACGCAGTGACTCTGAGAAGCGAACGAGCCAAGGAAAAAAAAACACACTTACACAGAAGCAGTGCAAGGACTACATTCGACCGCTTTTCAAGCTCTGTAAAAGCCGGGAATTGGACGCCGGATTGGTCGCAAATTTGGTAAAAATAGTCGGTTTTTGCCGCCTTGGCGAGTTCGTGCAGGCAAATGATAGCTATATCAACATCGCTATTGGGAACGCTGCCTGGCCTATCGGAGTTACACAGGTCGGTATCCACTCCCGTGGTGGAAGAGAAAAAATCGGAGAGAACAAAACTGCTCACGTTATGAACAGTGAGTTGAGCAGAAAATACCTCACTAGCGTGAAGAGACTCATGAGCTTCTACCAATCGAAGCGCGACGATGTTCTACCAAGTAAAAAAGTGAGATTTTGACCTTATTTTTGAGACTGAATTGGGTGTGAGCTGCACAGCGGACTTATAAATCAGTCCTTCCCTCGTTCTACATCTTTAATTCCAATACTTTTCCTGCCTACACTTGATTTATCATTTGACTCCTCTCCTGAGGATATTTAATTTCGACAAGGCCAGGAAGACACAAAAGAACATCACCCCTCACGGGACCGAAAACAAATACCTTTCTCACCCCCCGGTGCACCCATTTTGTTTCTTGGCGCATCCCCGTTCGTCAGAAACGATAACAAAGCACTAAGCATACCCTTCCAATCCCTCCCCCCCCACCTACTTGACCTCCTCTGATCCTCCCCTCCGCTCAAGATTCAATCAACAGAATGTTTGTTATTCCGCTGAAGACGACCCCCTCCAAGGACATCAAGACACCGCTCTCTACGTATTTATCTCGCGAATCTATATGTACTTCCGACTATACATCCGATTTTTCTACGCTCCAAAGCCTCCGGAACGCTGCATCCTCTGTAACTGCACACAGCCCCACCTCCTCGGCAAGTCTCCACCTGCAAAACTATCATGTTGCTCTCTTAACCCTCGAATCCCGTGGGTTTCCTGTCCGCGATGGCGAATCCTACGACCTTTCCGTAGCTTGGCAGTGTGCTTTCGAGTCTCACAAGAAAGTAACGCGCTCTAACATCCGTTACGAGAGGGCTTGCATCCTCTTCAACCTGGCCTCTTGCGAGTCATATGCAGCTGCAAATGCTGACCGGAAGACAGAGACGGGTTTGAAAACAGCCTGCAGCAAATTTCAGCAGGCCGGAGGAATATTTTCTCACCTGCACCAAATGGCATCCACATCACCGTCGGAAATAGATGACTGCCCGACGATTGATCTCCTCCCTGCCACCCTTGCTATGTGCTCCTCGCTTATGCTTGCCCAGGCGCAGGCGTGCGTGTACGAGAAAGCAGTGAGCAAAAAGGGCGCGGACAAAACGAAGCCCTCCATTCTTGCCAAGATTGCGATGGCGGCCTCGGACCTTTACTCAGATGCCCTAAAGGGAGCTGAGGACTCTGAACTGCGGAGAAAGATTGACACCACTTGGGAGGTGAATCTGAGGTTTCAGAAGTTATGCTTTCAAGCCGCGGCGAACTACTGGGAAAGTATTTCACTTGGGGAACTCGCCATTGAAAATGCAGAGGGCTATGGTAAGGAGATCGCGAGGCTCGTGGAGGCGGAGAATTTCGCGAATCAGGCCATTACTTTTGGTCAAAAGTCTTCTGTTGACGTGTCGAACCCCGAGGCTCTAAAGCGTCTAGTTCTTGAGCGCAAAGAAACTGCGGTAAAAGATAATCGCAACGTATACATGGAGCCTGTACCGAAGCTGTCCGATCTTGGGAAGATTAAGTCCGTCAAGGTCGTCAAGGCCTTACCTCTCCCTTCAACTATTACGGCCACCACCTCTCCCCTCTTCAGGGGCCTCCTCCCGAAAAAAAAGCGCTCCGCACTTGATCAATTCAACACAGAAGCCCAGTCACTCATTGACCTTACTCGGGACCTGATCGTCGCTGCAAACAAGTTCTCCAGGGACAAGCTGCAATCAAATGACCTTCCCCAGAGCCTCGAGGCGCACAGGACAGGGAATGAAATCCCGAACGAGCTGTGGAGGAAGATCGAGGCTCTTAGAAGCTCAAAAGGTATCGATAATAATTCGCTCAAACAGAATTTGATTCGCAAGCGCGACGAAATTGCTGCACTTGCAGTTGCCTGCAACAACATGCTCGCAACCACGAGCTCCATGCTCGACGAGCACTTGACCCTAGATAGCGAGTTCAGAAGGGAAAATGTCAATTTCAACGCCACGCCTATCGGCGAGACCCAGAGCGACGTGCGTCGCGACCTTAAGCACTACGCGAACTTGCTCTCTAATGCCAAGAAAAGTGACCAGATCGTGGCGCAGTCGATCGACTCACAGCAGACGGATGCTGCCGCTGAGACATTGCAGATGCACCGATCTGCACTGGATACGCAGATGCCACGCAGGAACCCGGATGATGATGATTCCCCCGACATCGATACCACCGCTCTCTCTACAAATCTGCTCGAGCTTGCAAAGCTTATCCAGACGCGGGATACTGCCTTCGATCGCCTGCAGAGGAATGTGAAGGAGTATGATATGGCTGGCAAGCTTGCAGACTCAAGTGAGGACGCCGAAATACTCGTTAATCGGGCGCTGCAAACTTTCGACGAGTTGAGGATAGAAATTCGTAGCAACGTTGATCAGCAGCCTCCAATGTTGGAGGCTATTCTGGACGCAAACGAAAAATTTAAGGCCGCAAAGCAGACGGACAAAATAACCCTCGAAAGGGAAAAATTCTTGCAGTCCATCAATTCATGCTGCCTCCACTGGGAGAGCCTGAACAAACAGCTCGTCGAGGGTAAGAACTTTTACGTCTCTATCGAGAATAGGCTAGTGGCTTTAAAGCAGACGGCAGAGAGCCAAGGTGTGGCGATGCAGGCTCTCCAGTGCGACTTTTTAGACCGCGCAAAGAACGAGGCAGAGCAAAGGGAACTGGAGCGGCGCGATGCCGAGTACGCGCAGCGTATAGCGCAGGAGAACGACATCAGTCAATTTGCGGGCCTCGAGACGCGGGAGCGGCAGTTGAGCGAAGATGCTGCATATGCGCAAAAACTAGCGGCTGAGCTCAACATAGAAGACGGCGCTGGCGATGGACCAAGCAGCGAAAATGATGGCACCGCCAACAACGAAAGCAACACAAACAACGATTCCGGTGGATTGTTGTCATGGTTTGGGCGAAAGCAGGAAAAACCGGCCAATCTGTCGCCCACCTCAACGAACCTCAAGCAGCCCCTCACCACTGGTGACAGCGGCAGCGGTAACAGCAGCGTTAGCAGCTATGGTAGCAGCAACTCGTCGTTTCCGGGAGCCCGTATTGATGCCCCTCCCATGCCTCGCATTCGAGGAAATAGCACGGAGGAGGGTTCGTATCAGCCTCCTGTCATTGGCCAGCCACCGCAGCCACCGCCCCCCTCCTTTGCTCAGGCGCAGCAGCAGCTGCAAAACCAAGTCAATGGCGGCGGGATGAGCAGCACAATTAAAGTAGACGAATCGAAGGTATCAAACCTGGTTGAGATGGGATTCTCCTCGGACAAGGTGCGAGCTGCCCTGGCGGCGAACGACAATGATAGCGAAGCCGCCCTGAATGGATTGCTCGCGGGCTAAACTAAACGATACATAAAGAAAAAGAATATGAGAATTTTTTCCCACAGCGAAGAAAAACCGACCAAGCGAACCCACCACGCACATGACCTCCCGCACAAATATATTTGTCAAACCGAACCAAATCTATTATTCACATTATCGTATCAACACCAGCCGTCCTGAGCATGCTCTCCATCATATTCACTGGCGGAGGGGCCTTGGCATCCTCCTCATAGGCAATAACGTGACACTGCCTTATCATCGTGTCTTTCTGCCTCTCAGGACAATAGTCTCTGATGAAGATTTGGACAAAGTTCTCCATAGAGTCCCCGGGGCTGAAGTGGAGCAAACAAAGCATCAGCAACTTCCAGACCTTTCCCTTCGAGTAATCGTCGTTTGGATTCTCGCTCAGCTGTTTCATGAGTTGCGCGTAGATTTCAGCCTTAAGCCAGGCGTCGCCGTTCAAGCCAAATTCCAGAACTGAAACAGCCAAGGTGTCAGGGTACGTCGTTCGTACATCGCCACAGTATCCGAGTATGCATTTGAAGCAGCTCTTGGCTTCTTTGATGCTGTTAGGATCCTCTAGCCTCGTCAGACTGGTGATTAAGCCGTCCTTGCTGTGCACAAGCATTTTTTCCGCCTTCTCTTCCCTGTGCATGCTGAAAAACTTGCTGTTGGCATAGTCGATAGGATCCCGAAGAAGGGAGCATTTTTCGAAGACGAAATTGTCGCGGAATTGCTCTAGGCAGAGTTCTTTGAGCTCTATCTCCTTCTCTATCGCTCTCTGCGCCTGTCCCGTCTCATGAGCTCGCTTGTATTGCATCTTTAGCAAGCCTTCGCCGCTGAGACCAACGAGTTTCTCGATTTCCTCTAGTCGCGGGTCTTCGTACTCCAGCCTCTTGCACTCTGCATATATGTCCTCCATCTCATCCTTCTCGATGCTCTTCATTACCTCCTCTAATTTCTCGTTCAGGCGGTAGCTTCTCCATCCTTCAAATTGTTCCACCCCCATAGCATAGAGCTCGTCAAATTTTGGGGTGGGTCTCTTGTGCGCAATTGCACGAGCCTCCTTAATAAACTTGAATAGCATCTCAAAGTTGGCATCCACCGCCAAATCACTATAAACCCAATACTCCAATTCCGGCTCGAGCCTCGCGCTCTCCCGAATTATGACGACCATCTCCTTACATTGCGCCCACTCCGCAATGGGTACGCTGATGCTAAACACAGCGAAGGCACCAAGCTGCTGGTTGACGTACTGGAGCGCCGATTCTAATGCCCCGAGCTCCCTACTAGCTAGCGCTTGCCTCAACTTGGGGCGCGTTGCCTTCACCAAAGCCACGTACCTCCTCGTAAGCCTGCCTCTCGCCTTTGCCTGGATCTTGCTGCTGACCCTGTCAGTGCTGAGCGCCCTACAGAGCTCCAAGATCCTATACTCGCTGCTTCTAAACATAACCATCGTGTTACCCCACTGCATCTCGCTGAAAGGTTGGTTGGTTGCAGACAGTATCTCGTAGCACTGGTCACGGGGGTCATTGCTCTTGAGCGCCTGCCACCCACTCTCTGTGGCCAAAATGCACTTGTACCTCTCCACAAAGCGAGAGAATGTGTACCGAAATGGAAACCCGTTCTTCCTGATACTAACCGCCTCAAACACTCCGGCACAGCGGAGTTGCTCCAGGCAGCTTGCCCCTTCGAAAATTCGAGGCTTCTTCAAGCTGTTGGCCTTAATACAGCGGATGAAATGACTCTCCGTTCCGCGGAGCTCCTTCATCAAGCTGTTCAGCTGGCTCTTGAACTCATTCGCAAGGGTTTTCTTGGCAGCCTGGGCGGCAGCGAACTGGCTCTTGATGAACTGGTCTGTACTGGCGCTCATCATATCATACAAGTCAGGATACAGATTGTCCTTGTTCTTCTCAACGAACTTGTCGACGCTGTAGGTCACTTGACCCGCATAGTGATTGATACTGAAAGCAGTGTAGTTGATTCCACGGTGTTTGTTCGATGGCACGAAAATGCCGTTACTTGCAAACTTGGTGTCCAACAGAGTACCAAACTTCTGGTCTTTCTGCTCGGGCTTCCCCGGACCTTTCACGGTGTCGTCCAGCAAGGTAAAGATCCCGCCTCTCATTTCGATCAGATCTACCACCGGCTGGTTGTCTATAAACACAATTGGAGGGAACTCGATCCCCTCATTTCTGTACACATTCTCCTCATTCTTGAAGGTATCCTCATTGAACAGCTGTTGTAGCTTTTCATTACAGAAATTGATGCATAGTTGCTCGAAGCTGTTAACCTTAAAGATCTCGAAACCAAAGATATCAAGAATCCCGATGAAGTTATGGGTGGCGCACTGCGGCGCAAGAGACTTGTTAATTCTGTCAACGAGCCAGAGAAAAAGCTTTTCATAGACGTACTTGGCAAGAGCATCGCGATTCTCAATTGCCTGCTCGACGCGGAGAGGAACCTTGATGGGCGCTTGTCCGATAATTTCCAAGGTCCTGTGCGTCAGTGCGTGGTGGAGCTGGTTCGCGTCGACCCCAAATTGGCTCGCAACAAGGTTGGCCGTTTCTGCGTCGTCTATGGTAGAGGCATCCGCACCATTGATGCTTGCGGAGGTGAAAGTAACGTTACCAAGCTGGATGATGCCGGCAATAATACAGAAGACACTGTGCTTCTCAGCATCGGTGAATCCGAGACTATCCATACTCTGGATTACATCGTTGAATTCCACCCTATCATCCATACCGGGGACGTCCACGCATCCACTGTTAGCCAAGTAGCAGTAGTGTTCAGGCCCTCCGAGGCTATAGTGCTGCGCCCAGTCGCTTTTGCAGAGCTGGTAGAAAATATGATAGTTTCTCTCGCCTTGCTGTTGATATCCCACCCTCGACTTCTCCAGCAAATAGGACCGTATTTGTGCTCCGGCGATCTTCATGTCGTTCGACAGTATGATCTCACTGAAACGGCCGAATCTCGACGAATTGTCATTCCTGAGGGTCTTGGCATTCCCAAAGGACTCCAAGATTGGGTTGACCGAGAGGACCCGCTGTTCGATGTTAGACTCAGAGCCGGCAACCTCAGCAAGAAACATCAGACACTGTTTTGTGGTCTCAGTCTTTCCCGCGCCTGATTCACCGGATACGAGAATGGATTGGTTTGTCTGGATCTCGAGGATCGTCTTGTAGCAGCTGTCGGCAACGTCGAAAGGATGGGGGGGGAGAACCTTGTTCCCACGCTTATTGTACCTCGTGACAGCCTCAGGCGAGTAAAGAGGGAGCCTCTTGAACGGGTTGATGGCAATCAGAATCGACCCGATGCCTGTGTAGATCTCGTCCTTCAAATAGCGCTCCCTCAAATTGTGCAGTACGAGTCCTTCGTTCAGGTCGTCCAACAAAACCAGGTCAGAATGGAGCATGCTCAAGACCGCAATGTTGAGCTGAGCAAGGGGATTTGCACCCCTGGGAAGCGCATAGGTCGTATTCCGACCGTCTTTAAGCTGGTAGGATTTCCCACCCATAGGCTTCGCAGCCATGTAGCCCTCTTCCTCGTCTGGCAGCCAGACCCAGCCCGACGTGGCGGCATTGTTCCCGCCCGAAAGTTCCTCAGGTTTTTCCCACTGCAGAGCGCCCGTGGCGGTATTAAAATAGTAGGGAACGAGGTCGGCAGTTACTTTCTCGATCCAGCCTTTCTGGATCTTCTTGACAGGGCGCTTTGCCTGTTGTTGCTGCTGCTGGGGTTTTTCGCGCTGCCCAGGAGGAGCAAAGTTCCCGAGGCTCTCTCTCGTAGTCGAAAGTCTGTCGGGGGGAGGGGGCTGGCTCTTGGGCGGAGGGGGCTGGGCCCTGGGGGGTGGAGGGGGGATCTGATCAGCAGTCAGCGAAACACGCTTCTTGGGGGGAGGAGGGGGGTTGATCTGCTTCAAAAGAGAAGGATTGGTAGACAATGCCTCCCATCCAGACATCCCCTCGTACCAATAGAAACACTCCCCATTAACTTTCTTCTCCTTCCACTTTGACTTGAGCTCCTGCAGGCTTGCAGGACCAATCTGGTCATCATCTGTTGTCATGTAATAATACTCCAATCCAGACCACTGAGACAAAGAGGGATCGCTTCCCTGTGCGCTATTGCCAGTGTGACCTCTGCTGAGTCGGGCGGAGGCAGCGTTGGCCCGGCCACCGCCCGAGTTCATGGCAGACTGGGAGAAGCCTGCAGAAGTCCCAGCATTTCCGCCCAATTTACCCGACAGCTCCGAAAGGAAGTTAGGCTGAGCCATTCTAAGTAGACGGATTCGATGCTAGTATAATTATTTTTCTTGCAGCTCTTTGTTGGAGCGTTTTGTTGATCAGAGTTGAGTGTTGTTGACACGAAAGATCCAACCGCACGTTTGAAGCAGTAGTGATCGTTGGAGTGAAAAAAGGGGGAGCCTGGGTATGATACTGCTGAAAAAATACCAGTTATAGAGGTTTAACTAAGTAAAAGTAAAAGGGAAGTGAGGTTTGGGTCGTATCTGTCTGTCCCGAGCTTGGAGCACGGAGCTCGGGAGCGGCGTTCTTGTAGGTTTTCGCCAAAATTTTTACTCTTTTTTGCTTAGATTTTGAACTAACTAATGTCACCTCTCAACGACTTACCTCTGAACGAAGTCAAGTCGTCTTCCGCTGTTCTCCCCCCCCCCCCCCCCC
>Ga0115555_1002745_pt1 | contig 11642 bp, 8 predicted proteins | sample COGITO_mtgs_1104_2_FD_87285 | JGI IMG/M metagenome (GOLD analysis project Ga0115555, IMG submission 87285) | Pelagic marine microbial communities from North Sea - COGITO_mtgs_110407 | ecosystem: Environmental > Aquatic > Marine > Epipelagic | place: Germany:Helgoland, sampling site Kabeltonne...
CGCTCTTATCAACAGTATATCATCACCGGCGGGCGGACGCCGTCGACCGAACGAACCCGCGCGTGGCTCTTTCCTCACAAGAACACCACCACCAGAACAACAAATAAACATAAACACGACGTAAACATGGACGCGGCGAAAGAGGCCAAAGCGGACGCGGAAAAAAAAGCGCGCGAGTTATTGCCGTGGTACACGAGAATGTGGTTGGTGTGCACGTGCAGATGATTGCTTTGATTTAATCGAATCTTAAGAGAGAGACGTAAACGCGGAAGAGAGATGGAGAAAACGACTGCGCTTTCGCCGTTCAAGACGATGCGGATTTCGACGAAGACTTCTCTTAAAAGCGAGAGCGAGAGAGGACGGAGGCAAAAAAAACACGCCTCGAATTCCTCCTCGAATTCCTCGTACCTGAAAACGAACAACAACCGATCGTCTCCGTTAGAGAACGCGAAAGATGAACTCGAAGTTCTGTGCGTCCAAATGAACAAAGGAATCGATATTTCAGAGAGAGAGAAAGAGGAGGTGGACGAGCGCGTGAAAAACGTCGAGAAGTATTATCAATCATCATTGATGAGTAGCACAATGGAAAATGTGGCGAACGGGTATTGGCGAGTGATCTATTCCACGGCGCCGCCGCCGTCGAATGGACAATTGTTCGGGCCGATTTGCGGGACGGCGTTTCAATCCATCGATAAGGAGGAGAAGACGTACGAGAACGTGTTAGCGCTCGGGAATTGGCTGACGCTGAGATTGAAAGCGACGTACGAGATTTTGGAGAATACGAATAAAACTCGATGGACGGTGAGTTTTAGATCTATTCAGGTGGAGCTTTTCGAGAAGAAAGAGCCGGTTTTCGTAAAGGCGTTTCCGAAAGGGACCACGAGAGAGTGGTTGACGACGTTTCAAGACGACGAGTGGAGGATCGTGCGAGCGGGCAGAACGAAGGAAGAGATTTCCAAGAACGTGTTCGTGATGCGTCGAGAGAAGCCGTGGTGGGAGACGTGATCTTTTCTTATTAAACGACGGGGCATTTAAATACACAACTCCTGCAATGTGCGCTGTATGATTAATTGTTATACACTCGCTCAACCACGCTCAACCACGCTTTACCTTTGCTGCAAAATTTGGCGCGCGCTCATCTCGCTGAACAACGCGTTCACTTTTTTCGACGTTTTGTACACCACGTCCGCGAAAGAGTCCAACCGTTTGTGGTCTCTCAATTGGCCGACGTCTAAAAATCCAAAGTGCGGCAAGTGAAATCTTCCGCCCATCACTAACTTTCTCTTCTCCTCTCTATCCGGTAAAATGTGGCTGCTTTCGCCGCTCAGCGCTCTTTTCCGCATCGCCCTCAACACGTCCGGCACGCTCGCTCGATTCACCTTATCTATCAACCACCCGGGGATGTTACTCCCCGGATCGGTTAAAATTTCGTACGTCACCGAAACGCCGTTCGCGGTCAACGAACCCTCTCGATTTTTCTTAGACGGTTGAATCGTCCACCCTCCATCGTTCGCCAACAATCTCACCACGCCTTTCTTCGGTTTCGGTCCCACATTTTCCGTATCCAACGTCCACCTGCTCTCGAACCCTTTCTTGCGATTATTCTTCGTCTCGATGCGAATGGTATAGTCGCGATTCTTCACCACCGGAGCGGTCACCACGCCGTACACGTAAAACGTCGCCGAACCATCCGCGAGTTTCCCTCGCGTTTTCAAAACCTTATGTTTCCCCACGTACGGTACGAACTGCGCGTACTCGTCCAAATCCGCCACCGCTCTCCAAAAATTTATCGGAGAGACGTCCTCGTACGTTACCGTCGCTCTGATTTCTTTGATTGGGTTGTCACAACTGTCTTTAGTACTGGTGTTTTGATTTTCCCGGGTCCAGACTTCGATCCCGTCTTTCGTCGTCGTTTGTTTCGCGAATGCTCCTGTTTTTTTCCCTCCTTTATTACTACTCCTTTTACTACTATTATTACTCCTTTTCTCGACATTATCGACGTTCGAAGTCGCGATATCGTCGTCCGTTTTTCTCCGTCGTTGTGGTCTAATTTTAGTCTTCGTAACGCTTGTTTTTCCTTCGTCTCTTTTCTTAAGCGTCTTATTACTCTGAGATTGTCGCCTTTGAAACCAGAACGCGGCGGCGCCGTCGTCGGTCGCGTTGCTCTCCATCATTTTTATGTGGTTTTTCGTAAAGAAACAAAACGTTCGTTTGTGTTCGAGAGAGAAAAGATATGCGCGCAAAAGAGAGAAATGTCGAGTCAACTTAGAGAGAGAAAATGAGGAATTTTACTTTACTACTTTTACTACTACTATTACTACTGCTGCTAAAACTCACTCTCGTTATTCTCCTGGTTCAAAGGACGAGGAGGACGAGGAGGATAAGGAGGAGGACGACGCCATAATAATAGATGATGATGACCTTTCGATTTCCTGATCTTTCTTGGCGCGTTCCTTGACGCATCGAGAATGTTGACACCGTCGCCTCGAGAAGTTCAAATCCAACCGCGCGACGCGTATTCCAGCTTCTGAGTTTTCCTTTTTCTCCCACTCTTTGAAAGCGACGGAGTAAGCGACGTATAAATGGCATCCTCGCTGTAACATGGTCGGGTAATGGATTAATGGCCTGTTTATTGGAGCCGAGGCGTAATAGGCGCGCGAGCCGGGGACTTCTTCGATTTGCGCCAACACGGCCCAGTTTTTACCTCTGTCGGGAGAAACCGCCACGGTTAAGTTGACGCGCATTTGTTTTAATCCGTATTGTCGATCGTGGGAGTTGTAGGCGATGGCGGTTTGGCCGTCGGAGAGAACGATGGCGTTGATTTTCGAGTTTGGATTCGGGAGTTCAATAGGCCCCGCGGAGGTCCAGCTAATGCCGCCGTCGTCTGATTCCGAGCGGTAGATTTTACCCGTAGCCGTTCGGAAGAATTGAACGAGTTCGCGTTCTTTGTACCGCACGATGGTACCTTCAATGAGCCACGTGTTGTTGCTCGATAACGTCAGCTGTTCCGTCCACGAACGATCTTCGCACTTGCGATTTTGTTTCGCCACGTTTGGGCATTTTAAGGATAAACACGTATCGAAGCCTTTTTGCGACAATTCGTGTTTACACGCTTTGCACAGACGCCTGGCTCTGTTTTTATCCTCCGTGCACGACACGTCGCCTCGTAAAACGCCCGCGGATAAAGCGTCGTTAATTAACGGGTTCAGCTCTTTCATCGCTCGCATTTGCGCTTGCGGATCGCACGTGGATTTTCGCGGGCTTTCTCTCCAAACCGGGATGGCCCAATTCGTACCTCCCGATCCGGATCGCATGACGACCGGTGGGTTCGCGGTGACTAACGGCCAACCTTCGCCTTGGCTCGAGAGCACAACTGGGTAGGACCAATCCTCGCCGTCTTCCGATTGGGTCATCAGAATATCTCCTCCAGGGTTCCATCCATCCTCTCTCAACTCTGGATTTACGCGACATTTGCTCGATTGCGAATAGAATAAGGAAATGACGCCATCTTCGTCCTTCATCATGGATGGACCCCACATGGGACCGTCGCCGCCGGCGCGCGCCGAGTCAGATCGAAGATCAAACAATCGAGTCGGTGCTGACCACGTGATCCCGGCGTCCTTGGATAACGACAACGCGATGTGTTGATCCCCGTCGCCTTCTCTCTCTTTCGCTTGTTGCCAAGAGGCGAGCAAGTCGCCGTTTTTTAAACTCACTATGGACGCCATGTGCATGTACTTCATTTCTTCGGAGGATTTTTGCACCCACGCGTGCGATATACACGTCGCGGACACGGACAGATCCGAGTTTAAATCGCAATCGAAACAGTGCGGCGTGGCGTGTAAATCGCGCGGTTTACAAACGGCGTTTCCCGATGTCATAGTTTTCGGTAAAGCGCTTTCGTCGAATTTATCCGGAGGAGAGTCGCAGAGAGGCAGCATGGCTTTCCTCGCCACGTCTGGGAAGTCAATTTCCATCGCTTTGGTAAACTCCTCTTGAAAGTTCAAGTTGGACGGGTTCTCTTTCGCTCGTTTTTGCGCGCGGAGAATGAAAGCGTCTCCCGGCATTGCTCTCCAAGCGATTTGGCCTAACGCCGGATCCAATTCTCGATCGAGCCAGTAACTATACGCTCTCTTTTTCACCGAGGTTGCGTTGACAGCTTCACTCGTCGTCGTCATCGAAGAAGTCGTCGTCGCCGCCGTGTTCTTCAGCTCTTGCGCACTCTTCAACTCCTTCTCGTCTCTCTCCTTCTCCTTCTGCAAATGACTCGCGTCGTCCGTTTCTCCGTCGTGGTTCATCGCCGTCGCTTCGATCGACGCCTGATGATCGATGTATCGCTCTTCGCTCGAGACGACATCGACGGAGTTACTCGTCGTCGTCGTCGTGGTAGTACCGGCGGCGCTCTCGCCGCTCCCTCCTAACATCATCGCGTCTAAATCATCAAAAGCGTGTTCTCCCACATCTCCTCCGTTTTCCTTTTCGTTGTTCAAACGTGAAGTAGGAAACACGAGTCTTTTCACCTCCGCGTTCGTCGAAAGCTCTCCTTCGTCTTCGATGTCGTTTATGTCGTGCCTGCTTCGATACCGTTCCAGCAACACGTTCAAGACTGCTTTCATTTTACTACTTTTACTACTACTGCTGCTCTCGTGATTTGATGATACAGACGATGACGACACCGCGGCAAAGTCGTCCTCTTCGTTTTCATCGTCTCGAGTACTCGTTACTCTCCTTCTTCGTCGTCCTCTCGTCTGTTGTTCTTGTTGTTGAATGGAATTCGCTCCAAAATCATCAGAATCTTCCCCGGGGTCTGTCACAGAAACATCAGCGGAAACAGGGGTGGACACAAAGAAAGCCGCAGCACAAACGATAAAAACGAGGACGAAAAAACACCCGCGTCTTCGTCTCGTTCTTTTCAAAGCGAATAAGGTTGGAATCGCCGTCATTTTTGGAGCGTGTATTCTCACGTTAAACTCCCTCTCACAGAGCAGAGATTTTTCTTCATTTCCTTCCTGAAAACACTGACGCATTTCGCACAAAAAAGACGCACAAAAAGAAGCGCTTTTGATATTCTTTAAAGTATTCTCTCTCACTCTCGCGAAATTACCGAGATCGATCGAACCGCGCGATCGTGCGGAGAGATATTCATTTTTTGTGTTCGCGGTGAGATTTGGAACGAATTCGCGAAGAGGAGTATATTCTCTTTTACATCATCATCATCATGCGAAGATTTTGCGCGTTGATTTCGCGCACCACGAAACGGTCTTCGGACGAGATCAATTTCCTGCGGAAAAGCGTAGCATTAGGAAGCGCCTCTTCCGCGCAAACGACGTCCTCTGAAACGACGAAAAGATCGTTTTCAACCAATAATACTCCTGCCGTGGATGAGAATCTCGTCCCAGTGTTCGTCGACGGCAGAGAAGTGCACGTACAAAAAGGCGTGACGGTACTCCAAGCGTGCGAACACGCCGGTGTGCACGTCCCACGGTTTTGCTACCATCCGCGGTTGTCCATCGCGGGGAATTGCAGAATGTGCCTGGTAGAGGTGGAAAAATCACCGAAACCAGTCGCCTCGTGCGCCATGCCAGTGATGCCGAACATGAACATCAAGACGACGACGGATTTGGTGAAGAAAGCGAGGGAAGGCGTGATGGAGTTTTTGTTAATCAACCACCCGCTGGATTGCCCGATTTGCGACCAAGGCGGCGAGTGCGAGTTGCAAGACCAATCGATGATTTTTGGCTCGGATAGAAGTCGGTTTACGGAAGGGAAACGAGCGGTGGAAGATAAAGAGTTAGGGCCGCTCGTGAAGACGGTGATGACGAGGTGCATTCACTGCACGAGGTGCGTGAGATTCGCGACGGAAGTCGCCGGCGTGCAAGAGTTAGGGGTGACGGGAAGAGGAGGTCAAGCGGAAATCGGAACGTACGTGAGTAAGTTGTTGAGTTCCGAGTTGAGCGGGAACGTGATTGATTTGTGCCCGGTTGGCGCGTTGACCTCGAAACCGTTCGCGTTTACCGCGAGAAGTTGGGAGTTGAAACCAACCGAGACGATCGACGTGTTGGACGGGTTAGGAAGCTCCATTCGCGTGGACTCGAAAGGTACGGAAGTCATGAGAATCACGCCCAGGTTGCACGAAGGCGTAAACGAGGAATGGATTTCGGACAAAGCGAGATTTTCCTACGACGGTCTGAAAAGGCAAAGATTAGATGCCCCGTACGCGAAGAACCCGAAAACGAACAAATTGGAAAAAGTCACCTGGGAAACCGCGTTGGAAATTGTCGGCGAACAGTTGAGCAAGGCGGACCCGAGAAATTTGAGAGCGGTAGCCGGTAAGCTCGCGGATTGCGAGAGTATCGTCGCTTTGAAAGATGTCATGACGTCGTTAGGATGCGTGAACTTTGAAGTGGAAGGCGTAAACGCAGACGCGGTGAATGTTGATTCGAGATCGAACTACATCATGAACTCGAACATCGTAGGCGTGGAAGACGCCGACGTCGTCTTGATGGTGGGCGCGGACGTTCGCTTAGAAGCGCCCGTTTTGAACGCCAGATTACGCCGCGCGAACGTCGCGGGTGGCGTAAAAATGGCCACGTTAGGACATCACGGCGACTTGACGTACCCAGTTGAAAACTTAGGCACGGAAGCGTCCATCATCAACGACTTGCTTTCCGGCAAACACGCGTTTAGCGAAACGTTGAAAAACGCGAAAAACCCGTGCGTCATCGTCGGTTCCGCGGTGTTAAACAGACCGGATTGCGCGCAGTTATTGAAGAGTTTACACCAATTGTCGGACCAATTCGGTGTCGTTACCAACGATTGGAACGGATTTAACGTTCTGCAAGCGTCTGGAGGCACCACCGGCGCGTTAGACCTCGGTTTCGTCTCCTCGAAGAACAAACACATTAGCGAAAACGACGGCTTGAAAGTCGTCTACAACTTAGGCTCGGAGACCATCTCCTCGTACGACTCCGAACCGGGGAAGAAATTCGTCATCTACCAAGGCCACCACGGCGACGTCGGCGCGGCTGGTGCGGACGTTGTCCTCCCTGGCGCGGCGTACACGGAAAAAGACGCCACGTACGTCAACACCGAAGGAAGAGCGCAAAGGGCGTTAGCCTGCGTGGCGCCTCCGGGATTAGCGAGAGCGGATTGGAAAATCTTACGAGCGGTTTCCGAATTCGCCATGGTTCCTTTGAAATATAACACCATCGAGCAGTGCAGAGAGAGGTTGGCGGAAGTCTCCCCAACCTTCAACGCCATCGATGAAGTCGAACCGAGCTTATGGTTAAACGGCGCCTCGTACGCGCATTTAGCCGGAGGGACGCCCAACGTCGCCGCTAAAGGCGGAGCAGGTAAAAAAACCAGCGGTGCGACTGTTTTCGCCTCCGAACCGTTAACGACGAACGTCGAGAACTTCTACATGACCGACGCGATTACGCGAGCGAGCGCGACCATGGCGAGATGTTCCAAGGCTAAAGCGACTGGATCCGCTTTTTAGTTTTTGATTTTATTTGTTGTATTTATAGAGAGAAAACCATCCTCATTAAAACGTTCGTTCGTTCATTATTCTCGTGCAAATATACTCTCGCATCGCCCTCTTCTTCTTCAACGATGACGTTTCAAAACGTAAACGACGCGAACGAAGAACTCGCGGGAGCCTCCGTGATGATGAACAACCCTAACGCTCGGCAAAGATTCGCTCCGGGAAATTCGAGTTCGAATTCGAACAACAACAACAACAGACCGTCGTCTTCGTATCATCACCATCACCATCAAAGACGAACGAAAAGAAGCAACAACAACAGCATCACGACAATTAATATTATCAAAAGAGCGACGAAGAATAAGACGAAAATCTGTCTCGTCGCTTTACTCGTCTTTATATCGTTCGTGAATCTGATGGTGTTTTCGAGAGATTCCGAGGCGAGATTGATGTCCTCTGGGAGGAAATACGCTCAGAAGAAAGACGCACAACATCGGGAAGAATTATCACACGAAGACTACGACTTTGGTAGTAAAGACGAAAAAGGTAGAAAGAAGGACGATTCAGACGATTCAGACGATTCAGACGAAAAACCGAGCTTAGAAACCGCCTTGTTGGGATCCGCGTTAGCGGTGGACAGTCCTACGTTAACGTCTGGATTCAAATCGCTGAGCTACCCGTCTTTGGCGGAAGTCGGGGACTCGAAGCGCACGTTTTTAGTCGCCTTTGAAGGGAATTGGGAATGGGGCGTTCCGAAATCGCTGACGAACAGGGAGTTGGATCAGAGGAAAATAGAGGACATCAACGAATCTCGAGGCGGGCACTGTTACGTCAGTCGAGGACGGGTGTTACCGATACAGCCGGGATCGGACGTCGCGCCGAAGGAGCAATGGCACGCGCCAAAGATGGCGGTGAAAGGAACGTCTTCGAATGATAAGTGTTGGCGTCCCCAGTTGTTCGTGGTGCCACAAACGCACGAGGTTTTGTTGTTTTATAAGCGAGGCGCGAGTCGAGAGACGTGGGAAGGTTTTTTGAAACGCTCGTTGGACGGCGGGAAGACGTGGTTAGAGGAGGAAAAGTTACCGCCTGGAATTTTAGGCCCGTCGAAGAATAAAGTTTTGAGAAACAGCGAAGACGAATCGATTCTGAGCGCGAGCGAGAGGTGGACGCGGTCGAGCGCGTGCGCGTGGATCGAGAGAGCGGAAAGAGAAGGGAGAGATTGGACCGTGAAAAGCGGTCCGATTCGCATGGAGAAGAAAGGTTTACAGGAACGATACGGCGGAGGAAGAATGGGCGATAAAGCGGCCGAAGAGGAAGCGAGAGATTACGGAGGCATCGAACCCGCGATATTTTATAAAGACGATGGAACTTTAGTCGTTCTCGCTCGACCGGCAAAAACGACCGAACGGTTTCCGAAAAGTTTATCCGGCGTCGTGCACGCCGGAGGACGATCGAAACAGTCCTCGAGATATTTTCCGAAAATGTTAAAAGCTGAATTGAAAGACGAACCGAACGCGCAGTGGTCGGCATTTAAGGAAATCGCGGATTTACCTTTACCAACCGTATTTGGTCGAGGATTCGACGTGGAAAAGTTAACCGACGGACGCGTCGTGTTAGTTATGAACGACCCGGGTAAGAAAGGCGTGAGCGTAAAAATCTCGAGAGACGACGGCGAAACGTTTCGAGAGGCGTTTGTGATTGAAGACGGCGACGATGAAGACGAAAGCAGTGGTGGTAGTAGTGGTAGTAGTAGTAGTAGTGGTAGTAGTAGTAGTTACACGAGGGATCCAGTGATTCACGTGGCGAACGATGCCATGATTCACGTGGTTTACGTTGCCAACAACGGGAAGAAGATCAAGAGAGCGGTGTTGGATCCCGAACAGTTATAGTATTAGTCATGTATGATAAGAAATAATTTTAGAGCATATCAAAAATGTAATAATATAGTGGTGCAACAGTTAATGAAAGAGAGTGATTCTATCGCCGGGATAGATGACGTCTGGGTATTTGACCAAGTTCCCGTTTGCGTCTCTCACTTCTACTTTTTCCGGCAAAACGCAGCCGGTGGCCGCGCACAAGGAATCCCCGGGTTTCACCTCGTACTCACCTCTGCGTAACGGACCTCTAGGGTCGTCCGGGTAAAAGTAATCTATGTTGTTACCGCTTTGCTGCTGCTGCTGCTCTAATTTCTGATGTTGTTCAGACACGTCCACGTCTTCGATGGAGACGAACCGTAAATCTCTCTCGTCCGCGCTTCTCGAACTGCGGAATCCAACCAAGAACAAACCAATCGCGGCGCCGACTAAAACGTTCGGATCGATCGTTTGTACGATCGATCGCAAAGTCGTAAACTTTTTTAAAACCGTTCGTCTGGACCTATCAGCTATTCTTGAGACTAAACCGATGGGTTTGCGAATGATATTTCGACTCGCTCGCTCCCTCGCTTGCATAGAAATGTCGGTTAAAATGCCTCTTTGCCGTAAACTCCTCAACGCTTGCTCTTTCGTTTGTTGTTGTTGTTGATTCGTTTGTTCGTCTCGAAAACTTCTATTCGCGACGGAGGTGTTCATGGACGACCTCACCGGCGATAACGGCGGACCGACGGAAACTTTCGACGTGTCCAATAAGAAAGACCTTTGACTCCTCGCGTGGTTGGTGTCCACGCTCCTTTCCTCTTCTTCTTCTTCTCGCGTTCTATTTATCGTCTCTCTGCTATTATTATTGTTGTAGCTAAAATTATTATTCAGGTTTTCAAAATCGTGCGCGATTTCCGAAACCGTCGCACCCGTCGATATTGGATTCATCACACCTCCCGTGACTCTCTCTCTTTTTTCCCTTTCCTTTTGCGCTCGTTTCATCTCCTCCAACTGCTTCTCCAACGCCTCTCGCCGTTTCTTCTCCTCTTCCAACTCTTTCGATTTCAACGTCACAGTTTCTTGCGCCTCTCGCGTCACCTCTTCCGGTTTCTTAAACTGCGGCGGCGTTCGAGAGAATCGTTCGAGAAGTTGCTTCCGTCCTTCCGAAATCTGGTGTTTCCCGATTTCAAACACGCCGCCGCCGCCGCTCGATTGTTTCTCGGGCGTCTTCTCGCCGTCCGGGTGAACATTTTTATTCGCGACAAGATTCCTCGCTTTCTCCTTCCCGAAATTCACGCCTTCCAGCGTCACTCTCACGCACACGTGCCCGACGATGTTTTCCCTCAAATCGTCCCACATCGCGATCCATTTCCCCGGCACTTTCCCTTTATTCTCATTCGCGAACAGTTGGAAATCCATGGTTCCAAATCCCACAACTTTGGTCATCTCCTCGTCTAACAACTCCACCGATAAGTGCGTGTACGTGTTCACGTTCAAGGTCAGCGGTAAATGTATCTCCGCTCTAAAAACTGGATCTGTGCCGAACGCACCGTCGGTTATTGCGACGGAGTCGACTAAGCCAGGCGCGAGTAACGCGCACCGAACTCTGGTTTTCAGATTCGCGCGTTCGTGGAACGAGCGCCCGGCGATGACTGCGACGGAGCAGACGTCTTTTTTTAACATGATGCGTTTTAAAACGTCGTCTGCTTCTTCTTCAGCGGCGAGAGTACCACCTCTGAAAAAGCCTCGATATCCTCGTTGTCCTCCTCGTTTCGAAGAGGAAGACCCTCCTCTCGAAGGCGAGAACATTTTATTTTAAGTGAGAGCGGTGAATATAAATCAGCACAACAAAGTGATGTGTCGAGTTCCTTCCCAACGGACTTCTTCTTCTTCTAATTTTTTCGTTGTTTTCTCTCTGTCTGTTGTAAAAAAAATTCGTTTGCTGTTTTTTTGAATTTTTGATCGAAAGAGCGAAACTTGTTCTTCTTTGAACAGAAGAAGAAGCAGTCTTTTGGGCAGAATTTTTGCCTTCTTCTGTTTTGAATTAAAAAAGAGATTTTGTCTCTCGTTTTCAACGAGATCGCTCGTTCTCGCGTTTTCACTCGTTCTTGAAGAGAAAAAAAGAGATCGAACGAGAAATTTCTCATCCCTCATATCAGCACTCCCCGATCATCACATCACATAATACATAAAATATGGCCTGCACTTTATCCGCTTCGGGTTTACTCCCGCTCAAACAACGAGTAGTCTCGAGAAGTTCCAGAAGAAACTCCGTTTGCGTCAAGGTACGGTTTCTTATTTAG
>Ga0115555_1002746_pt1 | contig 11640 bp, 10 predicted proteins | sample COGITO_mtgs_1104_2_FD_87285 | JGI IMG/M metagenome (GOLD analysis project Ga0115555, IMG submission 87285) | Pelagic marine microbial communities from North Sea - COGITO_mtgs_110407 | ecosystem: Environmental > Aquatic > Marine > Epipelagic | place: Germany:Helgoland, sampling site Kabeltonne...
CTATTGAACCACTTATTTCTGCTGATTTCATCACGGTCAAAGCAGAAACCACCGTGGCTAATGCTATAGAGCTAATGGCAACTGATAATAAAAGTGAGGCTTACATAGAAACGGAAACAGGAATTTTTTTTGGTAAGGTTTACCTCAGCTCACTCATTTCAATTAAACCAGAAGCTTTGTTGAGTCCTTATGCTGATGATAAACCAATTTTCCTCAATTCAGATGCGTCTCTTCAGCAAGCAATTGAAGTTGCCTCTCATTTTGTCGGTGAAGCAATTCCTGTTTTAGATCGGTCAGACAATACACTAATGGGAGTAATTTCAGAGGGTGATATTTTTAAGGCTTATTTAAACCTCCAAACACAAATTATAGATTTAGAACATAAAGATTAGTAAACTAGAACCTTCAAGCACCAAGCCTGTCATGACTTATTTATTGGCACAACATTTTCTACCACTTCTATTTCCTCAAAATCAAAATTGTCTAGCTTATGTGCCCTTTTTCCAGCACGCTCTGCGGCGGTTGTAATTCCTTCTACATCTTTCCGAGCCTGTCCAAAATGTATGTTCAGCTTTTCAACGCGATCAACTACCAATTCAACATCGCGATGTAAAAGTCGCAGTGCAGTGCGAATAGCGCCAGCTTGTTCACGCATTCGAGCATCTTTCAAAATGGCCCGCATAGTGTTGAGCGTTGCCATGCATGTGGTGGGAGACACAATCCAAACATGTGCTTCAAATCCATCCCTAACCAATTCAGGAAAGTTGGAGTGTAGCTCCGCATAAACTGATTCTGAGGGTAAAAACATTAATGCACCATCAGCCGTTTCACCGTCCAAAATATATTTTTCAGAAATAGCTTTGATGTGGGCCTTCACGCTAGTACGCATAAATTTAGCAGCCTCGTTAACTTCCCAATCTGTCGTTGCATTTCTTAAGGCTTCGTATGCTTCCAATGGAAACTTACTATCAATAACAATTGGCCCAGGAGGGTTAGGTAAATGGATCAAGCAATCAGCACGCTTTCCATTTGATAGTGTTACCTGCCAAGCATAAGCATCAGATGGTAGGGCCTTACTTACAATCTCTTGTAATTGAATTTCACCAAAAGCCCCACGAGTTTGCTTATTTGACAAAATATCTTGTAAACTAAGCACATCGCCTGAAAGCTTTTGAATATTATCTTGGGCTTTATCAATGGTAACCAATCTCTGCTGTAATTCTCCCAAAGACTTAGCTGTATTTTTTGCGCTCGAGTTTAAGTTAAGGCTCATCTGCTCCTGAACTGATGCTAGGCGGGCCTCCATTAACTTAATCATATTTCCCTGTTGAGCTGCCTGCGACTCAGAAACATGGGTTAAGCCACCTGCTAGCTGTTGCTGACCATCTCCTATTATTTGAACTCTCTGATTTAGGGACTCTAGCTGATTGCCAAGAGGAACGGTTGCATTAGCAGAACGTGATGCAGCGCGGGCAACAAAGATTAATAAAATAACAACTAAAAAAGCAATTAAACTAAATCCGACTAGCAGAGCTAAAGTAATTTCAGGGGTCATTATCATGTTCTTCCAAACAGTTTTTCAATATCAGTCATGGCGAGGCTCACATAAGTCGGTCGACCATGATTGCATTGGCCCGAATGTGGCGTAGCTTCCATTTCACGCAATAAGGCGTTCATTTCATCAGCCTGCATACGCCTACCTGTACGTACTGATCCATGGCAGGCTACCCTACTTAAAATAGATTCAATGTGTGAGCTCAGACTCTCCGTAACTCCACTTTCAGCTAGCTCATCGATAATATCTAGCACTAGTTTTTTGACATCAACTTGTCCTAATATCGCTGGTATTGTTTGTATTGAAACAGCACCCTGGCCAAACGGCTCAACGGTAAGTCCCAGCTCCATTAAGAATTCACTTTTCTCCAAAATCAGGGCAGTTTCACTATCTGAAAGAATAATCACTTCTGGAATTAAAAGTGCTTGAGATTTTATGCCAAACGATTTCAATTGTGATTTCATTTTCTCATATATAATTCGCTCATGCGCTGCGTGCGCATCAACAATGACCAAGCCATTCTCAGTTTGTGACAATATATAGTTCTCATGTAGTTGGGCCCGAGCAGCTCCTAGAGGCAAGCTTTGGGATTCAGCCTTACACACCACCTCAGTTCGAGCAGATGGCTCTACGTCAAACATATTCTTTGTGTCTGAAGATTCAAACTGTCCAACCACACGGGAATGCCGGTCCATTTGATAAACGCGGGATTCAGCGGGCACTTCAAATTTTCCAAGAGCTGCATCTGACACAGTCGATGACGAACGATGTCCAGCCTCTGCTAAAGCATGGCGAACCCCAGACACAAGAAGCCCACGCACTAAAGCTGGCTCTCTAAAACGTACCTCCGCTTTAGAAGGATGCACGTTTACATCTACCCGGGTGGGCTCACACTCTACAAACAATGCAACAGCGGGATGTCGATCTCGGGATAAGAAATCTGAGTAAGCCCCTCGTAATCCACCTAAAAGCAGTTTGTCCCTTACGGGTCGGCCATTAACAAAAAGAAATTGAGATACAGCAGCGCCCCGAGAATAAGTTGGAAGGCCTGCAAATCCTGTCAAACGGATTTCTTCACGCTCCGCGTCTACAGCTATAGAATTTTCAACAAACGCTGAGCCCATCACCTGAGCTAATCGACTACGCAATGCATCAAACATATTGCCTTGTTCAGCCTGAACTCGCAAAACTATGCGTTCTGTTGCCATGTCACGTAAACAAAATGCAATGGAAGGTTCCGCTATTGCCAGCCGGCGCATGATATCAGCAATCGCCTTGGACTCTGCCCTATCAGATCTTAAAAACTTCAAGCGCGCAGGGGTAGCATAAAACAAGTCACTAAGTGTTACCCGGGTTCCTGGCTGCATGGCCACTGGTCTAACTGAGCTCAGCTTTCCACCCTCAACCTCTAATACCGCCCCGTCAGACTGCAAACACCGGCTCATGATCGTAAGCTTTCCGACTGCACCGAGTGAAGGCAAGGCCTCTCCCCGAAACCCAAAACTTTGAATATTTAAAAGATTAGAGCCATCAATTTTACTGGTGGCATGTCGCATCATAGCCATTGGCAAATCTTCAGCAGAAATACCACAACCATTATCAGTACAGCAAATAAAGGATTTTCCTCCATCTGCGTAGTCAACATCAATACGCGTCGCGCCAGAATCTATCGCGTTCTCAACGAGTTCTTTAATTGCTGATGCCGGTCTTTCTACAACTTCACCAGCGGCAATCTGATTAATTGCTGTTTCATCCAACTGTCGAATCACAGGTTGGGGTTGGCCTATGTTGGGGTCATTACTAAGCATAACACTACCAGTAGCATATTATGCTCCGATTCTACCACTCTTCCTTCAATTCTTTTGGCAACTAAAATTCTATAAATATGGAAAAAATAGCTTTTGAATGTATTACCAAAATTCAATTAATAAAAAGTAGTACAATGAAATTAAAATTTAAAAGAAAATGCACAATTTTTAGCGGTTTTCCTCAAGCTTTTTATCGTTATCTGAAGAGAATAGAACCATTCCCAATATGCCTATAAAAATTGTAATGTCCGCAACATTAAAAGCATATGGGTTTTGAAATCCACAACACGTGATATTCAAAAAATCAGCCACCCCGCCATATAAAATTCGATCAATTGAATTACCTAGCGCTCCTCCAATCACAAAACCACCAGATATAAGGACAAAGAGACCTTTTTCGCCTCGAATCATGTACAATACAAAAGCACATATAATCAGCGAGAGGACTACCAAAAACCAACGCACTAGGTCCCCATTACCAGAAAGAAGCCCAAAATTGATGCCAGTATTCCACGCCATACGAAATTGAATAAACCCCGGCCAAACATCAATCGTACCTTTTGAAATCAAACCCATCCAATGTACAATCGTAATTTTTGTGGCCTGGTCCAACGCAAAAGTAAGGGCCGTACTCCAAAGTAAAACTTTTTTCATGCTAATGCCTAAAATGTCTCATCCCTGTAAATATCATAGTTAAACCAGCTGCATTAGCTGCCGCAATAACTTCTTCATCCCGAACGGAGCCGCCTGGTTGGATAATCGCCATAGCGCCAGCTTCAGCAACTGTCAGTATCCCATCTGCAAATGGAAAAAATGCATCGGATGCCACAACTGATCCATGAGTTAATGGGTTCTTTAAATTGAGTTCTGCCGCCATCTCTCTCGCCTTGCGAGCCGCAATTAGGGCACTATCCACTCGGCTCATTTGCCCAGCGCCAATACCCACTGTTGCACCATTTTTCACATAAACTATCGCATTAGATTTTACATGCTTAGCAACCTTCCATGCAAAGAGCATATCACTTAACTCTGTAGAAGTTGGCGAACGTTTAGTTACCACTTTTAAGTCGTCAGGCGAGACCCGTCCCATATCTTTATCTTGAACCAAATATCCACCCAAAACTTGCCTGATAGTTTGGCTTGTAATATTTACGTCAGGTAAGTTCTTAATCGTTAGCAGTCGCAAGTTTTTCTTCTTGGAAAATATTTTGCGTGCTTCATTATCTGCATCAGGCGCTATCACTACTTCTGTAAAAATCTTACAAATTTCAGTAGCTGTGATACCATCTAGTTTTTGGTTCAGAGCCACAATGCCGCCAAACGCACTCTTCTGATCGCAATTAAAGGCTGCCTGATAAGCCTTTTTTAATGTAGCGGCCTGGCTTACTCCGCAGGGATTAGCATGTTTAATAATGGCGCACGCAGGACCCTCAGCTGGCCCAAATTCTCCAACTAGCTCTATTGCAGCATCAGTATCATTTATATTATTATAGGAAAGTTTTTTACCCTGATGCTGAACTGCAGTACCCACGCCACTTTGTGAACCACTTTGCCCATAAAAAACTGCTGCCTGATGAGGGTTTTCCCCGTAACGCAACTCTTGGACGATAGAACCAGAAATAACCTTATAGCGTGGATTTACTTCCATCTCTTTAGCCATCCAATTTGAAATTGCAGCATCGTAAGATGCAGTTCGAGCAAACGCATTGAGCGCTAGTTTTTGTCGAAAAAAATAACTGGTTGAGCCTTTAAGTTCTGACAACTCTTTCAATAAATTAGAATAATCCTGAGTATCGGTAACCACAGTCACAAATTTGTGGTTTTTAGCGGCAGCCCGGATCATGGCGGGACCTCCAATATCAATATTTTCAATTGAAGCCATATAATCGGCACCATTAGCAACAGTTTCTTCAAAGGGGTACAGATTAACAACCAACAAATCGATCCCAGTAATACCATACTCCTCCATTGCTTTGTTGTGGTTTGCGTTGTCACGCAAGGCCAACAGGCCACCATGCACACTTGGATGTAAAGTTTTAACACGGCCATCCATCATCTCAGGAAATCCAGTAATCGTTTCTACATCCAGAACGTCCAATCCAGCATCGCGAAGAGCAATTGCTGTACCACCAGTAGAAACCAGCTCAACACCACGATCTACTAAAGCGTGGGCTAACTCTAGAAGGCCAGTTTTGTCAGATACCGAAATTAAAGCACGCCGAAGCTTTATGAGGTCAATCATTATTAATCCTAATGGTAAGCCATTGTCCCAAGTTCTTTTTATTGAGTGGCTTCTTGCGACTTTTCAACTGATTTGGCTAGTGACCAGCAAACACGAGTTGTAAATTCCTTAATTTTCCCACTTAAAACAATTTGAGAAGTTTTACGCGGATAAATTAAATTATTATCAAAATACAAACTTTGTTCAACCGATAGAACGCTAGATCCATCATGTCTAAGAACCCAAATGTCACCATTAATTAACGTCAGTGAAACGGCTAACCCCCCCGCTAATAGGCTTGCCTGAGCATCAGGGTGGATATGAAACTGCACCGCGTATTTGAGTTCTCCAGAATGTTGTCCACGCATATAATCAAACTGTTTCATATCTTTCTTTTGGGGCGGATAAAGCTCATCCTCACCAGCCAAACTCTTACCATCAACAGGAAGATCCATAGTGCGGACATGCATCAGTCCATGGCTACTTTGATAGCCATTATGATTTATTTTGAGGCGAACTCCATCAATAGCCCTAGTTTTTTTTACCTTCACGATGTTTGGTACATCTTGAAGGTAGCTCAAATGCTTTTGGGCACTCTTAGAAAACCAGGAAGAGTTGACACCTTCAATTGTCATTGTTGAGTGTGAGGCAGTGCAGCGCCCAGCCAGGTGCAAATCATCTCCAAAGCTTGAGCCCGAACCACAGCTAACAATTAATGGGTTGCGCCCTGTAGAAAGTTCGAACGCACCAGTAGAGGCATGCGCGTTGAAACTAGTAGGACCAGAGGCGGGTGCTTCGGCATCTACAATTACAGCCGTTGCTCCCGACGTGAACCGTGAAAAACCCATAGCATTATCTTGGGGAATAGTTGGTCGTATTCCAGAGGCGGCGAGCGTTTGATCCAAAACATATTCACTACCTGCCCCCCCCCCATGAAAACGTGCTAAAGTTCCATCACCATGCCTCAAACTGCGCAAAACTGGTGCCATTCTTGCAATTCTTTTTAGTAAAAGCTGAGGAGTTTTGGCCTTCACTAAATCAAGCGTTATTTTAATTTGAATTAATAAGCCAAAGACATTGAGTAATTCTTCTGGGTTTCGAGATAGCAAAGTGCCCTCTGGACTAACAAGCGATTCACATTCAACGTCAAGCTCTTTTAAACCTGAAACAGCTAGGTGCTCCATTCCCACTAAAGAATATCCCGCACAAACCAGACCGGATAATGCTTCAAAGCGTTCTATACTAGTAGACGCTTGCCGCCAACGCCGTGATAGAAAAACTGTCTGTAATGCCATCGAATAATAAAAAATATCTACTGAATTCTTTGGGAGTATTTTCTGGATAAATATTGAATGGTTAATCCAACGTATCAACCGGCGCCCAGTTAAATTAGAATTCCATCCGAGACCCTTTCCCATTCCGAATTTTGAAATCCACTCCAAGAGCCATGTCTGCGCTCGGCCGCGAGCTTCGTTGTCGCCAACTGCAGCTAAATCATCCAACCATCCAAAACTATGTAATTCAGCCTCAAACAAATCAGAAGGCATGGACTGGTCCCAAACGGATCCATCACCAACCTCCACAATATGCCCTTGCATCAAGAAATTACCCTCAACCAGCTGTTTGCCAAGATCATATTGACCGATAGTCCAAGGTTCTGGCGTACTTAACACACCAACAGGTGGTCGGGACCAAGCGGCCCGACTCAAATGCCAACGGTTTTCTATTTGAGTTAACCGGGACAACCGATATGGACTATCTCTTACAGGAATATGCAACCCTGATGCCTCACATTATGGGTAAACAATACGCCCAAAATTTGCCCTGTGTCACCCCAGTAAATTTTATATTAATCGGTTTAAGCGAATAATATAGAAACCATCCATTCCACCTAGATCAGGCCAAAAATCAGGCCTCAACCGGAAACCGCCTTCTTCAGTACGCCATTTTTCATCTATTCCTAATGGAGTTGTGGTGTCAGCTACAAAGTTATTATTGTCCTTGAGAAAATTTTCAGCTTGGACTTCACCTTCGTCAGGGATCAGGGAACAAGTACAAAACACCAAGCGTCCACCAAGCTTTACTCGTTTTGCCGCCGCTGATAGCATATTCGCTTGGAGGTCAATTAACTCTGAAATACCAGTGCCGTCTTTAGCAAACGGCAAGTCGGGGTGCCGGCGAATTGTTCCCGTGGCAGAGCATGGCGCATCCAATAAAACAGCATCAAAGCTGCGTGAATCTTCCCAATCCATAATATTAGCAATAATTGTTTCAGCCTTTAATTTTGTACGGTTTAGATTTTCAGCAACTCGTTTCATTCGCTGTGGCGAGATATCAAGGGAGGTCACTTTGGCTCCCATTGCTGCCATTTGCATGGTTTTGCCACCCGGTGCAGCACAAACATCTAAAACTGTTTCACCGTGCTGAAGGCCTAGCCAAATCGCCGGCCAAGAAGCTGACGCATCCTGAACCCACCAATTGCCATCCTTAAAGCCCTCAAAGGATGAAATTTGTCCCGTTTCATTTAGCCGAACTGATCCATTAGGTAAAACAATACCATTTAATTTTTTAGCCCACACTGTTGGTTCACTAGTAACAGTCAAATCGACAGGAGCACCACGCATATGAGCAGTCTCTAAAGCCATAACAGTGCCGTTTCCGTAGGCTTCCTTCAGAGGGTTTCGAAGCCATTTTGGCATCATTTGGACGGGCGACTTGTCCCATTTTCCAGAAACATCAGCAACAGCTTTGCGCAAAACTGCATTAATTAGACCCTTAAAAGCACGGGTTTTACCATTCGCTGAACAAATTGAAACCAAATCATTTACAACAGCATGCGCTGGAGCACCAAGGCCAACTATTTCAACCACACCTAAGCGCATCACATTTAAAACCTCCACTGCAGGTAACTTTGCCAAATGTGGACGTAAGGCCCGGTCCGCTCGACCCACGTGTCTTAAAGTGTGCGTCGCCAGACGTTGTGCACGGGCACGTTCTTGAGGCTGCAATGCCTGAAACTCAGTTGATTGTGTTAGCTCGGAAAGTTGCTTTTGCTCTATCATCACCGCATTTAAAATTCGAACTGCTTCCAAACGTTCTATATTTAAAATTACACGTTTTGCTGTCTTGCCAGCTAAAGAAGTTCCAGGTCGACCCGGTTTTTGCTGGGGTTGCTGCATTTACTATCCTTGCGATTTCATCAAACCGGCATATATCAGCACTATGACAGAAAACAAGAAAAGCAAACTGACAGCTGCCGCAGAACGTGCTCTGGCTGAAGCAAAAACCCGCAAAGACTTGGTTGAAGAAAAAGAATTGCCTGCTGAACTTGGGGGCAGAGATGGTCCTGAACCCGTAAGGTTTGGCGATTGGGAGCGCAAAGGCATTGCCATAGACTTCTAACTTTATTTCAAGTCAGCATTTGGTTTTATCAAAAACTGAGCACTGGCACCCAATCCACGATCACTTGTGAATTTTATTTTTTTGTTTTTAATGGAAACTTCCTGACAATTATAGCCAATGTCACGCTCACCCCAAAACATAGAACGACAAAAAAAACCATCTTGCCATTCCCAGTCACCAACAACATCCCGGCCCATCGCCTTGCCCTCAATTCTTCCATCTTCCATAATTTTTAGCTTAATGCCAAAAAGGCGGAGAATTAATACCTTCTGAGAGACCATATCAAGAAGTGTTGAACGATCAAGAATACGCTCACCAGCCTGCGCTGACACAACCATCAAACTCAATAAAAAAGAAAGATAAAAAATGCGCATTTTTAAACCTAAGACTTTGCTGTCGATTTTAACACCAGATGTGGATCTAGATCAAAGGCCCAGTACGTCCATCATGTCGTAGTGACCTGGTTTTTGGTTTTGCCCCCAAAGCGCAGCCTTCAGCGCTCCACGAGCAAATATTCTTCTATCTGTTGCCAAATGGCGAAGTGTAATTTGTTCACCAGCAGCAGCAAAAAGTACATCATGTTCACCGATAATATCACCTCCACGGATTGATGCAAATCCAATATTACCTGTCGTCCGTGCACCTGCTACACCGTCCCGTATACCGTCACGAATATCTGCTAACTTGACACCGCGTCCAGCGGCCGCAGCTTCGCCCAACATCAATGCTGTACCAGACGGTGCGTCAACCTTATGCCGATGGTGAGATTCAATAATTTCAATGTCAAAATCGTCATCCAATGCCGCAGAAACTTTTTCAACTAATTTAGTCAAGATGTTAACACCTAAAGACATATTACCAGCACGCACTATTACCGCATGACGACTTGCCGGTTCGAGTGCAGCAATCTCTTGATCAGTCATTCCTGTTGTTCCAATTACATGTACAGCCCTTGCCTGGGCAGCTAATGCAGCAAATTCAATTGTGGCATTTGGAGCGGTAAAATCTATTATCGCTTGAGAAAGCGCAAAAGCTTTCAAGGGATCATCAGTAACAATTATGCCATTGGCACTGCCGCCCATTGCTTCCCCTAAATCCAAACCCACCCAAGCATGGCCAACTCGCTCTACAGCTCCAACGAGCCGCGCACTTTTACTTTCAAGAACCTCTTTGACGAGCATTTTCCCCATGCGGCCAGACGCACCAGTGATCGTTATTCCGGGGTTTTTCATCATGACGTTCTCCTCTACTTTGTATTTGGCCCAAAGTTTTGCCACTTGCAAACCTAATGGCACAGGGCCTATGTCCCACTTATGGCAAAGACAAGAGCATACCAAGGCGCAGGTCCGTCGCAAAGACAGTTGAAAGTTGGCGAAGTTATTCGGCGAACTCTATCTGAGATATTGGCACGTGGTGAAATACATGATCCGGAACTCAACCGTATTTCAATAACTATTTGTGAAGTTACAACATCCCCAGACCTGCAAATTGCGACTGTGTACGTTATGCCTCTGGGTGGTAATCAAAACACAGAGACGATCGCGGCCTTAGCTAAAAACAAAGGTCAAATAAGAAGCTTAGTTGGGCGCAAAGCCGGATTGAAGTACGCACCAGATTTGCGCTTTCGGCTCGATGAGACGTTTGACCGAATAGAAAATACCCGCCAACTATTTGAACGGGATGATGTACGGCGCGATTTAAACGATTGAGCACTTATCAGTTTAAAATTTGGCTCCGTAACGATCATAAGTTGAAATTTTTGTATGCTGAGTTTTGGCACCTTTCTTTAACATAAGAGGAAACCATGGGACGTACTCGCAAAGGCCGTAATATTTCAGGCTGGCTAATTATTGATAAACCCAACGGCATGACAAGTAGCGCCGTTGTAAACAGGGTGCGTTGGGCTTTTAATGCAAAAAAGGCTGGTCACGCAGGTACGTTGGATCCTGAGGCTACTGGCCTACTGGCAATCGCTTTAGGTGAAGCTACCAAAACCATACCGTACATCACAAATGCGGAGAAAGCTTATGAATTTAGCATAGAGTTGGGTATTGCAACAAATACAGATGATGCAGAAGGTGAGGTCGTCGCAACCTGTGCAAAACGCCCCACCAACGCCGAAATAATTAAGAAGTTAGAAGATTTTATTGGCGAAACCATGCAAGTTCCCCCTAAATTTTCCGCCGTCAAAATAAATGGGGAACGCGCCTATAATTTAGCTAGGGCAGGTGAAGAAGTAAAAATTTCTGCTCGTCCACTTTTTGTATCAGAATTAACTTTGATAGACCGGCCTTCTGTTAATACTGCTGTATTAAAAATGACCTGTGGCAAAGGTGGTTATGTTCGTGCTGTCGCGCGCGATCTCGGACAAGCTTTGGGATGTTATGCTCACGTCACCAAACTTCGGCGAATTTGGTCTGGTCCATTTGAATTGGAGCATTCCGTCACACTTGAATCAATAGAGCCATTCGCCAAAACCCTCGACATTGATAAATATTTGCGCCCTCTAGAGGACGGGCTAGCTGATTTACCAAAGGGTACCACAAATATGGAGGGGGCCACCAAACTCCAAAACGGAAATCCAGCCATTTGCTTTACTGATGCAGAATTTGGTGATGAGATCTGGGTTAGCTATGAAGGCAAAGCTCTAGCTA
>Ga0115555_1002750_pt1 | contig 11631 bp, 13 predicted proteins | sample COGITO_mtgs_1104_2_FD_87285 | JGI IMG/M metagenome (GOLD analysis project Ga0115555, IMG submission 87285) | Pelagic marine microbial communities from North Sea - COGITO_mtgs_110407 | ecosystem: Environmental > Aquatic > Marine > Epipelagic | place: Germany:Helgoland, sampling site Kabeltonne...
ACCTTCACGTGCACTGACCGTGAACCACTCCGGTAAATCCAGCCCCGCGGCTACCAGTACCGCTCTGGGGTCAGCAAGGAAACGTTCACGAGCATTCGCATCAGTCACAGCCGGGGTAAGCGCCGCCACAAAACCTTGCGCATCCATACATCCTCCAAATGATCATTTGTGATGAGAGACTATCTCGACCAAGTCAGACCCGACCACCGTGTTTTCACGGTAGGCAAAACCTGAGCGATCGGCTAGCTTCGCCATATGACCCAAGAACCACAGGACAATTACACCTGAGATGACGTGACCGACGAAGATCTCGACAATATCGTCGGTGGTGACTACTCACAAAATAGAGGAACGTGCACTGGTAATACGTGCATGTGAAATTCACAGCGAAAGGAAGAGAGCTATGACTACACCGACTACCCCCTCAGATCAGAACCCAAACACCGAACAACCGATAGTTGACGACATCCTCGACGAAGATCTCGGCGGCGTAAGCGGTGGCGGCTGGCCGTACTAGTCCCGGATACAAGACCCACTACCCCACGAGACCTCATCCCATAAAGAATCACTTCATTAGGTCTGAATCATGAGCAATCCTCGCCTCGCCCTGGCCAATCACATGAACTTCTTCCACGCAGGCCGTACTGTCTTAGGTGGAGCCCCGCGTCGACTATCCCGACTCGGCAAGCCGACCCAGGATCTGATGTTGCGTCTGCGCCATGGAGGACCTAACGGGGTGCTACTGCGCACCCAATCCGAGTTGTCCATTGCACAAGTGCTCATCGACCGCGGTCTCGCACACCCCCTGCCCCCTGATCCTGAGCTGGACTTTAAGCCTGACCCTGACCCAACGGCCGATACCACCGACGTTGAAATTGTCATTCCCACTCGCGATCGCGTTGCGCAAGTGGAGCGTCTGTTGGCCAGTTTGGATCGCCCCGGAGTGGTCGTGGTCGACGACGCCTCCGATCGTGGAGAGGAGTTAGCAGCGGTTGTCCAGCGACACCGCGGTCGACTCGTGCGCCACAGCGTCAACACTGGTCCGGCGGGCGCACGCAACACCGGCATCCGAAACACTCAGGCACCCTTTATTGCCTTCCTGGATTCTGATTGCGTTGCGTCACCAGACTGGCCGACGGCGATTCTCTTTCACTTCGAAGACCCCCGCGTCGCGATGGTCGCCTCCAGGGTTCTCCATCGGGGGACGACCCCCACACCTGATGCGATCATCGATCGCCTGATCGATGATTACGAAACCTGCCACGGGGCCCTCGATGCGGGTCCGGATCCCGGCACTGTCGGACCCACATCATCGATACTCAGCGTACCTTCGGCTGCGATTGTGCTGCGCCGCTCGGCGGTTGAGCATCTCACTTTCGACGAAGACCTGCGCATCGGCGAAGACCTCGACTTGGTTTGGCGGCTGTGCGCTTCGGGGTGGGTGATCCGCCATGAGCCGAGCACCATAGTCGAACACGAATCGATGACCCACTTAGCGGATTGGATTCACCGGCGATACGAATACGGGACCTTCGCGGGCCCGTTCGACAAGCGCCACCCGGGAAAGATAAATCTGTCCATCGAGTGGTGGGCACTCCCCATGGCCGCACTCTTTGTGGCAGGGCATCCCGCTCTGGCAGCATCGGTGGGTGCTTCCCGTCTTGGTCGCAGGTGGTGGTCCATCCGGTCGGTGCCCGATGCTGCAGTAATCGCCACCACCATCACTGGTCAGGAGATCAGCCAAGAGTGGCAAGACTTGTCCCTTACGTTGCGGAGTGTCCTGTGGCCGGTCGGCGCAACGGTGGTCCTGGGCTCTGCCATATCCCCCGCAGCACGGCGAGCCAGCATGATCGTTCTTGCACCCATCGTGTGGGAGCTGATCACCCATCGCCCGCGCAAGTCCGCTCTCGCCCACACCCTGCTAGGAGCGCTGCGTGAAGCGGCTACCGGGACTGGGGTCGCAGTGAGTCTGGCGCGATCGCGACGTTTTGGGGCGTTTCTCCCGCGAGTCCGACTTCCCACCTTCACCACCGTGTCTTCACGGTAGGCGCAGTTTTGTCACTCTTCCAACAACACCACGACGCGTCGATTTATTGAAGTCAACCACCGTGGTTTCACGGTGATCGGGCGTGCCAGGACGGACTACCCGAGGACTGCGCCCACGCGGCCTTGACGGTGCCATCAGGGCCCTACCTGGCAGGTTTGGGGCTCGTTCGGAGTGGCCGCTGATCTCCCCCCGGCGAGGCTCTCCAGCTCCTCATCGGTGAGGTCTGCTTCCTGGGGAGTGTGCTGCACAGGGGTTTGCTGTGAGTCGGGCATTTCTCGCTCCAGTCTCCCATTGCCAGGGTGTACATCGTTCGTCCAACGGGCTGTCACTTTTCCAACCACACCACGATGCGTGGATCTAGCGAAGTCAACCACCGTGGTTTCACGGTGATCGGGACTTCTAAGTCGAAATGGTCTCTGGTTACCAAAAACCGATTGATGACCGAAGGACACGGACACGGCTAGCGCATCACAAGGCCCGAAGGATCTCGAGACGGCTCGTGAGTCGACACCCAAGGAAGCCGACCTCACTGATGGCGATCTTGAATCAATTTCAGGCGGAGGATCAATAGGTGGTCCTGACGCGCAAAGTTGCAAATTGAAAAGGAGACGCAAATGAATGAACAAGAAAAGCCGGCCGAATGGTCGCCTGTCCCAAGTAGTACCGATCTGGATGACGCGGAACTGGATAGTGTTTCCGGTGGCGCATCCTTCTATCAGAATGGTCAGCTCTCGGGCCACTCGTGTATCGGATAATCCCGACAATCAACCCTCAAGACTCATCCGACCAGCATGGTGACGTCGCTGAAATCCACGGGATTGCCGGGGACGACCAAGCGCGCGCACATGGGAAATAGGAGCACGTGGGACCCATTGGCGTTGATGCCAGGTCGAGGTCACTGCTCTGGGATCAGGGTGCATCCTTGTTCCTACTCAACGATCGGGCTTTCCGGTAGGTAGGTGGCCACTGGAAGTCAAAACTGCCACTTGCCGAGTTTCAGAATCGGTGGGCGTCTACTGTGAACGACTGGTGACGGTGATGTGACACCGAACCGGGGCACGTCCATGACGAATCGGGCGCTCGCCCTGTGAATCCGCAAACAACACGAACAATGTGGGATGGGTTGCTACTCGGGGACTTGCCCACCTACCGCGGGTGCTGCTGCGTTGGACCAGATAGCAAAGACGCGTGGTGCGGCAGTTATGTGCATGGAGTAGCCGGCGGGAATAAATACCGATTTCAGCGAGCCGTCGTCGCCGTAGATCTCGTAAACACCCCATCTGTAATTGCCACTACCTTCGGTCGTCGTCACAAGAATCGCGTACTGCTGCCCTGCCGTAAGAGTCGCCGGCGAGGAAAAAGTCACTGTCACTAAACCTGGCGAACTTGGCACGTCACTGTCGGGAATCGTGGCCGTGGCCAAGACTGAGCCTGTGGGGAGATCGGAACTGGCGCTCTTCAATTCAACGGTCAGTCCGGGTTCCGAACCAACCGGTGCGACGTCTACGAGATAAAGCTCAACGGAGGTGAGTGAACCAGATAGACCAGCCGTGAATGACTGTCCTAGCCCCACAGCGGAGTAAACCTCTGTGTTGCAGTCATTTCCGGGGTAGGCAATGCCTTGATCAAGCGTGCTGGCCGCGTGCGCTGGATTCATGACTCCTATGACCACGGCAACCGCAATGGCACTTACGCGGATAAACATCAACACCCTGTGATCCAATCCCGAACTCAACGCCGAAAGTGGAGATAGCTCTAGCAGCAGGTGAGACCCCCAACGGAAGTCTCTTCCTGATCGAAAATGGCAAGCGTCATTGGCTTCGGCTTACTCCACTTCTTATTCGCTGAAGAGCGGTACTGCCACGTGCCTTTGGCGTTGCTGCCCTTGACATCCGTGATGACAAGTTTCTCTTGTCCGCTCTTGTATCCATTTGCGGAATAGCCGCTGTACGTGCCAATCCACGTCCCCTTAAGCACCGCGGCGTCACCAGTACTTGCATTAGCAGCCGGAGCTGCCGCTGCAACAAAGAGCAACGCAACGATACTTGCAAGGAACCCCATCCAGCGCGTTGGCCTACCTCGGCCCGTTTGACTGCTGATCACCGTTTTCACCCTTCATCGGAATCCATTTCGCGAATCGTAGATCCACGAGCCGTGAATGACGCACCGTGATTTCACGGTAACCGGGTCGTAATCGGCTGGGCGGTCCTGTACGTCTCGGGGCGAAGGAATCGCACGACAGTCAGTGGCTACTCCAGCCTTGGGCAGGGGACCCTGGGCAAACATCCAAACTCATGGCAATCAACAGGGTCCCACCACCGACCTCTTCGATCTGTTCATCAGTCAAGTCCCCGGGGGACGCATCACCGGTTGGAGTGGCGTCCTCAGGACCGCCCGTGCCTTGATTCTTCGTCATTGAGCTTTCCTCTCTGGTTGTGCCCGTGCCGGCCAAATAGGACGGTCATCGACAGGTGACTCCCTCACCTCGCAAAGTGTGTGGAGTGCCGTTTTGTCAGACCACCGTGTTTCCACGGTAATTTCCCCACCAGGAACCTATTCCAAGAAAATATCACTCACAACCTGAACCGGCTCACATAGATATGTAGTCCAGGACCATCGTTAACACGAGTCCTAGAACCACGATTTCAGATCATTTGTATTGACCCTTGCAACAGTCCGCCCACACCGTGCACCATCACCCTGCCGGCCCTACGTGACCCTGACGCTGACCTCAGCGATATGGAACTCGAAGGCGTGGCGGGAGGGTATTGGTCGCGGTACACGGGTCCCTGTGTAGATAGCATGTGCTGAGTCGCTGTAGATATTGGGAAAGTGGGCGTGGTTGACTGGGTCGTTTCACCCATCCTCGGCCATTGATAAGTGCCGGAACTTTGTCTTGTGTGTAAATGTAAATGTGTGGTCTTTGAGCACTTCTTGGGTGCACAAGGCGCATGACCACTATATTGGCCGACTGTAATGACCGTCGGGGCTACGCCGTGCAGCCCGTAACGCTTGCTATCGGGAGTGTTCAGTGATTATTGGAGTCCTCCACGAGGCACTTCCCGGGGAGACTCGGGTTTCAGCTACGCCAACTACCGTCGAGAAACTGATTGAGCTCGGGTACAGCGTCGTGATCGAGCCGGGCGCCGGATCCGCATCGTCATTCTCCGATGATTCCTACGTTGCCGCGGGTGCCTCGATCGGAGACGCCGCCACCGCTGAGATCATCTTCGGCATTAATGCGCCGTCCACAGAGCAACTTGATCGACTCCGCGAAGGCTCGACCGTCATCTCCTTGCTCAGTCCAGGCCTGAACCCTGACCTGGTCGCGGATCTGGCGCGTCGACGCATCACCGCACTGGCCATGGATACCGTACCCCGTATCTCGCGAGCTCAGTCATTAGACGTGCTCAGCTCGATGGCCAATATCGCGGGTTACCGCGCGGTGATCGAGGCCGCGAATGCCTTCGGTCGATTCTTCACCGGACAAATAACGGCTGCCGGCAAAGTTCCGCCCGCCAAGGTGCTTGTGGCCGGTGTGGGCGTGGCAGGCCTGGCTGCGATTGGAACTGCCGGAGGAATGGGCGCAATCGTTTATGCCACTGATCCGCGCCCCGAAGTCGCCGACCAGGTGGTGTCCCTTGGTGGCACGTACTTGGAAGTCGACGCCGCCGACGTCGAGGTCTCAACAACCGGCTACGCCAAGGAGATGTCCGAGGACTACAACGCGCGCGCCGCGGCCCTCTACGCCAAGTGGGCACCGGAAATCGACATCCTGATCACCACCGCATTGATTCCTGGGCGTGCGGCTCCGATCCTGATTACCGCAGACATGGTCGCGAGCATGAAGCGTGGCAGTGTGATCGTCGATATGGCCGCAGCCAATGGTGGCAACGTTGAGGGCACCGTTCGAGGCGAGGTCGTGGTCACGGCCAACGGAGTCACGATCATTGGCTACACCGATCTGCCTGGCCGCCTCGCAGCGCAGGCCTCGCAACTCTTCAGTACCAACCTTGTGAATCTCATGAAGCTCATGACGCCAGCCAAAGATGGCGTACTCGTTCTCGACTGGGACGACCCGGTGCAGCGCGGCATCACGGTCGCCCGCGAAGGTGAAACCACTTGGCCGCCGCCAGCGGTGCAGGTTTCTGCAGCGCCCACGCAGCCGGCAGCAGAGCAGGTGATCGCCGAAGCGTCGCCGGCCAAAGTACCGATGACCACCTCTCGTCGATTTACCTACGTTGGCATTGGCGCCGCGCTCTTGCTGCTTTTGGTTGCAGCGTCGCCTCCCTCTTTCCGCGTGCATCTCACTGTTTTCGTCTTGGCAATTGTGATCGGGAACTACGTGATCGGTAGCGTGCACCACGCATTGCACACGCCGCTGATGTCGGTTACCAATGCGATCTCAGGCATTATCGTCGTCGGCGCGCTACTTCAGATCGGTCACGGCAATACCGCGATCACTGTCTTGGCCTTCGTCGCAGTCCTAGTGGCCAGCATTAACGTGTTCGGCGGCTTTGCCGTGACGCGACGAATGCTCTCTATGTTCTCGAGGAGTTGAGCACATGTCTATCGAATCCCTCGCACAGGCGGCCTTCCTGGTTGCAGCACTACTGTTCATCCTCGCCCTTGCTGGCCTGTCCAAGCATGAAACGGCCAAGGCCGGTAACACTTATGGGATAGCGGGTATGGCAGTCGCGCTCGTCGCCACGATTGCTCTGGCCATTGATCGCAATATCGAATCCCTGGGCTTAATCCTTATCGGTGTGGCAATGGTTCTCGGAGCTGCTATAGGTCTGTGGCGGGCGCGAGTCGTCGAGATGACGGGCATGCCCGAGCTCATCGCACTACTGCATTCCTTTGTCGGTTTGGCAGCCGTGCTGGTGGGTTGGAATGGTTACTTGCTTGTGGAGGGTGGTGGAAGTCCGGAGGAAATCGCCCTGCTCACCGCAGAAGGCACCCTGGGAATCCACAGCGTTGAAGTCTTTGTCGGCGTCTTTATCGGGGCGGTGACTTTCACGGGCTCAATCGTCGCGTATGGCAAGTTGTCGGGCCGGTTGAAGTCCAATCCACTCGTTCTGCCGGGCAAGAACTTTCTGAATATCGGGGCGCTTGTTGTCTTCCTGGTACTCACCGTCTGGTTCGTCATTGACCCTGCGCTCTGGCTGCTGATTGTGGTGACGGTCGTGGCTCTGGCCCTCGGGTGGCACCTGGTCGCCTCGATCGGCGGCGGTGACATGCCCGTGGTGGTGTCAATGCTTAATAGCTACTCCGGTTGGGCCGCGGCGTCCGCAGGCTTCCTGCTCGGCAATGATCTGCTGATCGTTACGGGTGCGCTCGTGGGCTCCTCGGGTGCTTATCTGTCCTACATCATGTGCAAGGCGATGAACCGTTCGTTCATCTCGGTCATTGCCGGTGGTTTCGGCATCGAAGCTGGGCCAGGTGAGGACAAGGACTACGGCGACCACCGTGAGGTGACTGCAGCCGAAACTGCCGAGTTGTTGTTGAATGCGAAGTCAGTGATTATCACGCCGGGTTATGGCATGGCCGTTGCTCAAGCTCAATACGGCGTTGCCGAACTGACCCGCAAACTGCGCGAGAACGGCACCACGGTGCGCTTCGGCATCCATCCGGTCGCCGGTCGCCTGCCTGGCCATATGAATGTCCTCCTCGCAGAGGCAAAGGTTCCTTACGACATCGTTCTCGAGATGGACGAGATCAACGACGATTTCGCAGACACCGATGTCGTGCTCGTGATCGGTGCAAATGACACGGTGAACCCTGCGGCTGAGACTGATCCGGGAAGCCCAATTGCCGGTATGCCGGTGCTGCGCGCTTGGAACGCCAACGACGTGATTGTGTTCAAGCGCTCCATGGCGTCGGGCTATGCCGGTGTGCAGAATCCGTTGTTCTTCAACGAGAACTCCGCGATGCTCTTCGGCGATGCGAAGGACAGAGTCGACGACATTGTTCGTGCCCTTTAGAAAACGGCAGATGGACCTAGTTGCACTTTGATCAATTCTGTGAGCATGTGCACGTCAAAGATCCAGCCATTTTCATCAGACTCCAAGGGCGAACGCAACCGCCGAACCGGGCATTTGTGCAGTTCTCGGCGGTGGCGTGTCCGAGCGGCCAAAGGCATCGACGTAATCCATACCCCCCAGATCAAGGAAGGAGTTCTTCATAATTTCAACAACTTCGTTGGGGTGCATAGTGGCAACATCGATTGGCAGTGGAGCGGAAAGATTCACCTCAACACGCTTTCGCCCAAACTTTGTGCCGAGGTACGTCGTAGCAATTGCGTGCACGGGGACTCCTGGATTTGACTCCAACCCTGGAATCAGGATTCGACGGTGCAACTTGTGCAGTGACTTTTTGTCGGGTGACCGCGTACCCTCGGGGGGTAGAGGCCCAACTTGCTGCCATCGGCCATCGCCTCCGCAGCCACATCTAATGCCCAGCGAGTTGCTTGTTCATCACTACTGCTTCATCACAATCGCGACAGGATCCGTGGCTGACACATGATTACCCATCAAGATGGCTGGTCCCGCTGCACGGGCGGAGCCCACCATCTCACGAACCTCGCAGTACTCTCGCCGCTTGAGACCGAACCAATCGTGGACAGAGTCTGCACACACGATTAAGAATGAGAGTAGGTAACAGTGGGAGTTACGTACACAACCGAGGTAATTGGCAACGGCAATCACGCTTCAATTGAAATACCCAATGAAATTCTCATGGAACTTGGCGCAAACAAAAGAGCGCCGCTGAAAGTGAGCATCAACGGTCACACCTATCAAAGCACGGCAACCGGTGTAGCAGGCAAATGTCGCGTGGTGTTTCCCCAGGCCAACAGATTAGCGGCCAATGCAAAAGCGGGTGACACGGTTGAAGTGCACCTAGAACTCGATTCCGGGTATCGGGAAGTTGACATCCCACTTGAACTTGCTCATGCCTTGGATTCCCGCGGTCTTCGACAGTCATTTGATGGATTGAACTACTCCAAGCGCAAGGAGCATGCCAGGAAAGTGAATGAAGCGAAAGGTGTTGAAACCAAGGGACGCCGAGTGCAGGCGGTGTTGGACTCGCTCACTGAAATGCGTTAGCCACCCGAACCCATTCGACCGGAGAAATCCCAAGTGGCTAAACGTGTGGGACTGATCCGAATGGCAACTTCCTTGTCCAATCGGCTCAACAGCCACCGACTCAATTCCGTTTCATCATCACCTTGATACTTCTGAATCAACCTGCGCAGGGTGCCCTCAGCTAGGTCCGGGTGAATGGTGGCTTGGCCAGTACCCCGCACGCCTCGATAGGGCTCTTGATCTGCGGCTACTTCAAAGCCTATTCGGCTATCTACACCTAAACGCTGGGCGAGCACCGAACTGGCTTGGGTGGCGCACCAAATTGCTTCACCATTGAACAGGAACCAAAGGGACTGCACAATCGAACCATTAGAACCCATGGAGGAAACACGAATGGGGATTCTTGCGTTGTCAAGGAATTCTGAAATTTGATGTTGATCCCACGGACCTGTGGTTTGCGGTTGCTCCTGCACTCTGCAAGCCCATTTACTCGCCGTGGATTCCCCAAATGTGATGTGCATTGCTGTGACCCACTCCGGCCAGGTCATCTCTGAGAGGCGACCATCCTGAAAGCTCGCTGCTGCGCCCACGTGAGTCCTCGATAGGCAGCCTTGCTGATTCCCCAGACCACCTTGGGATTGAGTGCCAAGATCTGCCGCACCGACAAGGTGGCCGCGGCGGCCGGAGTAAGCGAACGCATCTGATTCTTCGTTACTCGACTGAGTTGCTTCTTGGAAAGCGACGAAAAAAATAGTGGTTGGAGCTCTGCAACCTGTGCGGGCCTTAGCGCTCGAACGACGGTTGGGCTAAGCGCCGTGATCTGATTTCTTTTGAGAGTCCGCAATACCGTCGCGGGGATGGCGCGTACCTGGCCCGGTTGCATGGCCGCGACCTGCTTGGGCTTGAGCGCCTTGATCTGCGCACGTTTGAGAGCACGGAAGGATCGAGATGGAATTCGTTTGATCACCGAGGCTGGCAGAGCCTGCAGGGTGGTCGTCGACATGGTTCGCAGAACCGCTGCCGTCACGGCCGGTCCCTGATTGACGGATGGAGCTGCAGGCGCAGGCGCAGGTGCCAGCACCTCACCAGCCGTCGAGCTCGGTGTCGAGCTCGGTGTCGGTGTCGGTGTCGGTGTCGGTGTCGGTGTCGGTGTCGGGCTGGGCGCAGCCGCTCCAGGAGCAGGCGCGACATAGGTGTTGACCGAGACACTGCCCACTGGCGTGAAGGCACTCGTTGATGCACCCCCTATTCCGCCGTTGGCAGCGACACGGACGAATAGCGTCGTGATGCCTGCGGACGACTGGACATGGCAGTGAGTGGAGGTTGAGTATGGAGCTCCCCCACAACTACCTACGGGCAGGTACCAGGGGCCGGCTGCGCTGAGCGCAACCTGAACGAGGTAGCCAACGTCCGCAGGGCCTCCACTGCTTGACCTCGGCGTCCACTCTGCCCGGACCAGGAACGGTTCGGGCGATGTCAGTGTCAAGCCTGACGGAGTGCACGGACTTTCTCCCCACTGTGGCTTATCGCTGGATGCCCACGAACCGTTAGAAGTAAAGCTCGTGGGCTCACTCGCAATGCCCGTCACACACCACCTAGAAAGATCCGCATTCATCGACGCGATATCGGCGAACATCTGCGTCATTTCAGTCACACTGCTCGTATCCCACGCACTGATGTCTTGATTGAACGACGAGGCTTCTTCGAACATTCGGCCCATATCCGTCACACTGCTGGTATCCCACGCACTGATGTCCCGATTGAACGACCTGGCGCCCTGGAACATGGACGTCATAAAAGTCACGTTGCTGGTATCCCATGCACTGATGTCCTGATCGAATGACGTAGCACCTAAGAAAGTGCTGATCATGCGAGTGGCAGCACCGGTGTTCCAGCCGCTTATGTCGGAATTGAAGGATGTTGCACCTTGGAACATCCCGTTCAGACCTCGTGGGTACTCCGTGAGGTCCGGCCCCGTAAGAGGCACGCTCGTCAGATTCACTGCATCCTTGAAAGCGAATTCACCACCGAATCGGAACCCACCCCACTGGTCCACCGAAATAAGGAGATCTTTTGAAGCTGGAACCGAAAGAAGATCCCAGCCGGGAAGTTTTGAGCCACTGACGGTAATTTGCCGGGTAGCAACAGAGCCTGTGTAGGCATGCGTGATTGTCGCACCGCTGAGTTGGGTATACGGACCATCTACATCAGAGCCATCACCCCAATTAATACTGAAATCGAGGTCGGTAGCAGTGTCGTCAAGGGGAAAGGTGATTGTTGGATTAGTAGTGGTATCCCACGTCGTGACGAAGTCCGATGTTGCCGCGCCAACAGGCATCTGCGCTGCAACTAGGCCAGTCGACGCCAGTACTACGCTCAACACGAATGCACAGAAGCTTTTCCACATGAAAACGACGCTATCTCGATCTGATTCCCGCCACTACCGTGTTTTTACGGTATTGCTGCATGCATGTGGCTAATAACCCACTCGTGACGAAA
>Ga0115555_1002751_pt1 | contig 11631 bp, 6 predicted proteins | sample COGITO_mtgs_1104_2_FD_87285 | JGI IMG/M metagenome (GOLD analysis project Ga0115555, IMG submission 87285) | Pelagic marine microbial communities from North Sea - COGITO_mtgs_110407 | ecosystem: Environmental > Aquatic > Marine > Epipelagic | place: Germany:Helgoland, sampling site Kabeltonne...
GTGCTTCTTACTCTGAAGATATTCTTGGGAAATTCTTCATTGAACACAAAAGATGGTGTGCGCGAAGTGCGAGGTGAAACTGAAACGGGTGATCACCCCGGACCCGTGGATGCAAAAAGTCAACGCCTCTGCGAAGAGCAGCAGTACTACGAGTGCGAAACTCAACGAAAACAAAGCTTTATCCTCTTCCAAAAACTACGTCCTCGGCTCTCAACAGTGTCAAGTGTGTAAAAAATCGCTCCACCAACCCGGTCTGTTTTGCCAACCGTGCGCGTTTCAGCAAGGGAAATGCGCGATGTGCGGGGTCGAAGTCCAAGACGTGTCCATGCATAACGTCGGCGGGGATTTGGAGAGGAAGTTGAGAGAGAAGACGACGAGAGAGAAGTCGGAGAAGTTGATGAAATTGGAAAAGTTGGAGGAAGAGAGAGACAAGGAGGAGGAAGAGAAGAGGGAAAGGAAAAAGAGGAAAAGAGAAGAGAAGGAAAAGGAGAAGGAAGAGAGTAAAGAAGAAGGCGAGGAAGAGAAGACGGTTGCTAAAATCGAACCAACTGGGGCGACAAACTTGGTCGGTTCGCTATTGCAACAATCCGCCGGTTCGACGACGCCGACGACATCTTGGCAATACGACGGCAAAAGCGGGTATTACTTCGACGCGTCGAAGATGCAGTATTACGATCCGAAGACCAAGTTGTACTTTTGTTGCAGAACGAATAAATGGTTGAAGCCGGAAAACGAAAAACCGAAAAATGGGACGTTCAAGAGCGGCGCGAGAAAGCCGGACAAGTTCGGTTTGTGAGTTTAGTCGCGTCGCGTTCGTTTCGTAAGTTTAGTTTATAGTCCGTATATTTAGTTGTTAGTTTTTTAAAACGCTGGAACGATTTACGTGTTCGCGAACAACCACTCGGTGGCGGCGGAAATATCACCTCCCGTCTCTTTGATCGCGTCCTTTGCCATTTTCTTCGTGAACCCCATGTTCACGAGCATCTCTACCGGCCCTTCGGCGCTTGGGCTGTTATCGTCCTCGTTATCGTCGTCGTCGTCGTTTTTACTCTTTTTCGATTTCTTCGTCTTTTTCGCGGCTGGTTTCTTCGCCACCGCGGCTCTCTTCCCCGCGGCGACCCCTGCTGTTTTCTTCGCCTCGTTCGCGACGACGTTGGTCACGTCCTTCACCGTAGCGTTTGCGTTCTTTATTGTCGTTGTTGTTGTTGTTGTTGTCGTCGATGTCTTCATTGCTGTCGTCGTCTCGCCGGGTTTGCTGTTCTCACTCGCGGCAGTATTCGCCATCCTCACCGCCAACAACCTTTTCCTCAACTGCTTCAACACCTCCACCTTTTCATTGCTGGACAACTCCTCTACTTTCACTTCGTCCACGTTCACGACGCGCTTCGTCGGTCCCAACCCGCCATTCACGCCGCCTTTGTTATGATTCTTCCCCATGTACGCCGCCGCGCCTAAACCGGCGTCTCTCACTGGTTTTGGAATTTCAATCGCTTCGATTTGTTCCGGAGTTAACCCGAATAAACGCACGTTTTCCTCTCGCTTCGCCTTTAACTCCTCCTTCGACATCTTCCCGCCTTGGTTGGTAATCAACCCATTTTTCCTCACCACGGTTTCCCCAACCAACTGATCGTTCGCTTGCTTCACCGCGAACACGTCTAACTGTAACCCGGTATATTCCGCCAAGGATTGTTTCCCGAGTAATCGTTGCGTTTGCCCGTTCAACTGTTGGATTTGTTTCCCCGGTAAGGCGCCGGAGTCGACGATTTGGACCCACTTCCCGACGCCGAATTTTTTCAAAACGATGACTAAATTTTCAACCTCCGGTTTCGTCCATCCTGTTTTGTTGTTCGATGAAAAGATGCGTTTTGATGCGCGTTAAAGATGAAAAAGAAGACATCATTACACGTTCAGAGAGAGTACAAGAGAGGCACAAAAACGGAACCGCTTTGAGAGTAGTCTCGTTTTCGAGAGAGAGAGACGACTGCGAGAAGGAGGACGAGAAATCGTATCGTTTTCACATCATCGTTTCAAAAATTCAAACGCGAGAGACGAACGTCCCCAAAACCAAGACATCATCATCATCATCGCAACAAACGCGCAGTAAACAAAGAGAGAGAAAGAAAGAACACGTATATAACAGAATACCTGGAGACGGGGTAAAATTCCACAAACTTCTCGCGTCGCCTACTTTTGGTCCTTGTTCCGCCATTATGTTGTGTAACGAGTTCTTTTTATGAAGAAAACTTTGAGCAAAACGCGAGAGAGGCGAAACTTGAGAGATTTGAGGGTGGAATTTAATTGGCTGCTTTCCCATCGCACATCACACAAAGAAGAAAAAAAATCGAAGAAACGTCATTCTACATTACGCGGAAAGAGAGTAGTGTAATAAAGAGAGAAGAAGAAGAAGAGCTTTGAGGGTTCAGGGAGCGCAGAGGGTGTTGGAGAGAAGAAGGGAAATGCCTGGAATGGCTGGAAACGTTTCCGCTGGGACGACGATTCAGACGACGCAAAAATCATCGTCGTCTTTGGGGGTGGTGACAACGAGGAAGCAATCGCTCGCGTACATCCTCTCGTTCGTCGCTCTGTTCATGCTCGTCGCGTTGTGCGACTGGGAGAATTATACCTCTTCTACCACCAACGGTGGGAATACTAATTTCGGCAGCGCATTCAGAGAAGATTCGATGCGTATCATCAACGATTTGGAAGGCGTGAAATCGGAAAAGTTATCCGAGCGATTGGAAGAGTTGAGAGAGGAGAAGAAAAAGATTGAAGAAGAGATTAAGAAGACGACGAACGACAACGAAGAGGAAACGGAAGAAGAAGAAGAAGAAGAAGAAGACGGAATGACATCGACGAAACGAAAGAAAGAATACGACGAGAATAACTTCCCAGAGGCTATCATCGAGAACATCGAACGCGATTTAGGACACGGGGCGAGAGCGTACCGAGGACCGGAAGAACCGGCGAGGACGATGGAGTTGGCGAGGTTGAGATGCTTAAACGCGCCGGAACCGTGGTCGCCGTTTGATGCCGGGAGGAAGAAGGATAACGACGGGAACGTGAGAGGGAAAGGAGATGGGAGGAGGAGGAGGAGGAGGAGGAGGAGGAACGTGCTTTCTTCTGTTGAGCGAGCGGGAAAAGAAGAAGAAGAAGAAGAAGAAGAAGAAATAATAGATAGTACTGGCGGGAGAAGGAAGCTTCTGGCGTATAGACTTCCGGCGGGGAAATATAAACCTTTACAACCAAAGTGCGCGGCGAGCGAACGCGTGAAGAAAAATATAAGACCCGGCGAAGACGCCGTCGTCGGGTGCTTGAAAACCAACAGGTGCTCGCACGCCGTAGAAGACGTGTTTACAGCCATACAAAATTTGGATGGAATCAAATCTTTAAAAAATTACGTCAGTTGTATCACCGTCAACGGCCAAACGAAAGGGTGCGGCTCGATTACGGGCAACCCGGAAACGTTCCCGTATATCGGTACGAAACCGCCGCCGAAAGCGAAGAAAGAAACGACGCGAACGTATAAAACATGCGCTTTAGTCGGCAACGGTCCTGGTTTACAACGCGAAGGTATGGGAGAAATCATCGACAAACACGATGCGGTGATTCGATTCAACACGTTCGTCTCCAGCGGCGTCTGGCAAAACTATACGGGAGTCAAATCCACCTTGCGCGTCTTCAACAAAAAACGCGCGGAAACCATGAAGAGCACGAAAAACGTCTACATCTCCTCGACGAAAACGAAAGACAAAAAAGACGTCGAAAACGAGTTGTGGATCTTTTGGAACTACATGTCCTTTCCGTTCCTCCCTCCGGTTTTACGAGCGAACAAAAACACCGCCATCATGGCGCCAGACGTCATCAAATACATGGTCAACGGCTACTTCAAATCTCGATCGGATTTACACCGTTTAGGATATAAAGGTTTCCAGTGTCCAACCAACGTCAATTCAGGCATCCACGCCATGTACATGGCCATGCAAATGTGCGAACGCGTCAATTTATTCGGTTTCAGTTACAGCATGGACATGTTGAACAAACGCAACGACGCTCGATCGCCGCGCATGTCTCGATTCCACGATTGGGCGTTCGATACCATGTTGGTCAGATTGTTGCATCTCAGCGGGTACGTCAACGTGTGCACTTCGTAGTTTTAGCTCGTAGTAGTAGCAGCAGCAGTAATAATAATAGTAATAGTACTAATAATAACGCGATGCTAGCATACGGTAGAGATCAGAGATCGTGTTGTTCTCTGGCGCTCGTCGTTGAGTTTCTTTCACTTTTTTCGTTCCCTCTGCTTGCTTGCACGCAAAGTCTCGTCAAAACACCGAAGAAAAAAAGAAGGAGATTCATCATAAAATTCAACGCCTGTTTCTGTTGCGACGATTTTTAGTATAAAAGCGCGCGAAACGAGAGCAGAGCGAGAGGTGTTTTCTCTGTGAGATCTGTAGTAATAGTCGCAGAAGATCTGTGCGCAGCAACAGCAGTCGCGCGCGTCTGCGTGTGTTCTCTCGTGAATTCTTCTTTTCTCGATCGACTTTCCCCGCTGCCTGCACAAAGTGAAAGTTTTACGAAAGCGTAAAGAAGAAGAAGAAGAAGAAGAAGCAGAGAAGAAATGGCCGGCTCAAAAGGAGGACTCGTCGATGCGTCCGTGTCGGGATGCATACGCGCGATTCTGATCGCCTACGCCGCGTATTCCGCCTACGCTATTCGTTTATTCGCGGTGCAAGAATACGGGAGGATCATTCACGAATTCGACCCGTGGTTCAACTTTCGAGCGACGCAATATTTAGCGGAAAACGGATGGAAAAAATTTTCCACCTGGTTCGATTACATGAGTTGGTACCCGCTGGGAAGACCAGTCGGGTCGACGATTTACCCCGGGATGCAAGTCACCGCGGTGACGTTGTGGAAAGCGATCAACGTATTCACGCCGATTTCGTTGAACGATACGTGCGTGTTTTTTCCGGCGTGGTTCGGCGGCGCGGCGACGGTGTTGACGGCGATGTTGACGTACGAGTGTTCCGGGAGCGCTTGGGGTGGGGTAGTCGCGGCTTTGATTATGGCGATCATCCCGGCGCATACGATGAGGTCCATCGCGGGTGGGTACGATAACGAGTCTTTAGCGGTGACGGCGATGGTGTTGACGTTTTACATGTGGACGAGATCGAATAGAAACGAAAAATCTTGGCCGTTGGGCGCGGTGGCTGGGTTGTGCTACGTGTACATGGTCGCCGCCTGGGGTGGGTACACGTTCGTTTTGAATATGGTTGGTTTACACGCGGCGGCGTTGGTCGCGTTGAGGCATTACACTGACGCGTTGAGAAAGGCGTATTCGTTGTTTTGGATCGTGGGTACTTTGGGGGCGATTCAGTTTCCCGTGGTCGGGTTACAACCGATTAAAAGCGCCGAGCAAATTGCTCCGATGTTTGTATTTTTTGGTTTGAACATCATCGGGTACGGGGAGATGTTAGTGAAGAAGCAAAAGTTGCAAGGCGATAGGAAGAAGGCGTGGCAGTTACGAATAAGGGTGTACACGGGAGCGGCGACGATTGCGTGTGCTATTTGCGCCGCGTTGGCGCCAACCGGGTGGTTCGGGCCGTTGTCCGTCCGCGTTCGCGGTTTGTTTATTAAACACACGCAAACTGGGAATCCGTTGGTAGACTCGGTCGCCGAACATCAACCGGGGACCGCGGACGCGTACGAGAGGTACTTGCACAAGTCCATGTTTATGACCGCCCCGATTGGTTTCCTCTTTGCCATGGCGCACTTCTTCGCGCACGTCAACCCGCAATCATTGTTCTTGCCGTTGTACGCCTGCGTGGCATATTATTTCGCCAACAGAATGGTTCGTTTGATCATCTTCTTAGGCCCGATTGCGGCGAGTTTGTGCGGGATCGCGATTGGGTACGCCCTCGACGATTTGCACAAGATTTGCAAGAAATACGCCGTTCGATACTTGGAAGGTAAATCGATTTTGTTCCACGTGGACGAAGAAGAGAAGAAAGCCAAAGAAGAGGCGAAGAAAAGAGCGGACGAACCGCCGGCGAAGATTTCGAACACAAAAATGAAGAAGAAGTATTCCAACAACGTGACCTCTTCCTCTTCAGATGCGAAGAATAAAGATTCTTTCGTCAGTGACCCGAGACAAGCCATCTCGAAGATCTACCACTCGAACGTTTCCGTCTTGTTTCGTTTGACGCTCTTGTGTCTCGGACTCGCGAACTTTGCCATCATGTGGCCTGCATTTATGAACTACTCCCACGAGATGGCGCAGGGCATGTCCATGCCGTCCGTAATGTTCAAAGGCCAACTCCAAGATGGCCGGGTCATTCTCGTTCGCGATTACATGGACGCTTACGAGTGGGTGCGAGACAACACGCCGGAAGACGCTCGCGTCATGGCCTGGTGGGATTACGGTTACCAAATCACCGGCATCGCCAACCGCACCTCCATCGCGGATGGGAACACGTGGAACCACGAACACATCGCCAACCTCGCGCGAACGCTCACCGCGCCGGAAGACGAAGCGTACGACGTCATCCGTCACTTGGCCGATTACGTCCTCGTGTGGACAGGTGGCGGTTCCGACGATATGGCAAAATCGCCGCATCTCTTCCGCATTGGCGCCAGCATCGGTCAAAAAGGTGGCACCGTGGACATGATGGACATCCACCGCAAATTCGGCGTCGACCGTCAAGGCCGTCCGACGCCTATGATGGCCAATTCGTTACTCTTCAAACTCGTCTCCTTCCAAGGCGGCGTCTCCGAAGACCACTTCGAAGAAGTCTTCACGACGAAATATAGAAAAGTGCGCATTTACAAAGTCGTCGACGTGGACATGGAATCTCGAAACTGGCTCTCAGATCCGAGCAACCGCGTGTGCGACCCGCCGGGAAGTTGGCAGTGCCCCGGCCGATACCCGCCGGCGTTGAAAAAGTACCCGAAGTTGATCAAACCGGCGTACCCGGCGGAAAGAGAAAAAATGGCCGCCGAAAACGCAAAAAAGATGAAGAAGAAGAGCGGTGGTAGTGCATCAGAACTTTAACGCCTTTTGTTCGCGAGAGATTAGAGAGACTTAAATGTTGTTGTTGTTGTTATTTTACCTACTAGTAGTTGACTACCCTTTTTACGTGTTGACTTTCCCCAGAAATTTTAAACCATTTGCACACTTTCACGTCATGGCCGAACACCACCAAGGCACCATCGCGTCTTCTCCCGCTGCCATTTCAACCAATACTTTAGACCAGTACTTCACCGAATGGTTCCACGCGGCCGATGCCGACAAAAACGGCGAAATTTCCGGCAACGAAGCCGTTGCATTCTTCACCAAATTCGACGGTTTAGTGAAGAAAGATCTCATCGAGTTGTGGGAAATCGCGGACGAAAAGAAGCGAGGATTTCTCACCGCGCGAGAATTCATCGTCGCCTGCGGGGTGGTGTCGTTAAAACAAGCCGGGGTGAAAGAAATTACAGCCGCGCACGCGCACTTGTTGAGGAACGGAGAGACGAGAGGGTTACCCACGCCGGTTTTGAAACGTGGGGAGCGTGTCGTGGTAGGGGACTCGAACGAAGCAGCGCCGGCGAGCCGCGCAGCGACAGAAACGCAACACGAAGAAGAGAACAAGACGACGACGAGTAGTGGAAGACCGATGTTGAGCGACGATATATTTGCGGCGTACGATCAACCGCCGGGTGTCCCGGTCGTCGCCGCGGGTGGATTTGATGGTTTCGGCGACGCGGGAGGAGGAGTGAACGGCGGGTTTAATACCGCTCCGGGTACGTTTAGTGCCGATGCGTTTAGTAGTGCACCTTCTTCGTCAGTAACGGTGGGAGGGTTTGGCGCTCCCGTTCCTTCTGTATCTGTATCTTCTGATTTCAATAGTGGTTTCGATTCCAATTTTCAAACGTCGTCGTCGTCGCGAGCTTTCGCTTCTACCGCTCCGGTGCCTCCCCCGAGCGCGATGCCTCCTCTGCCGCAAAAATGGCCGGCGATGGGACCAAGCGATTACCAGAGGTATCAAATTCAGTTTTTGCAAAGCACGAATAACGATCCGACCGCGTCGATTCCGGCGCAAGTGTGCGCGCCGATGATTGCGGCGTCCGGGTTGGAGAAGCACGTTTTGAAGCAAGTTTGGGAAATTGCCGACGCGAGGAAGATTGGCGCGTTGGCGTGGCCGGAGTTTGTAGTCGGAATGTACTTAGCCGACGTCATTAAGACCAGGGGTGTGCAATGTCCAGAGATGATGCCGCCGATGCCGTTCCCTCCGTTTGATCAGAACGCGGCTGGTTTGTTGACAAACATCGCGCCTTCGATTTCGATGGCTCCCGCCGCTGCTGCCGTCGCCGCTCCTCCTCAACAACAACAACAACAACAACAACAACAACAACAGCAAATGTTCGCTGGCATTCAAGCACCTGTCGCGCAACAAGATACGTTTAACTTCATCCCTGGTTCGCAGCTTCGCGACGAGTTCAATACCGTCTCGGCGACGGCGAGTACTACGTCTCATCACACTCACGGCGACGCGACGTTCACCTTTCGTGGTCCGCAACTCGATCTCTCTGCCGTTCCAGACGCCGAGCGACAGTTCGCGGAAGCGCAATTAGACGCCGCAAAGCAAGCCGATGAAAATTTATTCGCGCAAGAAACCAAAGAATCCGAAAATAAAATGTCCGCCAAAGCCGCCCAAGAGGCTTTAGGTAATTTAGCGTTGTTTCGAAGGAAGTGCGAGGCGAATTTAGCCGAGGCGGAGAATAAAGCCTCGGTCGCAGAAAGCGAAGCGAAAGAGTTAAAGAAGAAAGTCGAAGAGGCGATGAAGATGTGCGAGTAGTTGATTCAGAAGAGTGAACAAGGCGGTGACGCTTCTATCGCAAAACGATTAGAGAAAGCGAGAGAGGAAAGAGACGCGTTGCGAGCGCAGTTGGAGGAGGAAAACGCGAAACTTCGAGAATTGAGCGGGAATAGCGCGACGAGTGCTTCGAACACGTCCGAGATGGAACTTGAGATTGAAAATACGGAAAAAGAAGTTGCAAAAATTAAAAACGACATCGCGCTAGCGCAAAAGCGATTACAACTGGCGAGTGAACGCGCGGATTTGACGACGCAACTGGCCAACGTTTCCGTGGCTGCGGAGGAGAAAGCGCGAGAACAACTTTCTCCTCATCCTCAACCATCAGCCATGACGCCGAACGGTTCTTGGGGAGGCGTGCAAATTCCTCCTTTACCACCGATGCCAACGCCGACGCCACCGACGCCGGAGACCGCTAAAATAGGCTTCGACAAATGGAACGAATGGGACGCGACCAAGACGCCGCCAGTCGGAGGGAAACCGCCGCAACAAAAAAAGCAACCACAACTTCAAGATGATTTATTCAGCCATTCACCTCCAGTTATTCCACCAGCTTCGGTGAGTACAAAACCAACACAGCAGCAACAACAACAACAGCCAAAACCGACGGACAGCTTTGATTTCTCCGCGCCAACGCCGCGAGATTTCGCCCCTCCCGCGGTCGCCGCCGCGTTGTACTCGCAAACCTGTTCCGGAGGCTTCTTCTCCGACGACGAGACGACGCCGAATCATTCGAGAAACCCGAGCGGTTTGGACGGGATTAACTTTAGCCATACTAACAACGCCGCGACCGGAGGAGTAAATAATGGCATACCACCATCACCAGCTCTCTTCAATCATCAACAACAAACCGGCGGCGGCGTCGCCAAGACGCCGGAAAACTTTATCGATCCGTTCGCCGTGGAGGATGAAGGCGACGACGACGTCGAGGATAGTTTCGACGATCCTTTTGCATAGATAGAAACGAGAGAGAAAGAAAGAGAGAGAGAGAGAGAGAGAGAGAGAGAATAGAATACATGACTAGCGCGTTAAAACTACCACCACCCGCGAGGTGCCAAACCAAAGTAAGAAGAGAAGAGACAGACGGAATGAAATGACTTTTTCAGACAAATTTCTAAACCCTAAATATTAGCCTGACCCAGTCTCCCGCCAATTCTCAATTCTCGTCACACACAGACTCCTCTTTCTTTAAAGCGCTTGCGGAAACACGAAAGAGCCTTCTTTGCTTGTTTGTTGTTTTCGAGGAAGAAGACGAGATATGTTTAAGCGCTCAAAATCCAACAACAACACCACCAACGCCGGAGGAGGAGGATTAGGAGGACAAGGCTCGGCGGCGAATGCGAATAAAAAGCTCAATTTTACCGTCGTCATTCACGAGTTGATTCTCCCGATACTTGACGATGCGAATTATGTTTCTCCTAAGAATAGGAAGAAGAATACGAATAACAGCGATGAAAACGAGATACCGAAGATTCAAACGACGAACGCGTTGAGAGCTATCGCGTGGTACCGAGGGAATAAGAAATCAGGGGTGACGAGAAGTATCGTCGCGAAACCTTATTCTTACGGAAGGCCAATTGATGGTGCCAACGCTTCTTTCGAGGAGGAGGAGGAGCAAGTGCTGGAAAAACACGACTTCGAAAACGAATCGTTCCAATTCGAGGCGACGATGACGGGAAACAAAAAGAAATCCTTACGATTTTTAATACTCGAAGCGAACAAGAACGAAGCGGAAGCACCGAAAGAAGGGGTGAAGAAAGTGGCGGGGATGCACGTCGGGACGGTGGATTGCGATTTGAGCAATTTTCTGAAACCGGAACGACGAGGCGGGAGGATGGGCGCGAAGGTGACCGTAGAGGTTGAGTTGGAGCAGAATTTTCTGAAAGGGAAAGGGAAGAGCGTTTTGAATTATTCGAAGACGCCGAGAGATGGGAGAGCGAGACTGACGATGACGATTCGACACGATAGGGAAGATTCGACGGAAGGGAGCGCCTTCGCCGCGGCGGCGGAAGGAGGCTCGGAGAGTATTAGCAACAATCGGTTCTCGAGAATAAAACAAGAACATCAAGCAGCCAGCACTAGTCGTGAGAATGCCCTGAACAGCAACAATAATAGCACTGATGGTAGTAGTGGAGACCAAGATAATCGACCGATATCCACATTTTCCGTGGCTGATGTCGTGAAACCTGGGCAGCGACCTGTTGGAAACGTCTCTGCAAATCGCATGCCGCTCGCGAAAGCATCGTCATCCTTACACGCGTCGCGATTTGGCGCTGGTGGGGCTGCAGGGATTGTTGCCAACACTGCGAGACCAGCAATGTCTAGCGAGAACGACGCGATGATGATGGATGCGTCCAAAACTACCGCTAAGATGTTTGCCCGAAATCGATTCGAGAATGTACCATCAAACGCTCACGAGCAACTGCAAGCGGATGAAGCCGATGAGGATGGAGAATGGAACCCGTTTTCAAGTAAGCACGAACATCAGAAACATCAACAACCGAAAGAAGAAAGAGAAAGAACCGAAGAGGAAGATTGGAACCCGTTTGCGCGACGCGGAAACGGCGTGTCGACCGGCAACTTGGGCGCATCGATAAGCGCGGCGGATAAAAGCGAGACGCCTCGCATGGGCAATTCGAATGCGCAAGACAATACTTACAAAAATAATGATAACAAGGAAGTCGATAGCGACGGCTTTCTCCTCGATTCGGATTTAGAAACAGAAGATGATGATGAATTCGATACTGACGAAGATAATGAGGAAGAAGAAGAAGAAGAA
>Ga0115555_1002754_pt1 | contig 11614 bp, 10 predicted proteins | sample COGITO_mtgs_1104_2_FD_87285 | JGI IMG/M metagenome (GOLD analysis project Ga0115555, IMG submission 87285) | Pelagic marine microbial communities from North Sea - COGITO_mtgs_110407 | ecosystem: Environmental > Aquatic > Marine > Epipelagic | place: Germany:Helgoland, sampling site Kabeltonne...
GCACGAGGAGGAAGACGTTCGAGCCCGCGCCGCGAATGAGGATGGGTTTATCTTCGTTGTTTGAGCAGCGGCCAACATTTTGTGTGTGGAAATCCTTAATTTTGAGGTTTTTGGCGGCGAGGTTAAAATTTAACTGTTTTGAGTGGAGTGGCAAGCGGGTCCTATAGGGGTGGAAATAAGGACTACAACGATATAAAGCGAGGCTACTCACACACGCTCTTTCTCCTCAAATCGTTTCCTAGGCCTCTCTCTAAAGTTTGGTGGTGTTGAATTGGTTCACGAGTTCTTCGAGCTCCGCGATGACCTGGTTCTCTTTGTCCGCCTCTTCTTCTTCTTCGTCTTTGTCGTCGTCGCCGGTATCCTCGAACTCGGTAAACGGAAACACTCTCGGGCTATTTTTATTCCGTTTTGTCAACACGTCCACGCCATCTGTCGTGCACACCATCGTGTGTTCGTACTGTGCGCTCAAGCTTCCATCTTTAGTGACTGCGGTCCATCCGTCCGGCCATAACTCGTCGCGCCATTCTTTGCCGAGGTTGATCATCGGCTCTATGGTGAACGCGTGGCCAGGTTTCATGGCGCCGGCAGCTTTGTTGCCTTTGTAGTGCGGAACGTTCGGGAAGCAGTGAAAATGCTTACCGATGCCGTGCCCGCAGTAGGTTTTGACGACCGAACAGTCGTATTTGGAGGCGACTGTGGAGACTTTTTCGCCAATGTCTCTGTATCGCGTGTCTGGTTTGACTATGGACATGCCTTCCGCGAGACACTCGTACGCGCACTTGAGCAGTTTGAACGCTTCTTTTTTGCTACTGTCTACTCCATCTGCTACTTCTTCGCTCGCTGTTTCTTCTGTAGCGCTATTGCTTTTATCGCCACTACTACCTACAAACACGGTTTCGTTCAAGTCGCCGTGGTATCCGCCGAAAAACGCCGTGACGTCGATATTCACGATATCTCCTTCCTCCAACGGCCGACAATCGGGAATACCGTGACAAATAACTTCGTTTACGCTTATGCAGCACGACTTTGGGAAGCAATAGTAATTTAACGGCGATGGGTACGCGTTCTTATCGCAAATGTAATCGTGGCACAACGCGTCCAACGCCTCCGGCGTAACTCCTGGGCGAATCGCTCGCACCACACAATCAATCGCCCCTCTTCCAATAACGCACGCTTTTCGTAACTTTTCAATCTCTTTTTGCGATAATTCGTCCGCTACTCTCTGCTGCCTCGCCCTCTCCTCCGCTAACGGTCTGCTCGTCTCCCACCACTCGGCTTTCACCACCGCATCCGGCACTTTCCGCATCCCTCGAAACAACTTTTCTTGGTGCGAAATCTTATGCGGCCGCAACTTTCCTTTCCACTTAAAATACGGCATATCTTCTGTTCTCGCGTTCCCTTTATCGTCGCAATACAACCACTTCACCTCATCCGTTTCCTTTTCCGGCGTCGATTGGAGCTCCAGAAACGTCGTCGACGGCGCCAACGGGTACGCCACGAACGAAGAGGTCCCCGAAGACGCCTTCCCGAACCCGCTCTCGCCGTCTTCAAACAGTCCACACACCGCCACGCTTTCTCCGCATCTCAATCGAACGCTAATCACAACTGCATATCTTGTTTCCTTCTCGCTTTCCGTAAAAAGGGTTCGTAATCTCGTTTCGTTCGTCTTCGAGATGCCGTACCCGAACAACGCGTTAAACGAGGACTGACTTTCCGTCAGTGACACTCGCCTCGCTTTCTTCGCGATAGATTTCAGCGCGGACACTTTCAACAGCTCAGGCGTGGACGGTAAAAACATCTTCGAGAGCGCTTGCAACGCCGTCGACGTGCACTCGAAAAACAGGCACTTCTGTCTCGTTTCCGTCGGCGACTCGTTTGCCGACGGGGAAAGCGTTAAAGGGAGAAAGAACTCCTCCTTGCCGGAATCAGAGGCGAGAAGGGTCAACAAATTCACGGCAGCCGCGAGAGATTCCGCTTTGTCCTCCGCCATGTTTAAAGGGTAGATAAAGCGCAAACGCGAGAAAAGTTAATGAGGAAAAAAATGGTGATGGACTCCCTGATGAGATTTGTCTTTTCCGCGCAAAAAGTACTTACGCGAGCGCTTTAGTATTACCCTTTCGGGCCGTTTTCTTTCAACCTAAAACTACTGTTTTACAATACGCGTTTAGACTACACGCTAGATTCAATCATCATCGAAATGGTGCTAATATATTACTACGACGCCGGGCTGCTCGCTCTCCCGGCGGCGGCTTCTCGATTTTTGCTATGAGTTGTTTCGCTATGAGCACTAGTATTCGGAAGATTGTCGTCGGAAGAAGTTTCTTTCACCTCCGCCGCTCTGCTACTACTCTGTTGTTCCTCTTCTGCTCCATTTTTCGGTTGCTGTTTCTTGTTAATTACGACGCGAACGACGTCTCGTTTTTGTATGGTCCTCGCCCCACACGCCGGGCAGGACATCGTGCTCTGATACGGTAGCGGCCATCCGCACTTTGCGCAGCACTCAATCTCGCGTTCCATCGTTCGCATTTGTATCAACGCTTTCTCGATATCCTCCTCGGATAAGTTTTTCTGCGCCAGCGCGTTCGCTTTCGTTCGTTCCGCGTGCTTCGAGACGAACGGTTTAACGCGTTTAAATTTCGTCGTCGTCTCGTAGTATCCTTTGCGATTGAATTTTTCTTCCCCGTCTTCTTCGTCTTCTACGAATAAAAGCCCTCCATCATCTAACCTCGCCACGTGTCGACTATTTCCCATCATCGTCATCATCTCCGGCACGACTTTTTCTTTCTTCTTTCTCGCAGACTTACCACTTGTACTCCCTCTTTCCATCCGTCCAATCTCCCTCGCTTTCTCTCGGTTCGCAAACTCTTCTTTCCTTCGCTTCTCTCTCCGCTTCTCCGTCGCCGGACCGACTTTGTGTTCCGCGCGCGATATCTCCCACAAAAAACTCCCAAAGGTCACCAAACTTAAACTCCAGAGTAATAAAACCCCGCCGCCGTATTGTCTGCCCACGTGCATGGGATGTCGTCTCCGCTCGTATAAATGGTCGTACTTTTGGTAAAAATTTTCTCCTCCTCCTCCTTTAAAGTCGCTGTGTCGCGTCGCCTCTCGCCAGCTGTTCGATGATGCATATCCTCCTCCTTTTCCTCCTGTCGCTCTTCTCAGAGCTTTTTCTCTGGCCTGCGTGATTCTATCGAACGTCTTGTTCGCGTTGTTGTTATCAGTCGTATTCGTCGTATTCGTATTCTTATTCACCGTGTCTGGGTGGTATTGCAACGCTAATTTCCGGTACGCGTCGTTGATGACTTTCGCATCCGAGGAAGGAGAGATGCCCAAAATAACGTAAGGGTCGTCTCTGTCGTGCATGTTTTATTCTTTCTTCGTGTTCTTTGTCTTCTTTGTCTTCGCAGACGACGACATCTGGTACGAGTACGATGACCAAATGATGACATAAAACTGTGACGTCTGTCTTTTTTCCCCGGGGAAACGAGAGTTCGTTACAAAAATGAATGAAGATGATGACGCAGAAAGCGGGAGCGACGAAAGCTCCTCCTCCTCCGACCAGTTTTGTGAGAAGAAAGCGCAGACAAAGAAGCGCGCAGACATCGAGGACGCGCGCAACAACACCAACGAAAGAATCGGGAGGAAAAGGAAAAGAAGTTAACATCAAAATCTTCCTCGCGTTGAGACCGTTAGACGGCTTCGAATTTGTACACAAACTGTTACGAAACGGGAAACTCTATCCTAAAACGTTCTTACACCACGCGACAGTTCTGGAGATTTTGAACGACAGCGAGGATGAGAGCACGAATTCTTTACAGTATTTAGTCGATTTCGCGCCGAAGAATTCCTTACAAATCGAAACCGCGTTCAAACTGTTAGTCTTAAGAACGCAAGTTCCAGGAGTCATCAGACACGAAATCGTGCACAAAACGTTCACCAGGAAATACGCATCCAGCGGGTTAGAGTTTATCGGAGAAGTGAAACGGAAATCTATCCTCGAAGCAGTTTTGTTCGCACTCAGTTCTTCTTCTTCCGACGACGAAGAAGACAAAAACAGCAAAATGAATACGATTTTGTACGAAGCGGTCGATCGCGTCTCCGCTAAGGAGTTTTACGCTTCGGACGACTGGCGAAACCTGGCGTTGTGCGAGAACGATTGCAGAGATTTCGCAAAGGCGTATTTGAAGTACCTGTTAAACGATTCAGACGACGAGGAAGGTAACGAGGAAAGTGCTGTTAGAACCACCACCGAGTCGCGGTGAAATTGCGCATAGCAATAGCGAGTAATTGTCTACGCATCGATGGCGTTCACATTTTTCTATAAAGCGCAGCTTCTTTGAACTTCCCACTTTGCCTTTTCGCTTCCCCCATTTCTCTTTCTCTTTAACTCTCTCTTTAAAGCGAGAAAGATGACGAGATCTTCTTGTGCTGCTACTAATAATGATACCAACGATGAAAATGAAGATTATTACGACGTCAAACCGTTCGGGATGCTCTTCTTCCTCTTTGACTCACCGGCGGAGAAGCGCAAGTATTTACATTCTCGACGAGAATCTTTAGGGGAATTCTTCTCGAGTTTCCTCGACGATAGAGTTTTAATGAACGTTCTGGAACACATAGACGATGCAAAAACGCTCGCGAAATTCACAATGGCGAGTAAAATGTGTTTCCAATACGCCTCGTTCGATTCCTTGTGGAAGAAGCTGTATTTGAATAGGTTTGGTTTAGAGGAAGCTGATTTTAGGCGATGCAGAAATTGGAAACAGTTGTATTATGTAAAGGCGAACGAGACGACTTTGACGATGAAGAAGAAGACAAAGGTGAAGAAGAAAATGGGATGCGTATATTCCGACGCATTGTATTTACCGAAACAGATTAATAACTTAGAGATTAAAAAAACGTGGGTGGAAAGTTTTACGGTGCCTGAGATCGATTGTAGTAGTAGCGAGAAGAGAACGCTCGCGGACGAGGAGTCGATCGAGAGCCGGTTTCGCGAGGAGTTTGAGAACAAAAATCGGCCGGTTGTTTTGAGAGGATTAGCGAAGGAGTGGAGAGCGATCGAGAAGTGGAAGACGAACGATGCGTTATTGAATGAATACGGCGACGAGACGTTCTTAGTGGGCGGCTACCGGACGAGTTTGAACAATTACCTTTCCTATTGTTTACGGGAAAACGATACCGACGATAGCAAGTTGTTACTGTTCGATCCGAAAGTAGCGAAAGAGGAGATGTGGACGGAGAATACCGAGATATTTGAAGAAGGAGGATTGTTTCACAATTTGTTTTCCAAAGATGGTGATTATTTTAAAGTTTTAGGAGAGGAAAAGAGGCCACACTATAAGTGGGTGATCTTCGGTCCGAATCGTAGCGGAAGCACGTTCCACGTAGATCCGAACGGCACGAGCGCATGGAACGCCGTGCTCAGAGGTAGAAAAAAATGGATCTTGTTCCCGAACGATGAAGTCCCTCCCGGGGTGTTTCCATCTGAAGATAACGCGAGCGTCGTGTGTCCTCTGACGCCATTAGAATGGTACGAAAACTTTTACGACACGTTATTAAGTTGCGGCGACGACGATTTTGAAGGAGAGGAAACTTCTAAACGAGCGTACCACTTTCAAGAGACGATATGTGAAGCCGGAGACGTTATTTTCGTGCCCAGCCAGTGGTGGCATTGCGTCGTAAACCTACCGCCAGAACACGACGACCAAGACCAAGACGAAGAAGACAGAAATGTGCATTTAGCGCTCACGGCAAACTTCGTCTCTCGATCAAATATGCCAACCGTCCTTAAAATCTTAGACAGCAAGAACAGCAACTTGGTGAGCGGATACGACGATAAAACCCAGCGACGCTCCCTCGGCGAAGCCTTCGAAAAGCGAATGCGCGAGATGTACCCGGAAATACTCGAGGACGCTCGAAAACAGCGCGCGAGGACGACAAAAAAAGAAATCGCGCCGCCGCGAAAGCAGCAGAAGCGAGTCGGTCGCCTGGCGAAAACGACAGAAAACGCCAACAACGTTACTAAGAAGCCGCGAGGCGAGAACGCAAACGAAAACAACACCAAGAACAAAATTTCCACCACCACCACCATCTTCTCGCAACACCAACAAGAACAACACACTTCGTCGTTCGCGTTCAGTTTTTGGGCGAAAGAGGAGGAAACGAATGATACTACTACTCAAGCGAATACTAATAATACTAACACGTTTTAAAAGCAGAGTTTCTTTCTCTCTCTGAACGAGTAAAACTGTAAAAATTTCGCCTAAAAAAAATTCGTGGCTCTCCTTCACTCGAGAGAAATATCCACGTTAAAGGCACACATCAACAACACCATCCATCAATCATGTTTTCTTCTTCGAGCAGTGCTTCGAGTCCTCCTCTCTTTTCCTCGAGAGAGCGGCACAACGTGCCACGCTTTACCAAAACCTGCTCTCGTGGAAACGCATCGTCGGTTGCTGTGAAAAGAAAACGTTTCGTCGTCACGCCTCGAAACGTCGCGAATGTGACGCAAAGTGACGTCGCCAATTCTTCTTCTTCTTCTTCTTCTTCTTTTGAAGGAGGAGGAAAAGGAGGAGGAAAAGATCGAGCGAGAGTGTCGATTCCGTGGACGTTATCGAGAGATCCGATCAAGGAAGGCCCAGTCGGTCCGGAAAACTTAACCTGGAACCCGACGAATCAAACCATCAAAGATTGGCGGTCGATTTATAGAAACACGAGTTTGAGCAACCAAACGCAAGCGAGCTCGGACGCGAGAAGGATACCGAAAGCGTGCGTCGTGGACGGGGAGATTCCGTCTGGATTACAAGGCGGGACTCTGTTTAGAAACGGACCCGGGATGTTGGATATTTACGGGAAAGAGATTAACCAGTTCTTCGACGGGGACGGATTGGTGCACTCGTACGAATTTATTACGGCGCCTTCGTCCGACAAGGAAGAGGATAAAACGAATATTCAGTTCAAGCATAACTTTGTGGAGACGAGAGGATTTTACGACGAACGAGAAGCGCAGCAAATGTTATACAAAGGCGCGTTTGCCGTCGGAAACCCCAAAGGCGATTCGTTTTATAACCCGTTCGATTTTGATGTCAAGAATGTGGCGAACACCGGCGTCGTCGAATGGAACGATAAAGTGTACGCGTTGTGGGAAGGCGGGAAGCCACACGAGTTGAGGAAGAACGATTTGAACACGATTGGAAAAGAAGTGGACGAAGTGTTAGGGCAAGCTTTGAGAGTACCGCAAATGGCGGCGCATTACCGAGTGGAAGAAAACAAAGAGACGAAAGAGAGGACTTTGATTGCGTTTTCAATCGAGTCGCAACCGAGCGCGTTTCCGTTCACGTCGAACAAAGCCGCGTTTTACGAGTGGAACGAAGACGGCACGGAGCAGAAGCGCGTGGATTTTGACGTGCCGAACGCGACGTTTGGATTCTTTCACGACATGTTAGTCACCGAGAACTGGTATTGTTTGTTCCAAAACCCGACGAGCTTAGATTTTCAAAAGTTGATGACTGAGTACATGTTCGCCAAGTGCGCGTTGGCGGAAACGATTGCCATGCAAGACGGGAAAAGACCAATCTTGTGGATGTTTCCGAGAACCGAGAAAGCGAAAAAGATGTTGAGTGGTGACGAAGTCGCGAAGTCGTACGAGTTGAAGAACCAGTTTTTCTTCCACCACGTGAACGCGTTCGAAAGAGAAGAAACCGGCGAAGTGTGTTTAGACTCCATCCCTTGGAAGTTTATGGATTTCTCGATGAACTTAGATATGGTGACTCCGGCGTTCTGGCAAGATGGATCGAGAACGGAGTACACTCGATTTACCGTCAACCCGTCGAAAAAAGACTCGAAACAGGTGAAACAAGAATCCCTGTCGGACCGATGCTGCGAGTTTCCGTGCATGAATCCAACCATGGTTGGTAAGGAACACAAATACGTCTACACGGGTGGTTCCGTCGTGAAAGACGGGAAAAAATGGGGACCGAACCAGTGCTTGGTAAAGTACGACGTGTCCCCATGCGCGAACGATAGCGGCGAGAAAGCGATTGACCAAGTGTACTACTACGGCGAGAGATGTTTCGTGCAAGAACCAATTTTCGCGGCGAAACCGAACGCGGTCGACGAAGACGACGGGTATATTTTACAACTCGTCAACGATGCGGGTTCGGATGAAACTTTTTTGTATATCTTCGACGCGAAGAACATTGAAGCAGGTAAAGGGTACGAGTGTAAAATCCAATTGATGGACGAGCACGTCCCTCCTGGATTGCACGGTTACTGGTCGCCCCCAAAGAAATAGTTATGTAATATAGAGTTTTTGGCTTCTTTTCAGCACCGCGTTTTGTTATATATCGTTTAAATAAACATAGTAATAGTCATACAGATTACGAAGTCGGTTTCCATGAAACCGCCCCGCCGTTTATGGAGCACTCCGTCGCGTCACTTACACCTAAATTTAACGCTCTCTCCCAACATTCTTCCGGTAAAATCATCGTGCACATGTCGTCCGTGCACCCTTCCAACGCCGCCATGCTACTTTCGGTCAACTCGTAACACTCCTTCGTGTGCACCGCGTGGTGCGCGCACAAATCCGCGTCCTCGTCTCCGTCGCCGAACATATTGTCCCAATCCGGTTCGCAATTCACGACGGTCCAATCTTCCTCTCTTCTCTCTAATATAATCGGCACTGAATTCGCCGGATTTGTAATCCTCTCGTACTCTGCCACCGTCCAATGGAACCATCGCATCAAAAATATCCTCAACGTTAAACCGTGCGTACACAGAACCATATTCGTGCTTCCGCTAAACCTCCCGTTGTCGATATCTCTCACCATGTGATCCTCGAAAATAGTCATTCTATCGTACACGTCCGCACCACTCTCCCCATCCGGAAACCTGTAGAAAAACCTCCCGAACGCTTGCCTCTCGTTCTTCGTCTTGATCATCTGTCCGTCTTGAAAGTTCCCAAAATCCTGCTCTCGCAACTGCGGCTCTTCTCGCACGCCGATGATCATCTCCGGATCTAAACTTTGCGCGATCCCCGCCGCGGTTTCCTTCGATCGTCTGTACGGACTGATGTAAAAAAACACTTTCGGGTCCTTCTCCGGCTCCTCGATCTTATCTCGCTCCAACATTTCTCTCAACATCTTCCCGGTTTGCTCGGCTTGTTCTCTCCCTTTCTCGGTTAACCGAATCTGCCAGTCTGGGGTGTTTTGATACGCGGTTTCGTCGATGTTCCCTTGCGACTCGCCGTGTCGTATCAAGATGATCCGTTTCGGTAAGACTCTTTTACTCGTCGAAACGTTTTCGCCGACCGTGAATCCAGGCGCGCGGTAATCCAACGACCGTTCGTCCACGGAGAGTTGAATATTATTCTTGGTATTCGTCGTATTCACTCGGGAAGTTGGTTCGTCTCCAGACTGATTCGTCGTTTCCCTCGTCGACGGGGTGATTGAGTTTAAAACAACTTTACCTCCGCCTCTTCGTCCCCTGACGTTAACGCGCCTTCTTTCTTTCTGCCGCTTTAAGAAAGAAAGTGAAAAGGCGGCGGTGGTGGTCGTGGTGGTCGTCATCGTTAGAATAATTTAAAGAAACGGTGAGCTAATTTTTATGACGTGACGATGTAAAAGAGGGCGAAGGTCATATAATAAGCAACACAAAAGAGTATTAATTTTTACGAGTTTATAATAAAGTATATTATGATAAAATGTATTAAGATATATATTATTAATTTAAAGCGCGTATCGATCAATCGCGCGATCTTTGCGGATGTCGTTCCGGATGACTTTCACTATGATTGGTCTCAACACGAACCACTGGAGGAGAAACGCCGGGAACATCCAGAGCTTATGCCTAGTGTTCGGGTTGGCGCCGGATTTCTTAATTTTTTTGTAATCGAAGAGGTAGTAGGATTTGCCGTCGCCTTCTGACTTTTTAACGGATTGCGTGGACGCGTCGACCATGGCGCCGACTAAAGCTGGCAGCCACGGGACTTTTTCGTCGTTTTCTAACGTGACGCACTTTTCGCCTTCGGCGTTGGTCGGGCATCGGGAACTGTTTTCAACCACCGCCATGGGCGGCGAGAAATCGTTGTAGTTTTTCTTTCGCGCTTTTTTCAATTCAGTTTTAATCATGGAGACAGTTTGTGCGTATCTGCGTTCGATAAGTTTTTGCGTGGTTTCGCCGTTCGGTGGTTTTAATTCGCCGTGAGAGAAGCCCAAGACGACTCGGTCAAAGACATCCGCGCCGCAGTGTTGGCACAAGGCTCTAATCATCAACTCGTCTCCGGAATCGCACCTCCAAGAGTCTAATCTTTGCATAAACACAAAGCAATGCACTTTTCTATCGTCCAAAGCGGCTCTCAGAGCCATTAAACCGTTCGACGAAACGGATTCTCCATCCAACAACCCCGGCGTGTCGATGACGTGGACGTTGAAGCCCCCCGCCGCTCGAGACGCCAACAAAGGTCTCACCGTTTCCTGCACGAACGGTTGGTCGTTCGCTACTTTCTCGTTTATCAGCGCGTTCACCGTGCTCGATTTCCCTACGCCTTGTCTACCAATTAATACCACGGTCAACTCGTTATCTCCGGTTTCCGTTTGTTGTCGCTGCATGTGTTCCGCGATTTTATCGCGCGTCGGTTGCGGCATGGTTTGTAAACCAATCCACGGTTTCATGCCGAGCGGTGGAGTCGCCGTTGAAGCGCCTTCGGAAGTCGTCGCTTCTTCTTCTTCTTCTTCTTCTAACATTTCTGTTAATGTTGTTGTCGTCGTGGGAGGGATGATAAAATGTCAGATTTTTTCTGGTGTTTGTTTCCAGAGGAGGACAAAAGAAAAAACGCTTTCGCCGCCAAAAAGAGAGATTTGAGGAAAAAACACCGACGATTTGAGAGGGAAAGAGGGCAAATGATGATGCGAGAGCGGGGGATAAAAACATTAACACGAAGATATGATCGTACCTTCGCTGCCATCTTCGGATTCATAATCACCGTCTTCATCCTCGTACTCGGGTTCCTGTTTTGTTTTTAATTGAGAGAAGAGTTTTACGTCAGTATTCGAGAGCGTTTTCGATAGAATTCGCGCGCATAACATTTCTCATCATCGTGATGAAATTTTTAACAAACGCGCTGCTCTGCAACAACAACACCCACGCGAACGACAAAAACCAAACGTGCGCGCGAAATCATGCGAAGAAGAATTAACGTTAAAGATTTACCTCGCCGTACGATGCCATTTCGTCGTCCTTTTACTACTACTACTACTGTTCAAGTGTTTATGTATTCGCGCGAATTTCGCCGGCGAATAAAACAACAAAGTGAATTTTTGTGGTGTACTTTGAAGACTTTCAAAAGAATATCGTTACTTTTAACAACACATCAACAACGACTCTGCGGTAAAACAATACTACTAATAACGACAAGAAGAAGAATGAGCCGGCGAAAGAATCCACATCCGCAGCGCGCGGTAAACGTAAAGACGATGGTTGTGGGTGATGATGAAGAAGAAGAACAAGAACCGGTGTTGTTGTGTTTGCAAATACCACCTGACGAGGATGATGATGTTTTTGTTGTTGTTGATGATGATGACGATGGTGATGACGATGATGATGATGATGAAAAAGA
>Ga0115555_1002762_pt1 | contig 11597 bp, 8 predicted proteins | sample COGITO_mtgs_1104_2_FD_87285 | JGI IMG/M metagenome (GOLD analysis project Ga0115555, IMG submission 87285) | Pelagic marine microbial communities from North Sea - COGITO_mtgs_110407 | ecosystem: Environmental > Aquatic > Marine > Epipelagic | place: Germany:Helgoland, sampling site Kabeltonne...
CGTCCCCCACCGCGCCCCCCACCACGTCCTCCCCGACCACCACCGGGGGAACCTCCCCGTCCGCCCCTGCCCCCTCGGCCACCGGGGCTACCTCGACCACGTCCTCGACCTCCAAAGCCAGACATTTCTTATCTTTTGAGTGCTGCTTGCTATATTAAACTTTATTCTTTCACCAAAGCTCAGAAGAACGATTGGAAGGTGAAACTGAGGAATGGAAGGGAGAGGATGCTTAAGAGACAGGAGGCAGCTGGTGAAGCTTTTCTTTGCTAAAATTCGAAGTAGAATACGAGTTTGATTGCTATGACAACGTTTTATTCGAAAAGGTGGTAAATTACAGGGAGCTTATTCGTGACCCATCGTGTTTGCTGGTCAGAGACATCTTGTGCCGTCACACACCAGGATAATCATAAAAACACAAAGTATTGTCGAATTACGACAGAAGGTAATAGCGCGACCCTACAGAGATATTCCAAATAGAACGAAACGGCACATTCCACTCACTTTGACAGCCCCAAAAAGGACGCAAACAACTAACCCCTGCCACGACAGCCACCAACTCTATCATAAACAAAGACAAAATGCCCGCTCGACCCGCTCGTCCATTTTCCCTTAAAGCCACCCTCCGTTCCTTTTCTAAATCATATGTCTCCCTCCTCACCGACCCTGTGGAACTCCATTCTAAGCTCCACAAGGTCCTATGGTGGGGATTCGTACCTGGCGTGATCTGGTGGGGAATGCAGTTCGAGCCGAAGCCAAGCTGGCTTGAGCTGATCAACTTTATCGAGTGATTAAATAGCGACGATTGAGCTATGGGTTTCGGTCAAGCGTGGAAGGAAGGGAGGAATAGAAAAGTGAAAGCTAGATATTTTTTTTGCCAAATTGTCTATACTTTAAAACCTTCTACTGGCATTTTATCAACTTTCGGAAGACGAACCTCCATACTCTTGCTCCTCCGAACCTGTCGGTCAAAAGTTTTTCTCCCATGCAGTAATTCACAGGCATAATGACATTTCTCGGGGCAGGATACTTGATGTAATTGTCAATGATGGACACACCAAGGGACAAGGGACTCATTGCGGACGTTTCAATTCCACGCGATACAAGGTCTTTCGACAGCGCCTCCAAAATGGTCTGCGCACGCACGTATTTTAGCGACGTTTTCAGAGAAATGTTGACAGTTATTGTAGAGAACTCACCTCAAGCTCAATTTTATCGACATTCGCTTGGTCTGGGTCGTTGAACATCGCCCGTTTTTCTTCACTCTCGAAGCACCGGGCCCGGAACACAAGAGTACTCCTAAGTTCGGAAGTACTGCTCCGAATCTTACACAGTTAGACCAGGATTAAAAAGGACGATAAAATTAAAGTGAAAACAGTCTCTACCCACTGAACTTACCTGTAGCTCCACTCTGTTTCTGTACCGCCCTCAAACACGGTCCACGAGTCATTTGTCTCATTGTAAACTAGTTCTACATCTTTGTTCTTGTCAGTCAGTGGAGGCTGCCGATCAGGGAAGTAAGTCGATGCAGCATGAATTACCTTCGAACCGTCGATGCCGCTCCCGCTGCGCGGCGTCGGGGGAACGGTCTTAGGGTCTGGGAAGTCGTCGTTCCAATAAACGAATTCCCCCCCTCTTTCCCCCCCCTTCTCATCTCCTCCTTCTTTTTCTTCCCCCCATTCGTGATAGTAAGCGACAATTTGTATTTGATCAACAAACCGGTCCTCAAACAAACCAGAGAATTTCATTGCAGCCAACAACCACTGAGGTATATCGAACCTCGTCGCTCCCCAAAAGTACACTCCATCGATGTGGGTTGCCACCGTTTGACCCGGAACTTGCACGATTAGGTTGAACTGAAACGGATCCAGTACCTGTTTTGACGCAGGACAGGTTTTGCGCGCTGTTGCTTGAAAATTTTCGCCGCCAAAAAGATCTGTAATCACAGGATAGTCCTCAGGGTTGAAAATATATGCTGCAAAGAGCAAGTAGATAAGACGGTAAAAATGAATGCGAGGTTTTAGCATTTGACTGTGCAGCAGTTATATTCCTAATGTTTGCTCTTCACTCGCTCACCTCCAAAGCTCTGCAGTCGGCCAATTGCAATCTCATATGAGTCCCTATCGCGGGAGCAAATGAAAGAAGAAGTGATTGGTGAGCCTGAGGGTGTGGGATTCACCACAAATATTGTTCGTGGAGTTTTTTCAGGTTGTTGTTGTTCTTTCCCTTGCTCACCTTGCTGCCAATGTTCCACCTGTCGTGAGATAGTGCTTGCCGATGTCGATTCGATTAGCAAGAATGCACGATTTTTTATCCAGACTCGGGATCATATAAGGGTGCGGACACGGTTTCTCTGCTGAGCCAATTTGAACAGCTTCACCAATATGTTCATGTCTAGGTTGAGTGACCTTGGTGTCTGCCAAATTGCTATTTAAGCGCTTGAATTCCTTTGTCAGGGCTTGAAGGGAGGCAGTTTGGGAAGGAGAAAGAAGATTAGGAATTAGCGTGGTTGCATGATGCTTCATGTGTGATGGAATAGAGGGAGCAAGTAAGATCTTGTTGGCCAGAAGAAGGATGAATAGGAGTAGGGTAACAGCAGTAGCTGTTCGCAATTTGCTCGACATGATCATTAGTTTATATCCAAAGGAGACGGGGAGTCAGGGGAAGAGGATGCGTTAAGTGAACAAGAAGTGCTAGGGCTAAAATAATAAAACTTTGGTTTTTTTCATCTTTTGTCTTTTCCGTGTCCAAATCTGGACCAAAACTATCCAATATACAATATCGTTTTGGGATCTTTTTTTCTATTTCTCATAGCATTTTCGATTCTACTACAGTCCATACATTCAATAATTCAGTCCTACCTGATCGTAAGGCAATCGTTTTTCTATCGTAAGCTAGAAAGAAAAACTTGCAGGAACGAAATTAAAAGAAGGCTTTGGAGCTTTCATCTTGTTGTTCTTCTTCTTCGATAATTCTGTTGTACAGTGCTCTCCAAATTCGTTGAATTTATCAGTGCCATCACACTCTTCGTCTGATTCACCCGACGAAGAGTCGTTGACAAGCGCGTTGAATACGTTCCTCGCCTTGTTGTCTGTTCCAATTTTGTTGCCGTTTGCCATGGAATAGGAGGGAAGAGTTTCTTCTTCTTCTATGTCCTCGACATCCTCACCATTTTCAACATCCCTGACATCACCGTTTTCCCTACCTAAACCAACTTGAAAGGTTGCAGACTCAGGAACATAAGAAAATGGCCTAGGCTTAGGTGCTGCATTTTCTGCGGATGGCACCGTCGACCAGACGCCCACCAAAGAGGAGCCATCACCTCCCCCAAATATTTTTCGTTTTTCGTCTTCAATAACATCAACGTTGCTACCTTCTATACCTCGTATTGCATCGGCCACAAGCCGCTCTGTTGTTTTGGGCGCATTGCTGAACGCCGTCGCGTCTTTGAAATTGAAAGCAGGTTCACCAATAGACTTCCGGGCGGCCTCGACCTTCCGCATGCGTTTCTTCTCAGATACCTTGCGGTTGTTAACCTTCCGCAGCGCTTGCCGGGTAGTCTTGCTGGAGTTGTTGAAACGCTCTTGGGCAGAACGCATTTCCTCGCGGAAATCATTCGTCGTGGACGTTTGCATTATCATTTTTTGCTTCTTTCGATTTTTCGGTACAGGCGTTGATGTTGGTGTTGGGGCCCCGGAGGGCACCATTTCATCATCATCATCATCATCATCATCATCAGAGCGAGAACGCTTCCGGCTGATGCGATTTTGGTGTTCAAAAATTGTTGGTTGATTTCTATCGCTGTTTTTGCTTTTGTTGTTTTTGCTTTCATCTTTGTTGCCGTCACCAACCGTATCGCCATCATCAGCACAATCAACATCGTAACTACCATCACCACCATCACCACCGACGTTGACTACCCCTCTACTTCTCCTCTTCAGCTTCTTCCGTTCACGATCCCGCCCTGCTGAATTGATTGGATCCGGGGCACTCATTGCTTTTGCCCCACTTCCAACTCCATCGACCGAGGTACTGTAGTTGTTTCTATTGTTCAGTTTCGCCTTCTTACCAGAAGCCTTCGTTTCAGCAACCGACTTAGCCCCGAGGGAAGCTCCAAAAGATCGTGAGGCCTTTGCCTTGCGTGAAGTTTTTTTGGCCATCGTAGAGTTTGGTAAAGTGCGTTTAATACTCTCGAGAAGCTCAACAGTAGATTTACTGGATTTTATCGATCTTAAAACCAGCGAATTCACTAATCTGACCCCTTTGATTCTATTTTTTCTTTTTCTCTTTTTTCGTGGTGAGAGTTTGCTGAACGATAGAGCCGTTCTTCTGTTCATTTCCTTCTTTATTCCTCTTCTGCACTTCTGCAGAAAACCTTGATTTCAAGCCACGATTTTGTCTCCGAGTTGATATCTGAACAAATTCTACCTCCCCCCCCTTCGAGGTAGTTTTGTTCCTATGTCCTGCTCAACTCCTATCCCCCCTACAGTGGTCGATTACAAGCGACGCCTCTTATCAGCAAGCACAAACACCGACCTTTCAGCCCTCATTGACGATTGCTTACTTTCATTTTCTGTGGTATCAGCACCTGTACAAAAGCTCATCTGTCAAATAATCCTCCAAAATTCTCTCCTCTTCCCTGATAAACAGACGGAATTGACAGCAGCGATTCTCACTAGATTAGAATACCGATACAGACTATCTTCAAAAGTTCTCGATTACCCGACGTCAGTGAACCATGTATACGCCAACCTTGAGACCAACCCTCTCCACAAATCATACGTTCGGTGCTTTGATGAGGCTCTCCCATCTATTTCGTACAATTTTTTCGCTCAGAATTTCAACGCACAGAGCCGATATTGGAGCGATCACAATTATAATGACGGAAGAGACCCGGAACTGCCTGCGACTCCTTACTTTTCGTACGTTATTCCTGTCTCTGATTTGAAAAAAGACAGCTTTACGTCCGCTTTAGCAGAAATTTTTGAGCTATGCAAATCTCAGATTCCCTCTCTGTCTTCTTGCAGCAAGGTCGAATTCTGGGCACATAAGCGGCCACATTCATCTGGTCACCAGCTCCACTTTGACAGTGACAATGAAGGCGACGATCTGGTTGTAAAGCACCCCACCGCATCGGCTGTTCTTTATTTGACAGATGATGTTGGAGGCCCAACGTTGGTGACCCCTCAAAGGACTACCAGTAGGAAGGTGGCAAAAGAGGGTTGGTTGGTATTTCCCAAGCAGAATCGCCTGTGCGTATTCAACGGGAGTGTCTTGCATGGGGTTGTACCCGGAAAGGGAGTTTGTGGCGGTGGGGAGCGTATTACTTTGATGTTCGCCTTTTGGGATGATGTGAGGGTGAGGGAAAAGAAAGGAATTCCCTGCGCCGCGATGAGCTATCCCGAGGATGGCTTGGTGGACGAAAATGGTAAAACCTCGAAGATAATCCAGCAGCAACATTCCGAGGAGGTGGTTCCAATAGAGGTGGTTCCAATAGAGATAGATGAAATTTTCTGTGACGTTGACTCTGCACTGAATAAGAAGGAACGACGAGCATTGCGACGGGAGAAGAGTGTGCCGTGCTACGAAGAAGTTTTTCAGTTCTAGAATTAATTTGCGAAAGTAAAGTAAAGTAAAGTAGCTTTATTTTTCTCCTAAAATCAAATCTCATTTCACCGAAGCGAACAGATCAGTCCTCAAGCAAGACTTCAAATTTCCTTCGCATGGCACCTCCCCCCTCGCCTCCTGCGATTGTTTGCGACTTTTCACCTTGTTTCTTTTTAGTTTTCTTGGCGGCAGCAAGGCGGGTCGTGGCTGCACTGACAGCCCGCACAGATTCCTTCTTCGCCTTCTTCGGCACCGCCATCTTCCTGGATTGGCTCTTTTTTGGTTTTCTATTCTCATCCCCGCCCCCAGATCCCGAAACAGCAAACCCTTTCTGCTTTCTTAATTCGTCGTGATCAACCTCCATCGCACTTTTCGTGCGATTCTTCAAGAATTTATTCTGGATGTTGAGTTTGGGCTGGAAGGTGCACGCGGCATTAAGCCGCAAAGCGTCGTTCTCTTCCAGCTCTTTTAGCTTATGCTTCTTATCCTGGGTATCCTTTTTCATCCTTATCAAAAAATTACCCCCCTCCTTCCCGATTTTGTCCATGAGCTCGCGTTGCTTTTGTGTACATTTTTGTCTGGAACTCTCCCGACCATCCTCAGCCTCCTTGCGGAGCTTTTCTAGAATACTTTCCGCCTTTTTTTGGCTGGTTTGCATCCTACGCTCGAAGCGGCCCATCAAAAATTCTTTCTCATTGACATAATTGAACTTTCGACCGCAGAAGTCGTTCACGCACATCATGCGCTTCTCGACGAACTCATCGTATGACTGGGGATTACCGCAATTGGGACACCTCAATTTGTCGATTTTGTCATCATAACAGGCTTCAGCGTAGTCTTTCACCAGTTTTTTGCGTCTGGTCCTCTCTTTGTTGTCCATCCGCTTCAAGAACATGTCGGTTTTACCGAAGGTCGGAATGGCAGTTTCTTCAGGATTGGGCTCTGTCAAAAAGTCGTACCCGCAGTCCTTGTTATTCATGGCATTTATCGCTGCTTTAGATTTCGCTGGCTTGAATGTGCAATTGATGCGCTCACTCTCCTTCCCGAAAACGTTTTTTTGGCTTCTTTCTTCATATCTCCTCACCGGACAAGCGATGGCCTCCATATTTTCGCTCAACACGACCTCCTTTTTCTTCTTTCTGTTTTGGCTAGGTTTCTTAATGCCATAGAGTTTCGCCTGATACTTACTCACAACCATTTGACCAACCCTGAGGAATTCACAATCATCCGAGTCATCGCTGTAGGCATCGTTTTCGTACTCGCTAGTATGGGTGGATGTAGGAAGAGTGCCCGTCTTCGACTTTATCGCGGAAAGGTTGTTCTTGATAGGTGATGATTTCTGTTCGGGTAAAGAGTGGGTCGTTTTCTCCCTCTCATCGGCCGTCTTGTCTGCAAAGTCATCCTCGTAGCCTCCGTAGCCATCGTACCCGTCGTCGTTACTGTTGTTTTCAGTATCGTGTTCGTTGCCATCGTCGTCACTTGAGATTTCTTTGTCGCCGTCGTCATTGTTGTCACTCCCAACCTCCTCCACCACCGCATCATCATCAACCTCTGTCCTACCCCTTTCCCTTAAAAATTCCCCAAACTTATCAATTGTATCCTGCACATCTCCATCCCCATTGCTGCTTTCCCCTCCGATATCACTAATTGCCTTGTTACTGACGCTGCGCGCGAATTCACCATAAATATCGCTCTCGGGGGAGTTTGGCACGTCAGCCGCTTCCGAATAAGTCACGGAGGTGGTTTTGGTCTTGTCAGGCTCTGGGGAAGGGCCCCAGTTGATCAAAAGCTTGCACTTCCCATTTTCTTCTCCCGTGTCAGTGTTCCTCAAGGAGTACACTTTCCCGCCGGAGTTGCTTTGGACGCTGCCACTTTCGCTCCCCCCGCTGCTCGCTGAGGTATCGTTATCGACCACACAGCGTCCAAAGACTTCCTTCCGGGAGTTCATCAGAGTCACCACAACTGAAGTAACAGGCGCACCAAGCTTGTAGAAGGGCAGTTCGTAAGGAAGCTCCTTGAAATTCATCGAGCAAATCGTCATTCCTCGGAGCGGGACGAAGTTAACCTCCCTTGGGAGCCCCCTTTCCTTCATCACAGGATCATCATCTCGAGAACCTGCGAAAGCATGCGCATGGGCCACATAATCTTTAGACTCTGTCCTCGGATTGGTGAGTGTGATCTTTAGCAGCTGAACGCTGAACTTTGTTGCCATTGTGAAACAGTTCAGGTTGTTTAATTTTTGAAAAAAATTCCAAAAAATATGTCAACTTAAAAAAGAATTGTTTTCGATCCATCGAAAAGAAATAAAGTCAAACGTCGTTCGATCAGCGAGTGTCAGGCTGAAAGTAGTAGACAAGAACAGCAGAACTGATACGTCCATCTTGGAAGTGATTTTGTGTGGTGGGTTGTTTGAAGGTGTGACCCGTTCCTGCGTGTCGAAAGCTGAGCTGGTAGCACTCTCGTTGCAACCCAATTTGGCAACCCTAGAGCAGCTCTCCTCTACGGAAAGTAGCCGTAAAGAGAAGATGTCATCTTCTGATCCCCCCCTAAACCCTGCAGATGTCCCTGAGGCAACGAACATCTCTGTTTTTATACGAGTCCGTCCTCTCCTTTTCCACGAGAGCGATGAGACGGACCGAAACGCAACAAGTATAATCAGCTCCCATGCGGATAAGAAGACTATTGCGGTGACGCACCCATCAAAATCTTTACAATGCGCATACGATCGGGTATTTGGGGAAAATGACGATCAGAATGCAATATATGACCACATTCAGCCCGCCACAACAGCGCTAGTTAACGGCTTCAACTCCACAATTTTTGCCTACGGACAGACGGGAAGTGGGAAAACTCACACGATGTTCGGACCACAGGATAGCTACGCCGTAACTCAGAGCAGTTACGGGGGAGCAAATCACGCTAGCTTGAGCAATTCCGCTGGTGTCATTCCCAGGAGCATCGTACAAATCTTCAAGGAGTTGGGAAGGAAGGATTTGAATATCACAGAGGTGACTGTATACGTCTCATTCGTGCAAGTTTACAACGAGCAGTTGTACGACATGCTACGGGATCCCAGGCGCAGCGCGAGTTTAGAGATTCATGAGGAACCAGGAGTTGGGATTTACGTCAGCGGTCTTTCTGAGTATGCCGTCCGCAATGCGGGAGACTGTTTGAAGCTGGTGAAAATGGGAGAAGAGAATCGTGCAATTCGCGAGACTCACATGAATACGGCCTCTTCTAGATCTCACTCTCTATTTCAGATTATGGTCGAGCAGAAGCGGATATCTGCAGGGGCTGAGGGTGAACGCGTATTGAAGTCAAAGTTCAATTTGGTTGACCTTGCTGGTAGCGAGAAATGGGATACAAAGAAGGAGTCAAATATGCAGAACGACCACCTGAGTGAGCTAACCAACATTAATCTTTCGCTCTACACGCTGGGGAGGTGCATCGCTGCACTCGCTAAGAATGCAAAATCGAGCAAGGAGGACTATGCTCTCGACCATGTCCCATTCCGAGAGTCGAAACTTACGAGGCTACTCCAGGACTCTTTAGGAGGTAACAGTAAAACCATGCTTATTGCTACGTTGTCGCCTGCCAGTGACTGCTTAGAAGAAACTATCAGCACTCTGAGGTTCGCAGATAGGGCCCACCAGGTCATGACATTTGTGAGGTTGAACGAAAAGCGGCCTGTGGACCACGCGCTTGTGCAACGCTTACAGAGCGAAGTCTCTCGTCTACGAGCTCTATTAGCGGAGAAGGGAATCGAAGGAGGGGGATTAGAGAGGGCACTTTCGAATATAGTCGAAAGCTCAGAAAGGAAAATTGGAGAAGGGGGGGAAGAGGGGGGGAAATTGAGTGCCGCAAATGAGCGAATTCGCTTCTTAGAGACCGAGAACAATACTCTCAGAAAGCGGCTCGGAATGCCCGAAATGCCGGTTTCTACTCCCGCACCCTTGGGTAATAGTAATCTCGGTCTGTTGGTGAATGAAGGCAACAGGCAGGAGAGGGCAATCGAAGCGAACGAAACTCTCAGGTACGACTCCAACACACCCCAGAGACACACACCGAAGAATTTCGCAATAGCAGGCGGTGGAAATAGTGATCAGGCGGAAAAGATCAGGGCTATTTATGCTAATGGCGGTGGCAGCGGTGGTGGCGGTGGCACGGATGCTGCCTTGCTTGAGCGCTTTGAAATGATTAAGTCGAGCCATGACCGCCTCACAAAAATCATGAGCGATTTAGAAGGCGTCACTGGCCGGTTTTTCACGTTTGACATAGAAGAAGAAGAGCTGAAAACGAAGGTCACATCAATTATGAAAGTCTTCAAGAAGGAGAAAAAATCTTTTTCAGCCTTTGAAGTTGACCTGCCTGCTGCCACTTTGAAGGAGATGTCCTCAGCTTCTTCACATTCCAGTAGGAAGGAGAACAAGCCGCTGATCAACAGTAACAGCACGCCGGGTCAATCGGGGATGTCGTTATCAGGACCGTCTGTCAATGTACACAGGAATAACTCGCTTCATGACCAGAAGCTGAACAGCCCTGGGTTTTCGAGCTCCCCGAATTTGAAGAAGAGCAGCCCGCAGCCGATCCTTGGAGGAATCGGAGGTGGTGGTGCAGCAGTTAAATATAGGATTCGTGGCAAGACCAAAGCTAGCGGGATGAAAAACAACGAAGGCGGGGCCCTTTCCCCTGTTCCCGGGAAGGTTGAATCGAAAAAGTCGAGTACTACAAGTTGGATCGAAGAGGAGGAAGAAGAAGAGGCAGCCCTTCGGAATGAGCTGAAAGCAGCAAAGGCCAGGATGGCAAAGCAGGAGAAAATGCAAGAGTGGCTCGAAAAAAAGGAACAGAATGCATTGAAAGCGCTTCAGGAAGAGGAAGAGAGTAGGAAAAGCTTCGAGGCGGAGAGGAAAGAAAAAGACCGAAAATTCCGCCAGAGGGCCAAGAAGCAAAAGAAGAAGTTGGAGAAATACTATCAAAAGCTTAGGGAGGAAGTGGAAGCAATGGATGAAGGAGAAGGGGGCATAGGGGGGGGGATAGGGGAGGAGTTAGGTGATGAGGGGGCGATGGGGGATGACGATGATGTTATGGACCCCACCAGGTATGATACTATGACACTCGAGGAATTGAAAGCGCTCGGTAATAGTTATGAAGACGAAGAATGATTTTCGAGGATAATCAGCACCATTCTCAGCACAATTAAGGGCTATCTTGGAAACAAGTTCAAAAACAATCTTCCTGGAAACATTTACATTTCTCGCTTTCCTTCAATCTTCTGAGGATATTGTCTACTTTGCTTGCTGCGCCCAAGTGCCAAGCTCATAAGATGTGTACGTCGGCAAAGATTGAAAAGCTTGCGACTCATCAACCACAGCGACTGCCATGGGAACGCTCCAATCATAAGAGGGCGGAGGGGGCATATTTGGTTGTTGGACCAGCACAGCACTGGTGGCATCGACATACAGAGCATTCTGCATGACTGACGGCTCATGGATAGTTTGTGTAGGTTGTTGCATAGATTGAACCGAAATGCCATGGTTCATGGCATGGTTCTGTTGCACGTAATGTTGTGAAGTGTATGAAAAGGGGACAACTCTTGTCGGAGCTTGTCTTAAGCCGGAAGTCAGCGCCACACGAATTGCCTCTCTGCAAGATACGAAAGATCGCTCCTGGAGGTATAGCCCCAATAAGCCTCCGATACAACAATTCAACAAGAGGTGCGCCTCAGTCTTTCCTAGCTCGAAGCACACAGAATTGTCAGCAGCACACCAAAGCTTCAGGTACCACCGATTAAACGGACAGCAAAGCATCGATGGAAGAGGGCAACAGAAGGCAACCAAACACTGCCCGCGCTCACACAAAACCACCAACCTTCCCCCATCAGAAGACAATTCAACAATTCTTGTTGTGTAGTTGTGAGACAATAATGATTCAGAGATCCTTGCGTACGCCTCCTGCACTTTGGAATTGAGAGACATCACGATTCGCAGATCGCA
>Ga0115555_1002764_pt1 | contig 11596 bp, 10 predicted proteins | sample COGITO_mtgs_1104_2_FD_87285 | JGI IMG/M metagenome (GOLD analysis project Ga0115555, IMG submission 87285) | Pelagic marine microbial communities from North Sea - COGITO_mtgs_110407 | ecosystem: Environmental > Aquatic > Marine > Epipelagic | place: Germany:Helgoland, sampling site Kabeltonne...
AAAAGATACCATATGTTGCTCTTTTTTTTGGCTTTTTTAGCCAGTCTTGGAACGGCCTATTTTTCTTTTGAAAGTAGTTTAAATCTATTGCCACTACTGGTTTTCATACCATTGCTTTTTCATCTGATTAAAGTTTCTAAAACTACTTCACCTTCATTATTAGACCCAGAGCTTAAAAAAGTAGCCTTGCTTACTTTTTTCTGGTCCATATGTTTTCTAATAGGTTCTAATTATTTGTTGTAATTTAGAAGCGTAACTGATGCTATGCTCTTGTCCAATGATCTTAGAATTTTACTAGTAGAAGACAATTTAGTTGTTGTTGACAGCGTACTTAGATTACTTTCTAAATTAGGGTATAATAAGGTAGAATCTGTCACTGATTACAATGCTGCTGTGCAAATCTTAAGTCAAAAAAAGATACATCTATTATTGATAGACATCTTTTTATCCGGTACTGAAACAGGCATAGAATTAGGGGGGTATATTAGGAAAAATAGGAATATTCCATTCATTTTTATTACGGCTAATTCAGATAGGGCTACTGTTGCAAAAGCTAAGGAAGTAACTCCAAACGGATACCTAGTAAAACCCTTTGAAAAAGAAGATCTTTTTACAGCTATAGAAATAGCATTGTTTAATTTTAGAGAACAGTCTTCCGTATTGGAAGATTCTAATGCAGCAAACTTAGATCTTGTTCCAGCAACCATCCTTACGGACAGTATTTTTATAAAAAAGCAGCATATTTACCATAGAATTTCCTTTTCTGAAATCCTTTACATCAAGTCAGATAATGTGTACTTAGAGGTTTATACCATAGATAAAACTTTCGTGGTTCGTTCTTCTCTAAAAGACTATCACACAAAATTACCCCCCAAGTATTTTTACAAGGCACACAAATCTTATATTGTAAATATTGAACATATTAGTTCCATCAATGCCAAAGATGTCCTTATTGGCCAAAAGAGAATTCCCATCACTAAAGATTTTAAAGATTTTTTAATGAAGACAATGAATAGTTAAGCCCATATTTTAATTGGATTTTGATTATTTTTAAGGCTATGAAAATGATTGCTACTTATTGTAAACATGACTTAATTTTTAAACAAGCTAGTGGAACATCTAGAGGGGTTTTAAAGACCAAATCATCCTATTTTATAAAAATCACAGTTAATAATCGGGTTGGCTACGGTGAATGTGGGCTTTTAAAAGGTTTGAGCTATGACGACGTTCCAGATTATGAAGCCAAACTTTCCTGGGCTTGTAACCACATTCATTTAGGTTTGGAATCACTTTGGACGGCTCTTTTGTCGTTCCCTAGCATTCAATTTGGACTAGAGCAGGCATTTTTATCCCTGGATTCAAGCCATCCTTTTGTCTTATTCCCTTCCACCTTTATATCGGAACAAGCACCTATTCCTATTAACGGACTTATTTGGATGGGAGACCAAGAGTTTATGTCTCAACAGATTGGGGCTATTTTGAATAATGGTTTTAGTTGTGTAAAAATGAAAATAGGGGCCATAGATGTGGATCATGAATTGGCCTTACTCAGGTCTATAAGACAACAATACCCAGAGGAAGTCATTGAGCTTCGCGTAGACGCCAATGGGGCTTTTGATCTTAAAACGGCCTATAAAGTAATGGAGTCTCTTCAGGAATTAGGTGTACATTCTATAGAGCAACCACTTCCAGTCCAATCGGTCAATGATTTGGCTACTTTGTGTGCAGACGCTCCTATTCCAGTAGCACTAGATGAATCCCTTATTGGTTGCTTTACTCTTGCACAAAAAGAAAGTCTTTTAGATACAGTAAAGCCTCAATATGTCATATTGAAACCAAGTTTTATTGGGGGATTTAAAGGGAGTGACCAATGGATTCAACTAGCAGATTCCAAAGGAATAGGGTGGTGGGCTACCTCTGCTTTAGAGAGTAATATAGGCTTAAATGCTATTGCACAATGGGTGTTTTTAAAAAACACTATATTGCCACAAGGTCTTGGCACTGGGAGTTTATACACCAACAATATTCCCGCTCCTTTGAGGGTCCAAAAAGGTACTTTAGCCTATGACTCAAAGGCGATTTGGGACACTAAAATAATAGATGATTTATGTATATAGCACAAGCTTTTAAGGGACAATTGGGTTTTTGGAAATACCTTCCAATTCCACTCTCATTTTTTGCCATGATGGGACTGAGTTATGCTGTGATTACTTCTATGAATATAGATGTGACCGCATTAATGCAAGCCGCAGTTGCAGAAAAGGGATCTACGCCCTTTTTAATGGAAAATTTACTTCAATTTGCCCTTGGTTTACTCATGCTTTTAGGATGGGTGAAATGGGTGCATAGACAGTCTATAACGAGTCTTACAACCTCTAGGAGTTCAATAGATTGGTCTAGGGTATTTACCTCATTTTCTATTTGGGGATTTGTTGTGGTTGCCACTACACTAGTTGGGGTGTATTTTAGCCCTGAAGATTATGTGTATAATTTTAATTTAGGGCCATTTTTAAAGTTAGCTGTGGTAGCTATTTTACTCATTCCACTACAAACTAGTTTTGAAGAATATCTTTTTAGGGGTTATATGATGCAAGGTCTAGGGGCTTTTTTTAAATCTAGAGCGTTGCCATTCATTTTCACTTCGCTTACTTTTGGACTCATGCATATTGGTAACCCGGAGGTGGAAACCTTGGGTTATGGTATTTTAGCCTATTATGTGGGTACAGGTTTTTTTCTAGGGATTGTTACCTTAATGGATGAAGGTTTAGAGCTAGCCCTTGGATTTCATGCAGCAAATAACCTTGTAGCGGCGCTATTAATGACTTCTAATTGGACTGCATTCCAAACAGATTCTATATATATAGATGTGGCTACACCTACTATTGGAAATGATTTATACCTTGTTTTAGGGGTATGTTACCCGTTATTTTTATTGTTTTTTGCTAAGAAATACCAATGGAATGGTTGGATCAATAAATTATTTGGACCTGTTAAAATGCCCTAATCAGTCTATGGATATTACTTTTTTTAGCGTGCACCCAAATTTTTCCATTCAAGGCAAGTCATATAATGAGAAAGAACTAGGAATTTATGCAACATCGCTCTTGCTAAGTGAAAAGTCTTATTTAGTTCATCTAGGGACTTTTTTGTTAGAATGGTTGGCAGAAGGAAATGAAATTAGTGTGCAAACGTCTGGTTCAACGGGAACACCCAAACCTTTAAGTTTTACAAAAAGCGCCATGCAAGCACATGCGCAACTTACTGGTCAATTTTTTAATTTAATTCCAGGGCATAAAATACTTCTATGTCTTCCTACCCAATTTATTGCAGGAAAAATGATGGTTGTACGTGCGCTTTCATTGGGTTTGGATTTATGGGTAAGCCCTCCATCTAATCATCCACTTGATTTTTTTAAAACTACTTTTGATTTTGTGGCGATGGTTCCAAGTCAATTAGAGGCAAGTATTCCGCTTCTAAACTGTTGTCAAAAAGTTTTAATAGGTGGTGCGCCTTTAATTGGTAGCCTCAAAAGAAAAGCAGTTTTAGCCGTTCAAACGGAGCCCACAGAATTGTTTTTAAGTTATGGAATGACAGAGACCTTAAGTCACATAGCTATAGCAAAATTAACGCTAGAGGATCAAGTTATATTTTCATTATTGCCCCATATCCATATTAAGGAGAATGATCGTGGCTGCTTAAGTGTAATAGCCCCATATATTAGTTCTGATACCATTCACACAACAGATATAGTGCGAATTTTAGATGCATCGCATTTTGAATGGTTGGGACGCTTGGATTTTGTGATTAATTCAGGTGGTGTTAAGATTCATCCAGAATCATTGGAAAAAGCCCATGAAAAATATTTTTCCTTTCCTTTCTTTTATTCCGGAATTCCCCATGATTTACTGGGGGAACAATTGGTAATAGTCGTAGCACAAGAGTATTTAAAGGAATCACAAGAAATCTTAGCAAAAATTCAGTTTGGCACTAAATTCTATAAGCCTAAAGGTATACTGACAGTAGCTGAATTTTTATATACCCATACATTTAAGCTTCGTAGAAAAGATACTTTGGGTTTAGGTTATAAAGTACATGACCTATAATATTTTGTGTGCTTTTTGATGGGTTAACCTATGGACATTTAAGATCTCTTTCATAGCTCGTTTTTTAGGATGAAATATTGAAGCGAAAGATTCAATTAAATTAATAGATAAAATGCTTAAATTGTAATGACTAATGAGTCAACTAAATGAGTTAATTGAACCATCCAAACACAAGCGCAACTACAAGCAAATAATTTCAACCAAGCACAAGCAATCAATTATAACCACAACCATTTATCTATAACCAATCAACCAAGCCAATTATCTTTAACCATTCACTTCTTGACTTATGAAACATCTTTTAGCCTTTTTAGTTTTTTTTATTGTTATTTCTTCTCAAGCTCAGGCCATTATATCAGTCAAAGAGCAGGCCACAGTTATAGATGAAATTTTAGAGGAGCGCTTTGATCAATTACTACCTGAATTAATGGATCTAGCTGAGATTGATATGTGGGTTGTTATTTCTAGAGAATACAATGAAGATCCCGTAATCAAAACCATGTTGCCAGCCACATGGCTCAATGCAAGGAGAAGAACAATCTTGCTTTTTTTTAGAGATAAAAAAAACAATAATATTGAAAAATTAGCTGTAGCACGTTACAATGTAGGAAAGCAAATAATAAGTGCTTGGGATAAAGAAAAAACACCAGACCAGTGGGACAGACTCATTACACTTATTAAAGAGCGCAATCCAAAAAAAATAGGCTTAAATTTTTCAAAAGACCACAATATAGCAGATGGGTTAGACAAGACGGACTATGATGCGTTTATGGCATATTTACCCAAGAATATGCATGCTAAGGTCGTTTCAGCAGAGGAATTAGCCGTACGTTGGATAGAGACTAGAACTGAAAAAGAAATGGTAATCTACAACCAATTGGTTTCCATTACCCATGAAATAATAGCGGAAGCGTTCTCAGAAAAAGTAATCACTCCAGGGGTAACTACCACAACAGATGTAGAATGGTGGATGCGTCAAAAAGTAGCCGATCTAGGTTTAAAAACATGGTTTCATCCCACAGTAGATATTCAAAGAAGTGAAGAAGTTTTAGTATCTCATTTATACTCTTTTTCAGGAAGGCCTGAGAAAGAAGTTATTTTACCAGGAGATTTATTGCATTGTGATTTTGGAATTACTTATTTGAGACTCAATACGGATTGTCAAGAATTGGCTTATGTTTTAAAGCCAGAAGAGCAAAAAGCCCCAGAATTTCTAGCATCGGCGCTAGCTTCAGGAAATAAAGTTCAAGATTATCTCACTAAAAACATGAAGCTAGGTTTAGTGGGAAACACCATATTATCCAATGCCCTAAGCGAAGCCAAAAGCAATGGGCTTAGGCCAGCAATTTATACGCATCCTTTGGGTTTATACGGTCACTCAGCCGGTACAACTATAGGCATGTGGGACTCACAGAATGGTATTGATAAAGCAGACGGAAATGCCTATCCATTAAACCCTAATACTGTTTACGCTATTGAGTTAAACAATACAGTTTATATTCCAGAGTGGAAAAGAGACATCAGAATTATGTTTGAAGAGGCAGGTTTTGTTGGAGAGGAAGGTTTTAGGTATGTGAATGGAAGACAAACCAGTTTTCTTTTAATCCCAAGGGTTTCTCCTCAGCTAGGGAATTAATCAAAACTTCTAAGCAGCATTTTTTAGAATAAACTACACTTGAAGGACCCCCATGTTGAATTTTTCTTTTTGGGGTGCATTATTAGCAGCATCTATTCCCATTGAGATCCATTTTCTAGTGTCTTTAGGGTCAATAATAGCGTCTGTCCATAGTCTTGCAGCAGCGTAATAAGGCGATATTTGTTTGTTGTATTTTTCTTGAATATTGGTCAATAGCTCTTGTTCTTCTTTGGGATTTATTTGCTTGCCCTCTTTTTTCAATTTGGCTTTTTCAATTTGTAAAAGTACCTGAGAAGCAGAATTCCCACTCATTACGGCTAAATTTGCAGAAGGCCAAGCGACTATAAGTCTTGGATCATAAGCTTTTCCGCACATGGCGTAATTCCCTGCTCCATAGCTATTTCCAATAATTACGGTGAATTTAGGTACTACAGAATTACTCACTGCATTGACCATTTTAGCCCCGTCTTTAATAATACCGCCATGCTCACTTTTACTACCCACCATAAAACCACTCACATCTTGAAGAAATACTAAGGGTATTTTCTTCTGGTTGCAATTGGCTATAAATCGGGTTGCTTTGTCTGCTGCGTCTGCGTATATAACACCACCTAACTGCATTTCACCTTTTGCATTTTTAACGACCGTTCTTTGATTGGCTACAATTCCAACCGCCCAACCGTCAATTCTTGCATAGCCAGTCAATATGGTTTTACCATAGTCTTCTTTGTAAGGCTCAAAGGCAGAATTGTCTACCAGTCCTTTAATTATTTCCATCATATCGTACTGGTCTGTTCTGGAAATAGGCAAGCTTGAAAGCATTTCTATATGGGAAACATTTGGTTTTTTAGAAGCGGCTTTATTATACCCTGCCACTGTTGTTTCACCGAGTTTGTCTACCAGGTTTTTAATTTTATCTAAAGCGTCTTTGTCATTTTTAGCTTTGTAGTCTGTTACGCCACTAATTTCACAATGTGTTGTTGCTCCCCCTAAAGTTTCATTATCAATAGTTTCGCCAATGGCTGCTTTAACCAAATAGCTGCCAGCCAGAAATATACTAGCGGTTTTGTCTACTATAATGGCTTCATCACTCATGATAGGTAAGTAGGCACCTCCAGCCACACAGCTTCCCATGATAGCAGCTATTTGAACAATACCCATACTACTCATTTTAGCGTTATTTCTGAAAATCCGACCAAAATGTTCTTTATCTGGGAAAATTTCGTCTTGCAAAGGCAAATAAACCCCTGCTGAATCTACCAAGTAAATAATTGGAATGTTATTTTCCATGGCTATTTCTTGGGCCCTTAGATTTTTTTTGGCAGTAGAAGGGAACCAAGCACCTGCTTTTACAGTTGCATCATTAGCGACTACAATACATTGTTTGCCACCAATATAACCCATAATAACCACTACTCCAGCACTAGGACAGCCTCCGTGTTCTGAATACATATCTAAAGCGGTGAGCGCGCCAATTTCAATTTGAGGCGATTTATCCAATAAATAAGCAATGCGTTCTCTGGCAGAAAGTTTGCCTTTTTCAGCTTCTTTTTTAAGTTTGGCTTCACCACCACCTAACATCACTTTTTCTAATGTATTCTCTAAAGTTTTTACACTTTCATTGTGGTGACTTAAATTGGTTTTATTTTTGGTGCTCATAGGGCTATAAAGTCTTTTTATTAGCAAATTCAACCATAAATATACGTTGTAATATTGATTAACTTTGTAGGAGTATCTATATTCTAATTAAATTTAATAAGAAAATGACGCATTGGGGAATTATTGGATTGGGCAGTATTGCGCATCATTTTGTGAAGGATTTGGCTTTAGTGCCAGAGGCTAAATTATATGGGGTTGCCTCAAGGTCATTGGAGAAAGCCAATAGCTTTGCAAGTGAATATTTAGCAGACAAAGCTTTTGGCTCCTATGAAGAATTATTAAGAAATCCTTTGGTGTCTGTTGTGTATATTGCTACACCACACAGCAGTCACAAGGAATGGGCTATAAAAGCCATGAAAGCTGGAAAGCATGTACTTTGTGAGAAACCATTGGGTTTAGATTCTGGAGAAGTCAAGGAAATGATTTCACAAGCTAAAACCTCAGGGGTGTTTTTTATGGAGGCTCTTTGGACCAGATTTAACCCTAGCATAGAAGCTGTAGTGAATAGAATTAAGACCAATGAAATTGGTGCAATACAATACCTTCAAGCAGATTTTGGTTTTTATGCTATGGATAGAGACCCTCAAAGTAGGGTCTTAAACCCAGCCCTTGGGGGAGGATCCCTGCTAGATATAGGCATTTATCCTATTTTTCTGAGCTATTTGCTTTTGGGTATGCCTGAAAGTATCATGGCCACATCTAATTTTAACGATACAGGTACAGAGTTACAAACAGCGATGATTTTTAACTATAAAAAAGCCAAAGCGGTATTGTATAGCGGGTTTACCTCTAAATCTTCTATGGTGGCTCAAATTAGTGGTCGTGAGGGATTAATTACTATTGATTCAAGATGGCATGAAAGTCAAGGTTTTAAAGTGGAAAAAGAAAAAGAGCATGACATTGAAAGTGTATCTCTGCCAACGCTTGGAAGGGGATATACCTATGAAATTAAAGCAGTACACGAGGCATTGTTTAATGATTGGAGAGAACACCCTAAATGGACCCATGAAGACAGCCTAAACCTCTCAGAATTACTAGATGCGGTTCATATAGCAGCAAAAAATCAATAAATAGGACTTTTTAATCGTGTTCTTCTTTACAATAAGGTAACATAAAGCCAATTTTTACGATATTTGTGGCTTACTAATTAGAAGAATAATTATGAATAAAAATACCGTTTTAGCCTGGGCTACATTTATTATGTGTTTTATGGGCGTTTTACTCATAGCCCTTGGTGCTTTTAGATATGACGATGTTGCAGGATGGGGCTTTGCCGCAGTGGGTATTGGCTTTTTTGCCAATGCTTGGGTATTTAATGCTTTAAAAGGAAGGGTTTAACAAAATTTATACACAATATGTCAGACGATAAGAAAGTCATTTTTTCAATGTCAGGAGTGACTAAAACTTATAAAACAGCAAATACCCCCGTTTTAAAAAATATTTACCTCAGTTTTTTCTATGGTGCTAAGATTGGAATTTTAGGTCTTAATGGCTCTGGTAAATCTACCTTGTTAAAAATTATTGCAGGAGTAGATAAAAACTTTCAAGGAGATGTTGTTTTCTCTCCAGGATACAAAGTGGGTTATTTAGAGCAAGAACCGCAATTAGATCCAGAAAAAACAGTACTAGAAGTGGTTAAAGAAGGGGTCGCAGAGACCGTTGCACTTTTAGATGAATACAATAAAATTAATGATATGTTTGGGCTTCCTGAAGTCTATGAAGATGCAGATAAAATGCAGAAACTCATGGACAAACAGGCTGTACTTCAAGATCAGATTGACGCTTCCAATGCTTGGGAATTAGATACCAAATTAAATATTGCCATGGACGCTTTAAGAACTCCAGATTCTGAAAAGAAAATTGGGGTTTTGTCCGGTGGAGAAAAACGACGTGTGGCTTTGTGTAGGTTGCTACTTCAAGAGCCTGAAATTTTATTATTAGATGAACCTACCAACCACTTAGACGCCGAATCTGTTCATTGGTTAGAACATCACCTAGCTGCTTATAAAGGAACCGTTATTGCAGTAACACACGATAGGTATTTCCTAGACAATGTAGCTGGATGGATTCTTGAATTAGACAGGGGAGAGGGTATTCCATGGAAAGGCAACTATTCTAGCTGGCTGGACCAAAAATCCAAGCGAATGGCTCAGGAAAGTAAAACAGCTTCCAAGCGTCAAAAAACATTAGAACGTGAGTTAGAATGGGTAAAGCAAGGTGCAAAGGGAAGGCAAACCAAGCAAAAGGCCAGGTTAAATAATTACGATAAATTATTGAGTCAAGACCAGAAGCAATTGGATGAAAAATTGGAGATATTTATTCCTAATGGTCCTAGACTTGGCACGAATGTTCTTGAAGCTACAGATATCTCTAAGGGTTATGATGACAAACTCCTTTATGAATCTTTAAATTTTAATTTACCACAGGCAGGTATTGTCGGTATTATTGGTCCAAACGGAGCAGGAAAAACAACTATTTTTAGAATGATTATGGGGGAGGAAACTCCAGATAAAGGATCATTTAAAGTCGGTGATACCGCTAAGATTGCCTATGTAGATCAAAGCCACAGTAATATAGATCCAGACAAGAGTATTTGGGAGAATTTTTCTGATGGCCAAGAACTCATTATGATGGGAGATAAGCAAGTGAATTCAAGGGCTTATTTAAGTAGGTTTAATTTTTCAGGATCTGAACAAAATAAAAAAGTGAATATGTTATCTGGTGGTGAACGCAACCGTTTGCACCTGGCAATGACCTTAAAAGAAGAAGGTAACGTATTGCTTTTAGATGAGCCAACCAATGATTTAGATGTGAACACATTAAGGGCTTTAGAAGAAGGTCTTGAGAATTTTGCAGGCTGTGCCGTAGTTATTTCTCACGACCGTTGGTTCTTAGATAGGATTTGCACGCATATTCTTGCTTTTGAAGGGGACTCTCAAGTGTATTTCTTTGAAGGCTCTTTCTCCGATTATGAAGAAAATAAGAAAAAACGCCTTGGAGGTGACCTCATGCCTAAGCGCATCAAGTATAAAAAACTGATCAGATAGTATTGATTTTCCAATATTTAAAAAGCCCCTAGATTATTCTAGGGGCTTTTTTTAAATAACTAAAATGAGTATTTTAACATAAGGTATAATGCTCGTTTTTGTCCGTAAGTTAAAATTGGTCTCTTGGGTACCAATCTAATTGAATGACTTCAACCTTTGCATTGCTTTTTTCAATAAGTGTTTTAAAGAGGGCAACGTCACTAACATTTGGTTTTCCACGATAGTGATAAGGATAGACCTTTTTTGGAGAAAAAGCGATCACTGCGGCCGCTGCAGAGTTTTCTGTCATGGTGTATGGTAAGTTCATGCACACAAAAGCCATGTCTATATTTTTCAGGCTTCTCATTTCTTCAATATCTTCAGTATCTCCAGAGAAGTAAATTCTTTTTTGATCTATAGTAATCACATAGCCATTTCCCCTTCCTTTGGTGTGAAAGTCAAGGGCTTCTTCCCTTAAATTATACATAGGAATGGCTTCAACGTTTATTCCGTTGCTATTCATTACACCACCATTGGCCAATATGCTGGTTTTAGCCAATAATGCGGGCGTCATTTTATCTGCTACGGCTTGGGGAGCAATAATGGTAGTGCCCTCTTGAATTAAAGCACCCAATGTTTTGGGGTTAAAATGGTCCCAGTGTATATCTGTAATGAGTACTAGGTCTGGTGAAGGATAATTGGCATACCATTCTGCTTCCCCTACTGGATCTATATAAATAGTAGTGTTACCATGGAGTAATAGGGTAGAGGCATGCTCTATTGGAATAATCTCAACCTCTTGAGCGTTTGCGATATTGTTCCAAATGCATATAAATCCAAATGATATTAGAATAACTAATTTTCTGGCTAATAGGGTATTTTTCATAGTTTTCAATTTAGAATATTAATTCCATTTTTATGTCACATCTTTCATAATGTACTTCTTTTTCTACAGGAATTTCTACAAACCCTTTTTTTCTATACAAGTGTATGGCATTTTCTAATTGTCTGCTTGAATAGAGTACAATTTTTGGCCAAGCCTGTTTTTTTGAAAATTCTATGGCATAAGACAAGAGAGTCTCACCAATTTTATTTCCCTGAAACTTTGGGTCTACAGCCATTTTGCTCAATTCAAAATCACCATTTTTTAAGGGTATAATGGCAAAGCATCC
>Ga0115555_1002767_pt1 | contig 11583 bp, 9 predicted proteins | sample COGITO_mtgs_1104_2_FD_87285 | JGI IMG/M metagenome (GOLD analysis project Ga0115555, IMG submission 87285) | Pelagic marine microbial communities from North Sea - COGITO_mtgs_110407 | ecosystem: Environmental > Aquatic > Marine > Epipelagic | place: Germany:Helgoland, sampling site Kabeltonne...
ATCCTCGACATAATCTGTGTAGCGGTTTCCGTGGTAAGCCATCTGAGAGTCTCGCAGCCCCTTCGTAATTTTGTTGATCATTAAACCGTTCCCTAGAAGCGCGGCCGTTAGATAAGCCCGCCCTACTGCTCTGCCCACCACTACCTGCCAGACCATTTGTTGTTGTTGTTGTTGTTATTGACGTTGAATTCTTGTTGAAATTGAAGTCCCCCAATTGTGTGAAATTATCAGAGTTGCCGATAAAAATGGCAACAGAGAGAGAGAGAGAGATCCACAGAAAGATGGATGGATAAAACGGATGAGAAAAAAGGCGAGTATTCCAAGAGTATACGATGAAGTTTTTGACCTTTGACGTAAAATTCTTATCACCAATAAAAACAAGCCATTAAGAATGATTCTCATCCCATTCTTCACTCTTGCTCTTGCCTCATTTTTAGAGTTAGGAAAGAACACAAACCGGGGATTTGATGCTACCTCTGCGGAGCGAGAAGAGGTGAAAAGGATTGTCGACGGTCTTGTTCGTGATGGTGGGGGAGATAGAATGCGCGGGCTCGAAGGATTGAGGGGTGACTGGACGCTAATTTACACGGACGCACCTGACATTACATCCTTGGCGAACAATCCCGTCGCCTCCCTCGGTCGGATAGGGCAAAATATTGAGCGCACTGATGGCACTGATGACAATTTCTACGAGATTAAGAATTGTATCGAATGGATGAGACCTTCCAATTTTCCCAATCCTCTGAAGCTCCCGCGGTCACTTATCGGCGAGGGGAAAAATAGCCGGGTGATTCAGAAAGTTGTGACGAGAGGGGCTCAGCGGTCTGCTGAGGAGCCGTTTCTGGTTGATTTGGTTGTCCGCGGGGTCGAAATTCTGCCTGAAGAGGCTGATGGTGAGACGCTTCCGCTCCCCCTTCGACTGCTGAAAGATCTGAGCTTGCCAAGTCAGACAATTTTCAGCGACAAGTTGCCGTTTGGTTCGTTCGAGCTGTTGTACCTCGACAGTGAATTCCGAATCATAAAAACATCGAATAATCATTTGGCGGCAAATGTGCGTGTCTCGGACGAGGAAAGGTGGTTTTGATGTGTAGTTTTGTAGTTTTGAGGAATTGGGTTTTGATTTTTAGTTTTGAAGACAGGCCTTTCTGATTTGTAGGTTGAATAAAGTATCCTCGCAGTGAGCTCTGCTCGCGCTGGCGAAATAAATGTTGTGAATATTTTCTTCTTGATATTAATGTTTAATTTCTACGATTCCGCCATGCATCTCATCGGGAACACAGTCAGATGCCTCTAGCAGCTAAAATTGCCGCACCAAAGGCTGCGTCGATGTTGGCCGCCCTAAGGGTGGGTACGCCAAGCATGCGCTCCCTGAGCAACCTCCACTTTTCATTTCGAGAGCCACCGCCGGATGTGAACACCTTACGCAGCTTCGGGGAGCCACGAGAAGCCAGAGCCCTATACCCCTCAGCCTCAAGTGCCGCAATTCCGTGCAAGATACAGTGGAGGAAGGCAGCACGATCTTCCGGCACCGGTTCGAGCTTACCAACTGCATCCTGGTTAGGGTGAGGGAAGCGGTCCCCGACGACGCTCGAAGGTAGCGGATAGTAGTCAGTTACTGGAGGTTCGACCAAAGGGTCAAAATTCTCACTAAGCTCAACCAGCTCCTGGTCTGAAAAGCCGAGTTCGCGCAGCACCCTGCAGCCAGCATTCGAAGCGCCGCCGACGAGCCAGCGATCCCCCAGCCGATGAGAGTAGATCCCAGAGGATGCGTCGTTCACAGGCGTGTCCGACAGCAGCTTGATCGCTACAGTCGATCCAAGCGACGTCACAGCGTCCCCCACTTCGCTCGCCCCCGCAGCAAGAAACGCCGCGATTGAGTCAGTCGTGCCGCCTACGACGATGCAGTCACTGGACAAGCCATACTTCGCTATGTTTGAAGCACTAACAGGAGCAATGGGCTCGCCAGGCCTAACAACACTCGGCAGGCGGCCATTGAGGATGCGGCCAACTTCGCCTGTAGTCATCCAATTTGGGTACGTGAGTGAATTGACGTCGAAGCCGAGCTTCAGGGAATTGTGCCAGTCAGACGTGATGATTTGTGATCCTGTCAGGCGGGAAGCCAAAAAATCCGCTTGGTGGGCAAGTCGCTGATCCATAATTAGCGGTCTATCAAAATGGTAGGCCAGCATTTTTGCCAGTGAGGAGGTTGCAGAGTATGCGGGTCCTTCGGGGGAATACTTGGCTATGAGAGCCAGCGCGAGCGACCCGCTATCCCCAGCAGCCTGCTTGGTAACTGAAAAGTTGTACATGCGAGGTCTCCCACGGCTCTTCACAGGCTCCCCGCAGCCATCGCCGCTCACCAGCAGCACTGACCCGCTGGTTCCGCTGATTGCGATGCGGGAGACCCGAGAACGCACCTCCTTTGGGAGGCTTTCAAGCTGCGAGAATAGGGCCACCTCCCAGTCATCACTCTCTTGCCTTTCTTCCCTACCTGCGCCCCAAACTTTACTTGCAGGACAGGCCACAATTACTCCAGCAGCATCGATGACAACGCATCGCACACCGCTTGTGCCAAAGTCAAATCCCAACGCGTACGAATTGTTACTCATGGGGGACAGAGTTCGAGGAGGTGCAGGCGTGAAGGCAAGCGCGAAGCCAAGCGTGAAGGCAAGCGCGAAGGCAAGCATCACAGTGCACGAATTGAAGAATGTTATCAGTGGCGCGCAGTTATTCAGTAATTGCAGCACAAAAAGAATCGATTGAACGAACGAATGAATGAAAAGATGATCCAATGTGACGAAATAATGTGCCAATAGAAAATTAAAAAAACCCGGACACTTTCACAAGGCTTCTGCGAATTCTTTCCTGACCTTTTTTGCCACAGTATTTTTCGACATCTCTTATTCCAAGACTTCTTGTCACACCCCTTACTCATACATACTCGATGAGCTAGGAATTAGCTATTGGTGGTGTGTTTCTCCACTTTTTTGACAGGAGCGGAAACTTGCACTGCTCCAACTCAGTTTGACTCCTCCTTTGTGGAAAATTTACGCAAAATTTGCCATGTCACACGTGTCACACGTGGATTCCCTCCCTACGTGCGTCGCACTGGAGCTTCTCTGTTACCTGGACGTCCAATCCCTCTACTCCATTAGTCTCACTTCGGTATACTTCAGCCAATTGGTGATAGATAACCAACTACCGTGGATCCAGCACTTCGTGGATGCCTCTCCATTAATGCGAGAAATTTTAAAATCATCTGAAACTGGCTCCCGGTTTCGCTACGAATTTGACGCGGATGTTGTCGGTTACAGAGCGTCTCTGAAGCTCATGGGGATCAAGTGCCGCATCCCTGCCCCTGCAAGTATATGCCCCACTTTTCTACTCAAACCTAATGATGAGGCAAATATTTCAGCCTATTCACCGTTCCGTTTTCATGCGGTAAGCACCCATGTATCTGACAAGCTGGATCTTTACCAGTGGAGTAGCAAGATTACTCTCTATTATTATGGTGGTATGGTGGGACTTGGTGACAGAAGTTTGCGGGCAAACGAACATTTCCCTGATCTCACAGCTTTAAATCATCAAAATATGAAAGGCTTCGCTGACTTCGGGGAACTATTTCCCCCTTCCTCACCGAGTTCCGTTTCAGGAATCAGCAGAATGCTTTCTTCTCTGCGTTCATCTCCACCACAGTCTGACCCAACCTTTGGAAGCGACTTTTATCAACCGTTTGTAACACCTTACGTGTACAGTGCCAGCGATACCAGCGATGAGAAAACCGGGTGCGGCAGACGCAAGATTACCCATGTCGACCTCAGACCCCGCACGGTTGCTTACTACGAAGTAACGATTCACCGCTATGACTTGATCTCTGACCTGATCCCTGACAGCGACAGGGATGGGTCCTTTACGAATCCTTTCTTACAAGAAATGGATCAGGTGATGGTGGCGCGTTTCGGTGGGATGGGAATCAAGGAGTGTATTGCCGTGGGTCTGGCCAATGATATTTTCGACTGTGAAAGGAAGATGCCTGGTTGGGACGAACATAGCTATGGTCTACATAGTGACGACGGTAAATTCTTTCACGGCAGTAGTAACAGTGACAGCTCTACGATGACCACACCGTTCGGTGAAGGTGATACAATTGGTTGCGGAATTCTGTATCGGTACGATGACGTACTGGATCCCACCATCGAACGTGCCGTCGGCCGTGATGCCTCTGATCTGAGTGGAACTTCCTCCAGAATTTTTTTCACACGGAACGGTAAATTGATTGGAATCGCCCCCATGATAGAGAAAAAGTGCTCAACGGCAACTTTTTATCCTTGCATCGGTGTCGACAGCAAGCTACCAATCAGCGTGAACTTCGGTGCGACGGAATTTGTTTACGACCTCAAGGGTGAAATGGTCGACCCCATGTCCAAGACGGAAGGGCAGCGAGTGGCAAAGCACCGGGAGAGGCGGAGAAAGAGAGAAACGCAAGCCGCAATTGCCGCAACAAGCAGTTTCAATCAGCGCATTGTAGAGCGCATTAGGAGTCTTTCAATCGATCTCAAATCATCGTCCTCATCGCTTGCAACCCAGGAGGAGGCAAATTGAAGATGGAAAGGAATTTTAGTTTTTTTTTAGTTTTAAGGAGTAGTTGTATAAGAATTTGCGTTTCACTACGCGGCAAGCAAACATTATCAATAAGTTGTCAAGCAATTATAGGTCTAACTAACTCCGCCTCCAACCATTCCCTTTGCAGCCTTGGCAGGCCCCTTGGTCGTCATAAATGCCTTGCCTTTATAGCTTGCTACACCGCCCTCGATGGTCTTCAAATCACCGACGAGTTTCTCAAATATTTTCTTTTTGGCAATCTTTTGCTCAGTCTCCGGTTCTCCCTCGCAGCCCTCAACAGTGATCCTCTCCCCAATAGGGGCATCCTCAGGGGGCTCAACAAACTCCACTTGTGTATGATCCGGCGATGACGCACACATGACCATTCCGTGGCTGGGAAATCCTACCAAATTCCTGGCCTTCAAATTACACAAGACGATTACCCTCCTATTTTGCATCTCCTCCAGCTTGTAGAAAGGCCTGAGGCCTGATGCAATCTGCCTGGGCTTCTCCTCCCCGACGTCAATCTCCTCGCAGTAGAGTTTCTCCGCAGACTCATGCTCCCAAGCTTTGAGTATCTTACCGACACGGATGTCCAACGCGCTGAAGTCGTAGTCCGCAGTTGCGGCGGGGGCAGGGGCAGGCGCTTTGGCCTTCTCTTTTTTCTTTGCTGCCTTCTTCTCTGCCGCGGCCTTGGCACGGGCCTTCTGCTCCTCCGTGAGCTCCTTCTTTCCTCCATCAGGACCGTCCTTTTTATCACCTTTTTTTAAGCCGGCTGCTCCTGCGGCCCCGGGAGCAGAACTGCTGCCAGGCATGGGAAGGTCATCCCCGGGCTTCACAAAGTTCACCGATCCAGGAGAGTCATCAGGAAATGGCTCAGGTGCCTTGGGCATCTTGACCAGCTTCCTGGATTCATCGGAAGAGATCGTGTCAACGTAACCAGCGACAATTTCGGCAACGCACGAATACCAGCGCCTCACATCGTTCCCCATGGCGCTTATGTCAACCTTCTTAACAGTGGACAAATGGAAGTACATGGCAATGTCAGCAACAGTGAGGATGGAGCCAGCCAAGAAAGATCGCTCCTCCAAGTGGGCGGGAAGTGATACCCCAACAGTGCCAGTGAGAGCCATCTCGAGGAAGGAGATCACAGACGCCTGGACAGCGGGTAACGATCGCTCCCCGAGGAGAGCCTTGTACCCAAAGTCGCTGCAGAGGTTGCAAATGATAAGGTGAGGTTCTGTCGTCCTCGAGCCGTCGTACATCACCAGAGAATGAGCAGTGGCGTCATTCGAAAACTTCAGGGTGAGCTGCCGGTGACTCGGGACAGTCAGACCAAGGAGGAGGATGGTGTTCGCCTCCACAGATGATTTTTTGGTCCCGATTGTGAGGGTTCCAAGAAGAGCTTGAGATTCCATGATAAGACGAAAGACGAGGAGGTGGGATAAGATCTACGTATTCGGATTTAAATTATTAGTAGTGGTTCAAATCGGGTTAAATGATGGGCCTCGACAATTTGTTCGTCGGTCGTTTAGCAATTTTGTCACTCTGCGCACAAGGCGTCGTATTTTTTTGGAAATACAAGCCAGAGATCGATGCTTTCTGCCACTATATTCCTCCTCCTAGTTTTCATTTGCCCCGAAAAAACGGATTCTTTCCACCTACCACCGAAATTCTCCTCTAGATACCTTACTACCGAACGCGCAACCTTTGGGCATTCTTTGCCAATTTACCACCCCTGTATCTTTGGCGACAGACGGGTGACCCTCCTCTCCTCAAGTAAAAGTGATGGCACCGGTGTCGGTGATGAAGAGCCCAAGCTGATACTCGACCAAAGGGAATTGGCTCCGCACGAAGCCTTGCTCGCTGCTCAACAGACTTGGGGGGTGATCGCAAAAAAGAGAAACGAGGAGGCCAAGGTGAAGTTCTACGAGGAGAAGGCGGAAGAGGAGGCGAGAATGGAGGCGAAGGAGAAGGCTCGTCAAGATGGTTTCAAAGAGGTGGAGGAAGGGAAAGAGTATGGCCCGGGTGATCTGGTGGAGGGTGCTTTAGGCGGTGGTGTTTTGGACGAGAATTTGTGGGAGGGGTCAAAGGGAGAAAACAGTGAATTGATGCTGGGTGGTGTTGACTCAGACTCTGACCGTTTACTATTGTTTCCGGATGACGAAGGCATTAACGGAAGTGGGGGATTAATCCTTTAATTGTTGGTCGAATTAGCTTGTTAAACATCTCATCACAACATTTATTCATCATGGCACCGTGACATTTTCCCAATCCATCTTGGTCCCGCCCAGTTTGTTTGCTTGGAGCTTGAGTTTCTTCTTCACCTCTTCCTGACGAGCCAGAATTTCGTTAGCCTCACCCAACGCATTAGCCTCATCCATCGCATCCTTCTTCTTTATATTGATAAAGTCAAGATAGTCCTGCTTCGTGTGGATCAAAGTGTGCTTTGAGCGGTCATGTGCACACAAGGAGCAGACGCGGGAATTGAAGTGCTGGGGTGTAAATCCTGGGCAGTTGAAAGGTGTAATCTTTTCTCGTTCCTGGTGATGGTTTGGACGGAGTGTTAGATCAGAGAGCGAAAAATGAAAATAAACTTACTCGATAATACATACATAAACCCAACAATATAAAAACTCACCTTTTTCGCCTTCAACTTCTCCTCCTTCTCATCCTTGACCCAATAGAACATACTCTCTTTATATTCCTTCTCTTTTTTCAGCCTCTGCTGTTGCGCCCTCAATTGCTTGCCACTGATGTGCGCCTTCATGCTGCTTACCAGCTCCTCCACTGTGTAATGCACGAGTTTTTTGTGGTCGTGGTAGATCCCATCGCCTACCCTGTCGGAGCGTTTCAGTATATCCTCGACCTTGGCGTCGACACCGTGCACGTTTTCCCCATGCATCATATTCTTGAGGGTCGCGCGGAGGTCATGCCTGGGTATAATGCCCGTTCCGAACGCATCCACTAGCTGCAGCTGATCGTACAAAGTGCTGGTCCAGCTCCCCTCCTTCAATTTGATCTGCCTATCGTGAGCATTTTTCCTCTCGGCCTTGTAACTATCGTTGATTTCGACGCTGGTGAGACTCGGCCTCGTAGGGAGGTTGTACTCGTGGTCTCGGGCGTTGTAAGCTGTGAGGCGCGTAATTTTCTCCTCGACCACCTCGTTGTGCGGCTTGGCCGGCCTCTCCTCCTTGGCCAAGTTCATGAACTGCATACCAGCCTTAATCTTGAGGAACTTGCTTTTTACTTTCTGCTTGTCGGCATTCATCACCTCATTCTTTTCGTTTTCCTCGATGTCCTGGTAGTACCTGTCCATCTCCGCCTTGGAGTGGAAGTATTCCTTCCCATTTGCTGTGTACTGCTTCGCATACGCGACATCATTGAGCACGCCTATGGCACTCTTCACCTGCTGCATCTCGTACTGAAGCTGTCTTTTATAGGCGTTTGCGAGTCCGATAATTTTCTTCCGAGACTTGGCGTGGATAAAGAGAGGGTAGCCGGAGAGGTGCTCATCCCTCACGCAGCTGAACGAACCGCGCTCCCCGAAACCCAACGAACGAAGACCGGGGGCGAATTCACCACACTGTATAAGATCTAGTTCCTTCTGAAGGTCGAAGCGTTTATGTCTCTTCTTCGGGTCATCATCGTCGTTATTCATCTCCTCGATGACTTTCTTCTCCGCATTCGTAACAAGTTCCTTAAGAACCAGGTCCACCTCATGTCGTATCCTCCTGTTCTCCTTCTCCTCGAGATCCCTCGCCAGCTGCTCCTCCGGACTAAGGGCCCGGACCTCGTTGTCCGAATCATCGTCGGAATAGGATTCCTCACTGTCTGAACCGTTTAGATTCGGGACAATCGAGCCGTCCTTTCGACTTTTTCGCCTCTTCTTCTTTTCCTTGACTTTGTACTTGTCCAGACTGAACCCAACATTACACAACCAAATCTGACAAACAAATCCGTCCTGCTCTTCAACCAGCATCTGCTTCCTCTTCTTCTTACTCTTCATCGCCATCTTAAAATCGTCCGCCTTAAAACACTCCTCCGGTATATCCTCCTCATCCTTCAATATCCTCCCCCGAAATACCAACCTCTGATTATCCGCCCGAACACCCGCAAACGCCTGGAGCTTCTTCTTCAATATTAGACATGGACAAGGCCATATCACATTAAGAATAATCTCCTTCCCCCCATTGTCAGAATTCCTAATGACGATCTCTCTCAACCTCTTCTTGACATTCTTCCTCAGTCTGAGGAACTTCAAAATCGCGTCGGGAGAGAAAAATCGGGAGAGGAACGCCAGGAGATTGTCACGGGCACTTCCGGCGGCTTGGCCGACGACGGATTTCTGCGCTACTGGATCGTCGGCGAAGACGTCGGAGACTGAGAGGCGCTTCTTTGCATCCTTGTCCTTATCTCCACCGCCAAAGAGAGGCTTGGAGGACGCCGATTCAAGAGATTCGATTGCCATTCGTGGTGTTGTTTAGGGGAGTTGGAGGTTTTGTTGTTGTTGTTGTGTTTTTACTTGAGGTTGATTTCTTTCCTTCCTTGTAATAATAATAACCTTTCTTTTACCACCCCTCGCACGTCCCAATCCTTCTTCCTTCCTTCCTTCCGACAACGACAACAGCCCCCACCAAAAAATATACTCCCCTCCGTCCCTTCTCTTTCGACGTCCTTCCCTCTGTTCAGTTCAATTCCCTTCTTTCCCTCGACCCCCCCTCCCTTCTACAATTATCAACAAATTACCACTCCAGCAAAGCTTTCTCTTACTTCTCTTTTGTCTTTGTTTATTGTTGGTTTTTAAGAAGGAGTTAAAACACCAAAACTTGAAAAACAATCCAATGCCCGACGATACTACGAGTACTTATGAATTGCAGAACAAACAGTGATTATTAAGAGACCGAAAAATCATCTTCCTTGACGTAGTTTAAATCCCTGTTGCGGAGCAGGAACGATCCGAGAAAACGAAGTTGGAAAAGAAGAAAGGGAAACAAACAGTACAAATTCTAACACAGTTTTACGACGAGAAACGTAGAAATACCTCCCTGCCCCGCGATTTTCATCATCACTTCTTCAGTATCTTCTATCGAACACCAGAACACATCTCCAACCACCTTAAACATTTCCTGAACTGTCTTTCTTCTTGTCGTTTTCCCCTTCCCACTCCCCTTGGTAGGGTATAAAACAGCTTCGTCAACAAGTAGTAGTGGTAATCTCCCCCCATCTTCACTCGAACCATAAAACCCACATGAACCTCTCAACCTACTCATCCCGCCCCTCCTCCACCGGTCCCCGTCGGCCGACCCCCGGCCGTCGCCGATCCTCCGCCTCCCTGATATTATCCACCGCTCCACCCCCTTTACCGCCGACTACCCCGACGACTCCTGAAATCGACTCGACGACAACGGCCTCAACGACGGCACTCTCACTCTCACTCTCACTCTCACCACCACCTGCACCTCCCACCCAATTGCTTGGGGATCCTCCTTTGGATCCTCCTTTGGATCCTCCTTTGGATCCTCCTTTGGATCCTCCTTTGGACCCTCCGTCTGCGACTCTGACCTCGGACCCAGAGACTCTGACCTACACCCCTTCCGACCTCTCAACCTTCTTCCACTCGATCCTCTCCGTGTCCCTCCCCTCCCTCCGCTCCCTCCTAACCCTCCACCCGACCCTGGCGGACGCGGACCTCGGGGTGGACTACCGTTTCTCCATAACCGACGGGAAGAAAAAGTACCACTACACCGGCGACCCGGACAGGGGCTTCGCCACCTGCTTCCACGTCGCGGGCACCACCGGTCGCAAGGACCTGATCCTCCTCCTGGGGGAATACAGCGAGGACATCGACATCGAGGACTACAACGACAGGATCCCCCTGGAGGTTGCGGTGGGGGGGGCGAGGGACGGACTGTGGGAGCTCGGGGGCAGGAGGGAAGAGCCCTACGAGTACAAAGTCGGCGAGGGGATCGAGGACGGCACGGAAGGCGAGGGAGCCGAAATACGAAAGTCACAGGGATACCAGGAGGACGAGTACGTCTACTACTCCGGGGGCATGAAGGACGGACTCTTCCACGGGAAGGGGACCGTTTACGCGGCGGGGAATAAGGGGAGGCGGGGGGGGCGAGGGAAGTCGAATTCGAATTCGAAGTCGGGCGGGTCAAGCGGGCAGCTTCGGCCGCCTTCGGGACCGCCCGATCCGGCGAACTACAGGACCTTCGAGGGGAATTTCTCCCAGGGCAAGAGGAACGGCATCGGCACGACGCTGCTCACGCCCTCGCAGCTCTCGGAGATGGACGTGCACTCGGTCGAGGAGAGGAGGGAGTTCACGGGGAACTATTTCAACGACCTTCGGCACGGGTCCGGGGTGGAGTACGACCCCGATCCGGCCAACGACGACGGGAGGGGGAGGCAGAGGAAGGTCTACGAGGGGAAGTACCGTCGGGGTCTGATGAGCGGGTTCGGTAAGTACTCGCCGGTGGTCGGACACCGGTACGAGGGACACTTTCGGGAGGGCAAGAAGGACGGCGCGGGAAAGTACGAGCTCCCCACCGGGGAGAAGTACGACGGGATGTGGAAGGACGATAGAAAGCACGGGAGGGGGTGCGAGTATAACGAGGCGGGTAGGCTCGTGCGCAGCGGGGTGTGGGAGGAGGGGGTGAGGGTGAAGGAGGACGAGAGGCCGAGGAAGTTCGTCGCGGATCCGAGGGATCTATTCGGCGACGAGATGAATGCCCGTGAGAATGAGAATGAGAATGAGAACGAGAATGAGGGCCACAATGGCGGCAAATATGATGGAGGGTACGGAACAAAAACAAAAACGGGAGTGACGACGACGGGGGACGAATACGAATACCAATACGAATACGGAGCGGCAGGAGGTGGGGGAGAACTTTTCGATAAAGACCCCTCGATCGACGCCTTCATCGTCCGCACGTCCCTGTTATTCCTGTCCTCGCTGAAGGCGGGGTTGCAGAGGAA
>Ga0115555_1002768_pt1 | contig 11582 bp, 6 predicted proteins | sample COGITO_mtgs_1104_2_FD_87285 | JGI IMG/M metagenome (GOLD analysis project Ga0115555, IMG submission 87285) | Pelagic marine microbial communities from North Sea - COGITO_mtgs_110407 | ecosystem: Environmental > Aquatic > Marine > Epipelagic | place: Germany:Helgoland, sampling site Kabeltonne...
ATGGGCGGATTTGTGATTCCGAAGCGCGAGATTGCGATGGAAAACGACGCGACGGAGAAGACGATTCAGACGACGACGACGCGGGAAAACGGAGAAGAAGACAAAGGAAAACAAGAAGAAGAAGACAAAGGAAATGCGAAAATGAGCAGCAGTCCTTCTTCTTCTCCGTCGTCTTTGAAGAAAAGGAAGAAAGATGTGTCTGTGAAAACGCCTCCTCCTCCTCCTGTCGAAGAGACGAAAGAGGAAGAAGAAGAAGAAGAAACACGAGAGGAAAAAGAAGACGAGATGGACGAAGATTTCCACGTTCGCGATGTTGACGCGACGACGCCCTCTCGCATGCACAGACCGAGAAATTCCGCGCAGAAGAGAAAACTGGAAGCTTTTGGCGACGGCGCTTTGAACGGCGCGGCGGTTGACGAGGACGATGTCGAAGTTCCGGACGATAAGGAAGCGACGATGAGAGACGTTCGCGCGGCGGAGGAAGGCGGGAGGGTTTGTTCGGCGGAGACTTTCGATCGGAACGATCCGATAGAGCAGTTAGCCGAGCTCGAGAGGTTTATCAAAACGAGCGGGGGTGAAACGCCGGAATGTTTAGAGGGATGGAGCATATACATGACGTTTCGAAAACACGGCGCGAGTAAAGGACAGCCGGATTTGAAGATTTACCCGAAAGACGGGTTCGTCGCGAAAGATAACACGAAAGATAAAGCGTTTTATAGAAGTCGATTAGAGGTGTGCCGAGCGCTGGGGTTGCAGCCGGCAAAACCGGAAAAAGTGCCGAAGAAACCGAAAGTGCCGAGAGTGCCCGCGGAAAAGCCTTTAACAAAGACGCAGATGATGGCCAAGCCGACGAAATTGATGAGTCGAAAGAAAGCGATGGAAAGCATCGTCAACGGCGTGGCGGAGAGAGAAGAGTGCGAGATAGATAAGGTGGAACACAAAACGAACGAGGTAGGATTGCGCATCGTGACGCTCGGTACGCGTGGCGAAAATGGTAGCGAGAAATCGACCAAGTTTTTAAAAGACGCGGACGGGATGATTTGGGCCGACGGGTACGCCGCGATTTGGACGTATACGAAAGAAAACGGCGATACGCAGTCGTTTAGATGTTTGGTGAATCGCGACGAAAGCGCGTCGGATGAGTTGATCGAGTCTGTAGTCGAAGAGCCGATGGAAGGGGGAGATGAAGAGAAGAAGGTAGAGGCAGCTGCTGTTGCCGCGACTGAAACTGTCGTAGTTGTACCGTCGTCGGCAGAAACGCCTTTGGAGGAGAGAACCGAAGAGAAGAAGGAACAGCCGACGCCGGCTGTCCCGACCGTCACGAGAAAGCTCGTCGCGCACGTCGGCAAGGCCAGATTTGTCATATCCGAGGGTCAAAATATTCTCGCGGAATCGAATTCTCCCACAAAGGCTTGGACGCAATTCGCGAAATCTATCGACCCGGAAATCGCGGCGCACCTCGTCGACCCTTTCGCTACGAAAGATTTCAAAGTCCGCGTCGCGTTTCAAGCCAAATTCGCGAAAGACATTTACGACACGTTATCGAGCGAAACGTTACCGTTTTTACAAGAACGATACGGTATCGATGAGTACAAAGCTATTTTGAACCGCGAGTATCTCAAACAGACTCGACAGCTCGTCTTTGATCTAGAAACGTCCGAGTATCGAAGGAAAATCACTAAAGAACGCGTCACGAGCGCGGAGAAATACGACGCCCGATTCAAAGAAGATCAACGCGATGCCGAGGAACGCGCGTGTGATATCGCGTGTGCAAAGTTGGCGGCAAACGTGGTCTCAAACGTGGTAGAAACTGGGAAACGCGCAAAACTTGCGAAAGATATCGCCGACGACGAGAAAAAGTACGAGTGGGACGCGGAACGTCTCGCGCCTAAAGACGCCGTGCGCATCGAGCGCGAAAGTAACAAAGAACGAATAGGATTATCCACGGCAATTCGTAAAATTGCGAGATCCAAGAAATTTGAACAAGAGCGTGATCGTAAGGCGGAGCAAAAAGAGCACGATCGCAAACAGCGCATGTTGGAGAAAGTCAAAGAAGAAGAAGAAAAGAGAAAGAAGAAACAAGAAGAGGAAGAGGAGAAGATCAAACTGAAGGAGAAATCGCAATGGCTCGGCGGATGCTTTCCGAAGCAAGAAGACGAAGAGGATGGAAAATCGATCGCTCCTGTTGAAGCGAGAGTACAGTCGAAAGTGGACTCGTTCCTCGGCGAAGATGACAAGCACGCGGTCGGCTTTTTGTTGGAACTCTTCACGTTTGCCAGACGGTTTCGAAAAGTGCTCTTCCCGGGCAAAGGTTCCGCGGACAAGTTTATGCCAAAATCGTTCAAGGTGTTCGTAGACGCCTTAAAAGCAAAAGTTCCGAACGAAGGTACGAAGCGTTTGATTATAGGCATGCTGAACCCGATTATTCGCGACGTCAGAGATTCTACCGACGACAACGGAGCGTACGCGCTGACAAAAATCGCTGGCCCGATTAACGAAGTCCTCAAGGAAGGTGGCTCTACTAGCAAGAAAACCATTGGAGAAATCAAGGAAATGCTGGCGGAAGCTGACAGTCCACTCAAGAAACAACTCGCCTTATTTGACGAACTTTTGAGCCGATCGTTTGAAGCCCTCGCGGCGCAACATTCCGCTGCACCTTCGTACGAACGTCAAGCGTTTGGGTGCATCGCGCCGGAAGCCGCGGACGCTTTTGTCAACGCGTTTTGCCGATGTCGAGCGGATCCGGAATCGTTTAGAAATCTCACTCTTGACGTTCAAAACAAGGCGGGAATTACGAATACGTACCACGGTTTACGTGCGGCTCCTCATCAGTACGCGTGTCGAGCCCCTCCAGCGCTCGTGGTTCAATCTGAAGTCGAGGCCGAAAGAGGCGTCGAAGTCGAAACCTTCGTAGCTTTGACCGCAACGAACGATACGGAACCCGAACGAACGAAACAAAGAATCGTCGCGAGTGAAATGTGTGATATGGATAAGAGTAGTGAGCGTGTATTTTTGATTCGAGACGCGTTACGTTATGTCTCGTGGGATCCAATCGTCAAGCCAGGATGCAAACGCGGCGACATTGCTTCTGCGAAAGGCGAGATTTTTTTGAAAGACATCGCCTCCTTTGACGCCAAGTTAGAAAGTGGTATTTTTGCCATCTCTGCTGCGATTAATACGCGAGCGACGTCGACCGGTAACCCGTCCAAAGACGAACCGAACGAAGACAAAGAGTGGTTGCGCTTAGTCAAGATTGAAGGTAAGAAAGTCGCCGAGGCGACGGGGAAGACGTTATCGCTTGAATCCGGAAAAGGCAAGAAATTGGTTGCCTCTGCCATTGATGGTGCGATTGCGAAAGCGACGAAAGTCGGGCGCGACAAATTTGTTGCGGAAATTGCAATCGAAGAAGAAGGAGAAGAAGAAAAGGAACGCATGGACGTCGACGGAGAAGAAGACGAGAAATTAAACAAGCGCGAACTCACTCGCGCGGTCTGGGAGGAAGGCTGCCAATCCTGCGGTATGGACATGCATGAAGGAGGTAAAGGTGAAGTTCTCTTGTGCGACGGATGTCCACGCGAATTTCATAAAAGCTGTCTCAATCCGCCCGTGGATGAGAACGAAAAGCTTCCGGACACGTGGTTTTGCCCGATTTGCGTGGCGAAGAAGAACGCAATCGAGACCTCGAAAACGAGTTGCGAAATGATAACGCCAACTTCGTTCACGCGAGTCGCGGAAGGCTCGCAACTCGGTGAAGCGGCAAAAAAAGGTACGATGTTTACGAACGAAATGTTAAAGTCGAAATCGTTATCGAAAGAGGCGAGGATTCTCTTGTCGCAAAAACTCAAGCGATTCGCCGAACGCTTCGATGCGGACGGTTGGACTTCGTTAGCTCTCGAAGACAAAATCGACGCGTTGAAGATCTTAGCGGATTTGCTTTTGGACACCACCGACGCGCGAGATGAGATCGATAACAAGGCACCGGAAGAGCTGAAGAAAAAGAACCAGATGCTGGACGAACATCGCAAAAGCTGGGCGGCTTATCGCAAAGGCGAAAACGTCGGCGGCGGTAACTTTGCCCGAGTCAAAACGTTTTCCACCGACGAAGAAGAAAACAAAAAGATCACCGAGTATTTTGATAAGACCGGCGAGTACCCAGACTCTCGTCTAGCATGGCAAAAGCGGTTTAATCAGTTGGAAAAGTCGAAAAGAGACAATGGTGTGACTCGATTAGAACCCATCGGCGGCGACCGGAATAACGCGGCGTTTTGGGTACTCGAAGACGAGGAGCTTGGGAAGAAAGAAGACTCAAGCGCAATCATCATCGCACAAGCCGCGGGCGCCGGTGGTGGTTGGGGATGTAACGAGGACTACAACGACGACGAGGAAGAAGACGACGAGGAAGAAGATGGAGACGCCAAGCGAAGCTTGACACCGACGACGGCGAAGATGCGAGGCTCGGACGCGCTCAGAGTTTCTGAAAAGGAATGGATGGTACTCGACGCAGATTCTGTGAGAGAAACCGTCATTCCAGGGTTGAACAAGCGCGGGTATCGCGAAGGGAAGTTATGGCAGCAATTAGAAAAACGTTTTGGTGCCAAGAAGGAAGGCGCGGAGGATGAACGAAAGGAAGAAAAAGAGGAAGAAGAAGAGAAGGAAATCACGGCTTGGGACGTTACCGAAGAACACGAGTTAATTGCCTCGAAGGTGGATAAGAAATCGTTACTGAAGTGCACGAAAGAGTCGGCAAAGTCTTTATTCCTCGACATTCTTAACGATCTCCCCGAGATGGCCTACGACGCGTACGATGATCCGAGTCGTAACAGCGTCGTCGATACTCGAACGAACGCTATACGCGCTCTGGCCACGCAGCCGGGATCATCAGATAACGATGCGATTCCACTAGCGACAGCTACGCTCGCGTTAGAATTAGCCATATCTCCTTCCTGGTTGCACGAATCGTGGGGCCGCTTCACGCGTTTCTCCCCTGTCCTCCGCGACGCGTCTTTCCCGTCCATTTGGTTCCGGCTTAAAAATTTGAAGAAAGCTATCAAATGGAACATGGCCAAGCGCGGCGGTCGCGCCGGTGGCCGATTCCGTCCGGAAGATTTTACCGCGGTTCCTGATCAACGCGGTGCGAGAACGAAAACCAAGCCCAATTATAAAGTCGACAGTTCTAGCGACGACGACGACGCGTTCCACATAAAAGAAGGATCGAAGAGAGTCGTTGGCGGAGAAGTTATTCCGGCGAAAAAACGAAGGGTCTTCATTGAAGACACAGGGTAATAAAATATACGCCGAGAAAGAGAGAGAAGAAGAGAGAGAAAAATACAAAAACGCACGTACGTAGTAGCCATTAATAATAATTGTATATCAATTTCGGTCAATTTTAAAACAAAGCAGAGCCTTTAAACAATTCGACCAAGAACAGCGCGGTGCATCCGACCATCGCCGCTCTTCCGTTCAACTCCTCGACCTCCGCGGTGAACACCGGTTGCACAAACTCTGGAATCGGCGACCCTTTAAACACAAAATTCCACGTTCTCGAATCTTTCATCGTCTTCGGGTTACTCGTGTACCCTTCGTTACTGGACAACGCCGGCGCAAACGACGCCAACGTCCACACGAACGCCGTGTGCAACACCTCGCCAAAGTTCTCGCCAAACTGTTGCGCGATGCCGTGCCCGGTGGTAATCTCTCCATACAAAGCCACGACAAACCCGAGCATGGCAACTCGCCCATTCAGAACTTCCGGAGCCCATCCAGATGGTTTCGTCGGATCCGTGCTCAGCGCCAAAATATCCTGCGGTGACTGCATGTCCGCCGGTACCGAAAACACCGGCGTCAGCACCTCGTCGACGACGTGTACCGTCACGCCGCCGCACGAAACGTCCGCTTTCGACACGTTCGCCTCTCGCACTTCTCTTGTCGTCAAAACTTTCCCAGCACTCAGCGTTTCTAATTCTTCTCTCGACATCACTTCCTCGCTCGACATCGCCGAGGACGGGATCACGTGGTAGCTTAAAATATCCGCCAAATTTTCTCTCGTCAACATCTGCTCTCGACTCAAGCCTTTCTTTTCACAAAACTTCTCGAACGCGGCGTTCGTCGGCACGAAAATCGTCCCGGAGTCCATTGAACTCACCGCGTTTAACATGTCCGCTCTCGAAACCGCTTCCACGAGCGAGGAAAAGTCCGAATTTGAAGTCAACGTTTGGACTAAAGCGTCGTTCTTCTTTTCATTCGTAGCGCTTTCCGATGATGATGTCGACGACGTCTCGTCGCTCGCCGTCGCCGCGATTGAGGCGGCTTTACAGCGATACGAAGACAATTTACGAGACGAAGAAGATGAAGTGGAACATTTAAACAACCCTCGTTCGGTACTTGACGAAGAATACGCGATGTGGCGTAAAAAAGAGGACATATTGCGCGTACAATGTGCGATGATTAATGAAGAGACTTCTATCCACTTTTCTCTCTAAAGGAGGAACTCGCGAGCGTAAATACAATAAGAACACGACAACTAAACTCACTCTCTCGAGCGGTGTTCTCAACAGCACCCGCTCTTATTACTCCCACTTTTATTCACGACGATAGTATCCGGCAAATACACTTCCTCCTCGACTTCATTTTTCAAAGCGTTCCTCGCGGCGCACTCGAACGCGTCTTGGACGTTGCTATCCTCCTTGGCGCTCGTCTCGAAATGAGGGCACTGGTTTCCGCTCGCCGCGCAAAAGGACAAGGCTTTTTTTTCCGACACCACCCTAGATTGGCCTCCGTCTTGATCCGTTTTGTTCCCGAGGACGATGAATGGGAAATTCTCCGCGTCCGCCGGGCTCGCTTGCGCGAGAAACTCCTCTCGCCAATTCTCCAAGTTTTGAAAGCTCCTCTCGTTGTTCACGTCGTAGACCAAGACGCAACAATCCGCGCCGCGGTAGAACGCCACCCCGAGAGATTGAAATCGCTCTTGTCCAGCTGTGTCCCAGATTTGCATGGTGACTAAATTCTCGTCGTCTATTTTTACTTCTTTCGTGAGGAAGTCTGCCCCGATTGTCGCTTTGTATTGCTTCGAAAACTTGCGGTTCACGTATTGGTTCATCAGGGAGGTTTTACCAACACCGGAGTCGCCTAATATTATGAGCTTCAGAAGCGTTCTCTGTGTATTAATAATATCACGTAAAGAAGAGGAAAAGGTATTTAGTCACAGAAAAAGGTGCGCATCACGTCGCGTGGAAAGAGAGAGAGAGAGAGATGTGACCCTCGAGAGGTCATCCGCGTTTGCTTTTAGAACAACACCATCAAAAAGTTCCCCGCGGGGAAACAACAACAGAAAGAGAATTGAGATTTTCCATTCTCTCTCTCTCTCTCTTCTCGAAGAAGAAGATCAAAAAAGAAAAAATAGAGAGAAAACGAGAGAGTGCGTCTCTGTCGTCGTCTCTCTTTTGAGAGAGCGCGTTACCTTTCGAGCGCTCATCTCGTCCGGCGGTGGTAAAGATGGTGGTCGTTTCGTAAGTGACTGCTTGAGTGAATTTTCCTCCTGTTTTTCTCTACAAGTTTTGTTTAGGGTTTACAACCCTAATTTCCTGCTCTCCATTTCTTTTCGGAAAATCTCTTTCCCGTGCTCAGACAAAAGCCGCTCTCGAGATGACGACGAACGAAGAAGACGACGACGACGATATCGATATCGAGGAAGAGGAAGAGCTTCTCAGAGGAGACGTGGATCGTCTGCTCGAGGAGATTGCGTTTTTGGAGGAAACGTCTTCTTCTTCTTCTTTAAGAAACGGTGAATTGGAATCCCGTTTGGAAACTCTGGAACAGAACAGGGTGAGCATAGCGCGGAGGATGACGACGATGAAGAAGAAGAAGAAGAAACAAAGCGGGAATAATAATAACGACGACGACGATTATGGTACTACTGCGTTCTCCCTCCTCTCTTCTCGAATCCACGAGGTCGCGGAATACGTCGATTCGGCGGTGAGAAACACCGTCGTTTCAAATCAGAGGAAAACGAGAGAGGAAAATATCTTGAGAGAGTTGGATTTGTTCGTGGACGGCGACGAAGACGCCATCGAGACGAACACGATACGCGGGAAAGAAGTAAACGAAGAGAAGGAAAACAGAGTGGAATGGATACGAAAATTCGGGATAGAGAATTCGATGATGATGAGTGGAGGGAAAATGGACGAGGAGGATTTGAACGCGGAGCGGTCGTTGCGCGCTTTCGAGATGAACGACGACGAGAAGGGCGGTGTTCGTAAAAGCGGAAAAGAGAAGGGCGTCGTGTTTTTATTAGATGATGATGTAAGAAGAGCAAAAGAGGAGGAGGATTTGGAGAAAGCAATCGAGAAGAACGTGCTGAGTACCGTGGACTTGGCGATTAAACGCTTAGAAACCGCGAGCGCGGCGATTGCGAAAGCGACCGCCAAGAATAGCAAAGAAACTGGCGGAGCAGCCGGGATATTCGCGACGGCGATATCAAACTTCTCCGCGTTACCCGTTTGGCAAAAGAGGGTCGTTGGTGTGCTCGCCTTTCTCGGGTTCTCTTGGATTTTAATACTCAACGCGATGAATAACGACGAGAAATCAGAGTTTGAAGAAATCGATCAATCTATAGCGACGACGGCGAACGCTTCTTAACTTATCAAATTTTAGTAGCACATAGAAGAATTGTATTTTATATAGCACATAGATATGTATCGTAGATAGATAAAATCACGCGACTCGCACCATCATATTATATAACATGTGAACCCCCCAAAAACAACTCTTAAACCTTATCGTACTTATCAACGCTATTAAACAAAACCTTCGCGTCTCGCGATAACTCCAAGCTCGGTAAGTTCGACCATCCGTCTTTGTTCGTCCTGACGACAAAAAACGAACCGAACGCCCAATTCACAAAGGCTGCGCACACCACCAATGCAATCAAAAACGCCCCCGCGTGTCCGTGAACGTGCATTCGATGACTTCCGTCGTACTCCTCGTCGAACATCTCCTCTATTCTCTCCTCTTCTTCCTCTTCGTTTTCTTTCTTAATATCCTCCGGTATTCCGCCGATGCTCCCAGCCGTCCCTATATCCATGCTCAAATCCCCCGCTAATATCGCCGCCGTTTTCGGTGAATCCCCGTTCGTCCCGTCGTCTTGCATTAAAAACTCATCCTCCGCGGTTAACACGTTTTCCGGCGTCTCCCCGACTTCCGTGTAATCGTCCGCTTTCCCGGAGCTTCGCGAGAGCAAGCCTTGATTCGAGACCGAAGCGAACAAATTTGATGCATCCATCGCGGTCTCTTCTCCTCCTAAACCTCCTCCCGCGCCATCATCGAAACCATCGTCCTCACTCATCCTGCTGCTCTTTTTCTTCTTCTTCGCCTCGACGAGCGAAAACGAGGACAAGAAAAGCAGCGACGAGAAGAAGAACAACAAGAAGAGAAATGATGATTTTGACGCGATTCTTCGTCGCTCTCGTCTCGTCGTTCTCCCTCTCGTAAACGCCGATGATGATTGAACAGAGGAGGAAGAAAACGACGACATTATTCGAACACTCGCAACAACAGCAACAACACTATGTGAGCTTTTGATGAAAACTGTTTTGGGTTTAATAGTAAGAGTAAAAGAAAATGAATGAGGAGGAACTGAGTTCTTTTTGAAGGGAAAAGGTTATCCCATTTTAGAGGATTTATTATAATATACGTGCGCGATACAAACTTGTTTCGACATTAAAACTATTCTCCTAAATACTCCCATTATTCGTTGCGGCAGTAAACGCTCTCTCTCTCTCTCTCTCTCTCTCTCTCTTATGTGTTTGTTTTTTCTTCTTTTTCTTCTTCTTTTTAAATACTACGCTTTCTCGTCATCCATAGCGTCTCGAAGAAAATTATTGTATAATTTATCTCGGGGAGACGGTGATTTCCGACTCCGGCGCGGTCAACTCACCCTTCTTCAATTCAAGACCAGCCAACAACGGCCAGGCGCCCGCTTGCCACATGCAATCCAAAGCCATCGGGACGTCGATGATGATTTCTCCGTTGGTCGGCTTCGCCGTCAACTTGTTCTTCATGACGTACGATCTCCCGGCGTAGCCGATCCACCCGGCGGTGTACAAAAAGCCGATACCCGGGATGGCAAACTCACCCAAGTGTTCCAAGTTCCCGTCGACGATCAAGTGCGGTAACCCGTCCGCGCCGCACAATAAACCAGCTTCGCCGTAGTTCTTAAAGCGTTGGTTAGTCTTGTCGATGGTCGCTTGCAACGCCAACGCCGGCGCGGATTCCGGATCGTACTTCTTCATGCGCTTTTCGAGACCTTTGACTTCCTTCTTGTTGTTCTTCTTGAAGGCGGCATTTTTCTTGCACGGCGTCAAGCCCGCGTACGGTTGCACGTCTCGAGCGAACGCAGCGTCGACCGGGATTGAAGCCGCGACGATTGCCGCCGCGACTAACGCGGCGGATTTCTTCGCCGTTTCCGAAGCGTCGCAAGAAATAGCCTTCGCAGAGGTTTTCTTGGTGGATTTTTCTGCCTTCAAGTTGCTCGTCGGGGAAACTTTCAAAGTCTGTTTTATAAGAGATATAAAGAAGAATATTTAAGAATACGGTGAGTGAATCGTCCGCGAAAAGCGAGCGCGAAAGCATACTACTTCAGAATCCGATGCGAACGACGAGATGAAGGCGGTGAAATGAAGGAGATGATGAAGAGAGAGAGAGAGAAAGAGAGCGCAACGAGTGCGCGCGCGAGATGATGCTGATCTTTCGGGGGCAATTTTGAACCCCTTCTGTGCGATCAAAATCTCGCCTCTCACGACGAAACGCGCATCGATCTCTCTCTCTTTCTCTCCTCTTTGAAAGGTTTCAAAGCTCGAGGGAGAGGGACGAGAGAGAGAGACGAGCGCGTTGTTTCGGAGAGGAAGATTTCGTCGCGAACGTCTCTCTCTTTGAACGCTCTTCTTCAAATTTCTTTTCCCATCAAATCATCATCTCGCTCGAACGAAAGCGAACGCATTTCTCTCTCTCTCGAGAGAGAGAGAGAAAATGTCTCGCGTGTTGTAAAATGAGAGATACGAAATCCACGCCAAAGCTCCTTCACGCGAACAAGAAAATAAAACGAGACTGATAATATCGTACCGTTTGTACAAGCGAAAACATTTTTAAAATATAAGTTTCTCTTTACGCGCGTTAAAGTGTGTGTGTTTATGACGTTTCTTTTAGCGCGCAGAGAAGGAGGAGATTATTTTCTTTTTCCGCTCAGAGGAGAGAAGTCGTTGATACGCTTTTTGAGAGATTCGTGTGTGTCGATTAGGTTTTAATACCCTAAACAGAATTTTTGTGTTCTCGGGAGACATTTAGACACGTCTCGACACAGAGAGACGCGAGTAAAGATGATGTCTTTGTCGTCGAAAGGAGACGAGGAGGAGAAGAAAACGAGAGTGGCAAACGCGGTGCCGAAATCGTGGTTGGAGAAAACTGCTAAAACGAATGATGATGATGATGCTGGTAAATGTTTATTAAGATGCTACGCGTCACATTTGGAAATCGAAAACAACGAGAACGTCAGAGATTGGATGTACGCTTTGACGGAAACGAACATGCGA
>Ga0115555_1002782_pt1 | contig 11535 bp, 15 predicted proteins | sample COGITO_mtgs_1104_2_FD_87285 | JGI IMG/M metagenome (GOLD analysis project Ga0115555, IMG submission 87285) | Pelagic marine microbial communities from North Sea - COGITO_mtgs_110407 | ecosystem: Environmental > Aquatic > Marine > Epipelagic | place: Germany:Helgoland, sampling site Kabeltonne...
AGCCTAAAATTCGGAAATGTTAAGAGTAGGAGTGGGAGGGGGGAGGGTGCCAGGGAATACTTGGGGGATATCATGATGTGATTAAATGAAACTTTGTGTGATGAGCGTCTCGAAAGCAATTCGTACCCTTACTGCTGCTAAAATAATCAATCAATAGTTTTCCTGCAAATTTTCCTTTTTTTTATTAGCCTACAGTACCACCAAATTAGATGATACCGATGCCATTTGCCACATCCAAAGCATCATGGTCAGGGGTCAAACTCACATAGGCCTTCTTTGTTCCATCGGGGCGGATGAGGGTGTTCACCTTCCTCGCCTCGATCTGGTAAAGGTCCTTCACAGCCTTCTTGATCTGCCTCTTGTTCGCGGTCAAATCAACAATGAACACAAGGGTGTTGTTGTCCTCAATCTTCTTCATGGCACTCTCAGTGGTGAGGGGGAATTTGATGATGGAGAACTTATCCTTGGCGGGGATGCTGCTGGGAACGTTGCGTGCGTACTTGGGAGTGCGCTTTAGCTGGAGGGTCTTTGTCCGGTAGAAGTGGGTCTTCGTGTGGATGCGGGTACCCTTCTTGCTCAACTTGGAGCCCTTCGCCTTGGCGACAGTCTTCGTGGCTTTAGTGGCGGCCATTTTTATTTATCGTGTTGTTTGAGGGATATTGGGGGTAGATATATTGTCTGAGAGGGGTTGCAAGGGTTGGAGAGCGAAGTGTTAGTTGATGTGGGGGGATTTTTTACGAGCTCAGGAAACCAGCTCTTCGGTGAGGGAGCATTCAGGTGGCAGAGGTCGTTTAGGGGAACGAAAACGCGTCGAGTGCAGAGATTATCGAGTAGAGTAACTGTAGCCGCCTTTATATTTCGATTTGTTCACCACAAGATGACCCTGAGCCCTCACTCTCCACGTTCGCGAAATAGTGGGCTGACCAGTGGGTGTCCTGTGTGAACTCCACACTGCGTTCTTGGGATTAAAAGCGAGGCTAGGGCTAACATATATTCTCTTATGGTCACAACCGCGACGATAGCCCCAAAGACGCAATCATAAGGTAACAGCGCCCACCCAAAAAACCGAGCCTTTGTCCAATGTTACGAGGCCAAGTACTCATACATTTATCATCTTACAGGATTTTAAACGTATTCACGACAGGCACGAAAACAGTAACAGGCCACACACAAGTTTATATAAGCGCTCGTTCACGTTCTACTCACCGTGATCAAAAGATGCTGACCCTGCGGCGAGCCGGCGTGCAGCCGAAAAGTCGGAAAAAGAGAAAAGTTTGATGAAAGGTAGGTCCCTAAAAGAAGCACATTCTGATTGTTTTTTTGTCAAAAAAAGTGCTTTGGAGACAAATTTAAGCCCAGTGAGGTAGCATCGTCTACAAAAACAAGTAAAACGTGCTGTGTGAGCTTCTTTCTCTACCGCATACAACTAAGTTGGGTTCTGAGGGGTGGGTGGGGATTTCTCTAATTAGAATCGATGAAACCGTGGGAATTTGAGTGTCTTAAGTTGATAGATTAAAGAAGGGGAGGAGCGGCTGGCCGAGAATTTTGTGGGGGGCAATGGGGATGGGGACAAAGAGGAAGAATGGTGGAGGGCAGAGGAAGCCACAGGCAGAACCAGAACATGCAGAGGGGAAACGGACGAGGAAAGCGCCGGAGAGATTCGTGCCGGATGACGAGGAAGAGGAAGAGGAAGAGGAAGAGGAAGAGGAAGAGGAAGAGGAAGAGGAAGAGGAAGAAGAAGAAGAAGAGGAAGAGGAGGAAGAAGAAGAACCCTTCCACCTCTGTAACCTGAAAAATGGCGAGAGGGGAGAGGTTCTTGAAAGGAGCGAGAGAATACTTAGCTCGTACTACTCCCACTAAGAGAATGAGAAGGGAGAAGGGGGAAAGAAGAAGGGGAAAAGAGGCTTATTTACATGAGAGTAGCTAGCAAGAGCTCACCAGAGGCAGTCCGAAATTTTCGAAATAGGCTTGAAAACATTTGTTACTGCTAAATAGGGTTTTCGATAGACAATATTTTGCACAGGAAAGCCACTATTCTCCTCCCCTTTATTCTCCTCCCCTTTAATTTTTCTACTGCCATTATTTTAACCTTTCAATCATGTCACGCATCAAGCACTTGTCGATCCCAATTTTTTAGTGAGATTATTATATTGCGTGGGCGGGAGCGGAATATCAGCGCTACTTGTCTTGACCCTGTCGAGTACCCTCTTCGCCTTGAGAATGTTCTTCATTCTTCCGTAGTACTCGCCGTCGTGACACAGAGGTTGCACAAATGTTTCCAGTGTTACATTACTCAAACTGTCGTATTCATTGTCACCGAGTTGGGAGGTGTCCCAGTGCTCTCCTTGTCCAGATTCTCCGGAATTTGAAATCGCGCCGTCGCCGGACTGGGAGGGTGAATCCGCTCTCTGTACACTGTGGGGGTCATAATCCGCCTTCCTTTTCCTTCCCCTCCTTTCAACATGGGGTGGATTTTGTCCTTGCGTGCTGCCATGTGCAGATTGCTGCTGATGTTGTTGTTGCTCTTGCTGTTCTTGTTGTTGATGTTGTGAATCGTCTGCGCCGTCGTTGCTGTTGCTGACAGAATGATCAGAGGGACCATCACCACTGGCACCCCCGCTAGCTCCGCCTCTCCTCCCCATGGCCACCCTCCCCTCCCTACCCCAAGCAGACGCCTCCTTAACCCAATCCCTGATAAACCTTCCCGCAATCTCCCCTAGTTCCAAGCACGCATCGGAACTAATAACCTCCTCTTCAACCTCCTCGTCATCCCGTGCACCCTCCTTGACCCCTTCGGAGTAATTTCCAACGTCCGTTTTGCCGTCGTCGAAACCGTGGATTATGTAGGGCATCGTGCGGGTTATTGTTGTTATGCATTGGGAGTGGTGGTGGGTGTATGATGTCGGACCACCGACGCGGAGGAGGGAAGATGGGGGGACGAGAGAGGAGGGGGGGGGGAAGCCACAACTTCGGACGGACTTGGAGGGGGGCATTTCTCCCGATATATTCACCGGGAATATCCAAGGCTTGAGGGAATTTGCAACGTCGGGCAAGCGTAAGGAGACAAATTATATAAAAATGAAGGAAACATCAAATTCGTCACACCCAACTATCGACCCTTTGAAAGAATCAAAAAACAGATGCTGGCGGCCCCTGTCGGAGACGATGAGGAGAATACCCCTATGCTTGTACGCGATTCCGAATCCAACACCCCTATGCTTGTACGCGATTCCGAATCGACCACCGCGTCGGGGACGAACCAGACGGCGCAACCGCCCCGCCGGAAAATTGGCAGGTGTCTGGTTCGGTATGCCGCTGTATTGCCGGTCCTTTTCATCTACATGTGGGCTTTGTTAGGCGAGGAGGAGGTGAGGAGGAGGAGGTGAGGAGTGAGGAGGCAAAGCGAGGAACAGAGAGCGCGTTCCATGGGCATGCTTCAATGCACGTACCTCACGAGCAGTAGCTGCTGCGTGTTTCTAACATCATGAACATTTTTTTCGCAACTCGCTTTGCTCTATGAAGGTAACAATAGGGGGGACGCTTGAAAACACTTCCCCTACCACTTCTTCCCCAACCACCTCCCCAACCTTGACAGTGATAATACCTGCTCCTTCCAGTGCTATCAAACCATTTGAATCGGCCGAGGCAACAGCAGGTATTCTCTTAAGTTCTGTCAAGTTCGTACCTTCAACCAATGCGCTATATGCCAATGTGAGCGCTTCTCCATTTGTAGTAAGTAAAGGCGACAAAGACAAAGAATTTAGCTTCTTGCCTCTAGAAGAATTGGGGGGTGACCAGTGCTCCAAGATTAGCTCGCTGGCTGTATTCGCTGATGCGAGAATTGGTGGCATTTTTGACAACTACTGGCACACAGTCGTCACATTTGGCATGGCCATGTACTGGCATTTACCATTGAGGTTTCGCACCTCATCCGATATAGCCCTTGTGATCAAACACCCCACTTTACAGCCATGGCACACCGAAGAAGAGAAGGAACACCTTGTGAGCGCCGATTGGCTCACCGACCACGGAGTAGGTGTAAACGTTATAAAATTACTCTTCCCTGGTGGAATCTATGTGGTCGACATCAACAACAGAGACTACGGTACATTTTGTGCCGACCAAGCATATGTGCAAACAGTCGCTTGGCATGGTGACCGTGATAAAGAAGGGGGTGAGCATAACATTGAGGATGTGTGGGACTTTAGAACACGGATTATGACGGCGATTTCACTTCCGAATGAGAGGACGGCTGTTAAGGGGGGAAAGATAGTCTGGGTGAGCCGTGCCAAAGCGCTTTACCGTAAGCACATACTGAACGAGGAAGACCTCATTTCGCAGCTGAGAAACGACTATCCCTCGGCAACTGTCGATGTTGTAGACATGGAATCGATGACCTTGAAAGAGCAAGCGACTGTGTTTGCTGATGCCTCCCTTGTGGTTATGGTTCGTGGGGCAGCATCCGTCAACACTATGTACCTCTCAAGGGAGGCCACCGTATTTTGGATAAATTTCGGGGACGGCTTTGAGCCTTTCCCCCATTTTTACGACTCGTGGTTCAGCGTTGCGGGCTATGTACCTAGCACTCTAGACCGAACTGGCCAAGGACCGAACTTCAATAATATGCAACTACTTCCAAATGAATTCTGGCAACATTTTATTCCGGTTCTAGAGCTGGCGGGCTTCTCCAAAGGTTAGGAGTGAAGAGAAATGGTTAGGCTTCTCCAAAGGTTAAGAGTGAAGAGAAAACGTCAAATTTCGTCACTACAGTTCTATTTTTGTGTTAACCTTTGTTCTACTATAGTTCTTCGTGCTGAACGACCTCATGAGATGGCCCCTTTGGTGGAACGACAGATTCTTCCTGCATTCCTTTATAACATCTAAAACACATTAAACAAATCACTACCACAACAAAGGCTATTCCGTATTCGAATGGGATGGGATGGGGAGGGGATTTTACATTACAATACTTAGCATTGCAGCGTTCACCCCCCCTTTCACCCGTTTCTAGCACATCATTATTGCAAGGGTGTTCTGGATCTTGAGGGACAGTTCCCGGGGAGCAGCTGTGGAGTAGTGGAGGGGGTTGGGATATTAGTTATTTGAGGCGGAGAAGGTATGTGGAAGAAAGGTACGTACTAATTGAAATTACAGGTGCATCCACAAGTCAAAGTTTGCTCTAGGTTTGAAATGTTGCTGTACTTCTCACTGGACTCGTATGGACACCAGCCATTGGGGTGGTACGGAGCGTGACAAAATTTGACAGAACATTTGTGTGTTCCGCCACCGCCCCCCACCGCCAACACCCGAGAATAAATCGGTTCTAACTCTGCACGAGATTCTACTGATTCTGATTGAACCGGAAGGCTTGTTTTGGCACCAGGGATCGAACTGGAGGTGGCCAGGACAGCGATAGTAGATAACAGTAAAATCCCCATGGAGACCTAGAATAAAATGTTTTGTTTAAGTTCCCAGGGTAAAGGGTCAAAGGTATTTCTATCTGGAAAAAAAATGTCTCTTTATTCATTTTTCGTTAGGTTAATTACTAAAATCCCAGCCAAGAAAAAATTGTCTTCGAGAGGGATTTTTCGATATTGTGCTCTGGACAATTGGTTTGATTTTTTATTCCCTGAGTGTGTAGGAGGACCTTGACTGCGTCGGACGACGTGTGCAATGACACGGATGTACCTTTTGTCGTTGTGTCTGTTGCATATATCCTCCGGATTCTCCGGAATCACAGTATCGAGGTCGAGATCGAATCTCGTCTCGAAATTAGGCGCTGGAGGAGAGAAGGACACCGACACCAACACTGACGTCGTCGATGTATCGTCTTCTCGACCTCCTTCGTTGTCAATGCAATCTGCATCATCATCTGCATCTGCATCTGCATCTGCATCTGCATCGTCTGCATCAGTGTCACCTGCATCCCCACTAGTCCCCCGCACCCCCCCAAGCAGCATCGATCTCCTCCTCAGTCAACTCTCCCGTTCCTTCCTGAGCGCCGTTTCCGACGGCCACATTCTCACCGAGGTCGAGTTCCCCCCTCTCCCCTCGGAAGTGTTGGAAATGGACGACGTGAGCGCCTACGACGTGAGCAGGGAGAACGTCCGCCTCGCCGTGGAGTTCGCCCGCGGTATACGGAAGGATCTCCAAGGCCTCCAGGGGGACAAAGGGGACAAAGGGGACAAAATATGCATCATGGTACCCGACAGGGCTGAGCTTGATATCGGCGTGGATATGATGGGCGGCGATATCGGTGGGAACGACTTCTTCAGGGTCTACGGTGGGATTGAATTGAGAGCGTTAAGAGGGGTGCAAGACGACGGCAGTGGAAAGGGTGGCGGCGGGGCAGGCTGGGCCGGATTATTTTCCGGTGCTTTCGGCTCCCGCGGGACGGTGAACCCCGTTCCGGACTGCGCCTGCTACATTATCTGCATCGCTTCCGCCCAGGAGCTCCCTGACGTGGAGGAATTATACTCGAAGACGGGGGGGAAAGTTCCCATCGTTTTCTTCAACTTGAAGCTGGATACTCTGCGCGGCGACCTCGGCATCCCGGCGTTCCCGCCCAAGTCGCTGCACGACAGGTTTTTGAGTAGAGTTAAACCGGTTTATTACCTGCGCACTCGGCAGTACAGTCGCACTACCGCCTCCCCGCCGTTTGTGGTCAACTACCAGGGCTGTCTATTCCGCTCGTACCCCGGCGAGTGGTGCGTGCTGTTGGACGTTGGCGACGGTCGTTTCCGTACTGTTCAAGAGAGTGGTCGTCGTCCGGGACTCGGAGAGTTCAAGGGAATGTTGAATGGTGAACTCGAGAAGAGGGGAGTGGTGGAGGAGGAGGGGAAGACGTTGAAGTTTCTCAGGACGGGGTATAAGACCCAGACGTGGTGGGAGGCTGAGAGGGAGGTTACTGATGGGGCGAGTGTTGAGTGGAGGACGTGAGAATGTGAGATTTGATTTCGTGATGGCTGGGTGGGTGGGTGGGTGGGTGGGTGAGACACGGATGAGTGACTGTGTGACAACTGATGAGTGACTGTATTGACCAATGTAGATGATGATGAGATAACTCTAATGAATGAGTGGCATCGGACACAATTTTAAGCCGAGAAATTTCTCTCTGTAAACACTTTATACATAAACATGTGTATATTCCAACCCTCCTCACTCCTCACTCCTCACTCCTCAATCCTCAACCAACTCTCGGAGGCTTAACAACCTTCCCCTCCTCGTCAACAAACACCCGAACCCTATCGAACCTCATATCTCTAGTGACGGGTGCGTTCTCGGGAATGGCGGCGACAATCTTCAAGTCCGGGCGCTGACTGCGGATCTCAGCGCAAGCAGCTTCGCCATCTTCACCGACCACGTCGGGCCAGACGGCTACTTTGCCCTCGAGGTTCCTCATTCCGGGGCCTTTTGGGGGGGAGGAAACAGGGGAGTTTTTTTAGATGAATGGGGTAAAAGCGGGAAAGAGAACAAAGAGGGGAAGTGATTTGGGTGAGTTCAGAATGAGATTGGTACTTCTAGGGATCTAAGGAGGGACGAAGAGGCGCCAGTCCTACGCGGATTCTTACCAGCGAAGCCTGGGTCCAGGATCTTTCCTCCGTTTTCCTGAGCTTGTGAAAGGGCGAATAGACCTAGTAGTAGAAAGAACGCGGAGGATAAGAACGAACGCATTATATTATTCAGGAGAGAAAACTGGAACAAACGAACAAACCGACTCATTTCCTCAATATCATTTGGTTTATTTTATAAAAACTCCCGTATACTGAGAGATATTTTGTCGATCCCCTCTCTCACAAAATTTTAGGAGGGTTGGATAACCCTCGGCAGGCAGATATGTTCAAGAAGAAGAAGGGGAGAGGGATACGATCCGGGCGTGCCCTACAGCGGAAGAAGTCTGACGGTTCAAGCGACGAAGAAGATGCCAATGGCGAGTCGACATCTTCCATAATAGCGTCATTGAAGGAGGAAGAGCGGAACGCCAAGGGTTCTAGAGTAGGAGGAGGAGGAACGGTGGTGTCAGGAGGAGCAGATGGGAAGAAGAGGAAGAGGGAGGGGCTGGTGCATACGTTTGAGTCTGAGGCGACTAAGGAGTCTCTTGGGAAGTTCAATGATGCGACGAGGCACTCGGAGTATGAGACGGAACATGATAAGGACGCCAGGGCTATACTAGAGAAGAAGGCGGGGATGGCTGACCGGGAGGGAGAGGAGGAGGAGGAGGGGGTTTATAAGGGTCTGGTGACGTACAAGAGCCACGTTTCGGGGCTTAATAAGGACTCTATCAGTTCTAATAAAGGTGAGAAGGGTGGAGTGGAGGGAGCCGCTACGCGATGCGACAGAGAAACGAATGGGCCAAACTTGTCTGAATTGAAGTCAATGCTCACGCACTCAACTAACGCTACCTAAATCTTCTTCCCTCCCCTCAAATGTCCCCAGCTTTGGGAACGCGGGGTCCTATCCGCGCTCCGACATTCGTCCGTACGACCTGCCAGTTTGACTACCAGCCCGACGTTTGCAAGGACTACAAGCTGACGGGATTTTGCGGTTTTGGGGACACGTGCATTTACCTGCACGACAGGGGAGACTACAGTAAAGGATGGGAGCAGGAGAATGAATGGGAGGCGAAGAAAAAGAGGGAAAATAAAATTATGGAGGAAGGGATGAGATCGATGAAGGGGGCGGATGGGTCTGGTGATGATGATGATGATGATGATGATGCCAATGTTGATACCAACAGAAGGAACATAAAATCGGACGGAATACCCTTTGCCTGCCTGATTTGCAAGGGTGCGTTCAAGGAACCGGTCGTCACTGCCTGCGATCACTACTTCTGTGAAAAGTGCATCCGAAACCGGTTCAAGACCGACCCGGATTGCCCCGCGTGCGGGAAGAAGACCAACGGGACCTTCAACTACCCAAAGAAACTCTACGACAAAATGAGGAAGATGGGGATTGGCGATCTCAAGGAATTCTTCGAGAAGAAGGTCACATGAAATATGAAGAGGGGGAAATAGGTTATTTGTTTGAACAGTGCTAACTAAATGAGTAGAAAAAAGGAAGAGGAGAAAAAAAAAAGAAAAAAAAGAAAAAAAAAAAATTCCATCACTCCTGAATGATATCGAGACAGAAAAACTTTTAACCTCTCGTCCGCTCCTCCTATGACGTTCCTAGACGACTACTTCAAACGGCTTAACCTTTCCCCCTTTACGGAGCCAACCCTGGCTAATCTCCGCTCAGTCATGGTCGCTCAGATGCAGCAAATTCCCTTCGAAAACATTGATGTGGTTCAGAAGAAGGAGATCGACATCAGCCCTGACGCCATCCACGACAAGCTGGTCAAGAAGAAGCGGGGGGGTTATTGCTGGGAGCTGAACCTCCTCATCCTCCGCGCTTTGGAGGAGCTGAAATACGATGTGGCTTTGTACGGCAACAAGGTCCGGTGGAATAAGCAGCCTGATCAACTCAGCACGTACACGCACAACCATCTCATCGTGACGATCTCCCCCACCGAGCACTGGCTTGTGGACGTCGGTTTCGCCGGCACGAACTCCGTCGCTCCAATCCGACTGGACAATTTAGGAGAGGTGCAGGTTGTTCCCGAGGGGAGTTTTCGAGTGATTCGGGACGGCCATAATTGGCTTCACCTACAGTGGGAGATAAAGGGTGAATTCAGGTCGCTGTACAAGTGGCACGACGTGGTTATGGATTATGCGGACTGCGAGATGAGCAACTTTTACAGTTACGCTTTTAAGAAGGCTCGATTTCCGAACCAGCTTTGCGTGGCCAGGTTGATTGGCGAGGGGGAGAGGCACTACATTTTGAACAGCACTTATGGCGTTCGGCATCTGAAGGATGGGTCGTTGACTGAGACCAAGGTCAACAACAAGGCTGAGTTGTTGGCGCTGTTGAACAACACTTTTGGGATTGAATTGGATGACGATGAAAATGTCGAGCGCTTCCTGTAAGAGTAGACACTGAGTGGTAGATGGTTAAAGATGGATGGGATGGGATGGGATGGGATGGGATGGGATGGGATGAGATGAGATGGGATTGACAAACGAGAAAAGAAAGTGCTTTTTATAATAAGCGCAACACAATTACTTCAAACATAATTAAACACCGTTGTATAGTTTCTCGCAGTCGTCGTCGACGGCGGGGGTGGTACATCCGTATCCCCTTGTCACGACATCCTCAATCTCTTCCCCCCGTCCATCTCAGGGGTGACGACATGTTGCCGTTTCCCCCTGTCCTCCATCCGCTCCTCATCCCTCATCTTCTGATGCGCCAGACTAATAGCCTCGCTCTTAATAATAACCTCGCTAGCCCGTATTTTCCCGCCTTCGCCTTTCCTCCACTCCTCCTGATCCTTGGTCGCCCTCGATCCCCGGGAAAACAGTCTGGCCTCCACGGCGGGCAGCCCCGCCAGGAACCCGCTCACGTCCTGCCCGACGGAGTGGAACGACCAGTCGAGGGTGAGCCTCATCCTCGGCCCGCTGTAGGTGTTCTTGAGCACCTCCCTGAGCCTCGCCGCCTCCGCGACCAGGGACGCCATGTTCTGGCTCCGCCTGGACGAGCCCTTCACCTGGATGAGGTCGCACAGGCAGCCCCCCACCTCGTAGTACCAGTTCCCCTTGGCCCTCAGGTTGAGCATCTGCCCGCCGTTGGCCTTCAGCTTCTCCCTGAACTTGCGGCCGTAGCAGCTCGGGAGGGAGATCAGGTCGACGATGTCCGCGCGGAAGAGGGGGGTTATCACCCAGAGGGGGAGGTTCAGGCGCGTGGCGGCCGGCAGGTCCGTCTGCCCGCTGGGCGACGAGGAGGAGAGGAACGAGAGGTAGGAGGCATCCTGCTTTAGGATTGTTTGGACGTGCTCGTCCTGCAAGGGGTGGGGTGACAATTTAGCGGACGAAACAGGAAAAATACGACGAGGAACGCAGGAGCAGGTGTCGATTTTACAATCCAAACACATTGCCAGTACGAGAACATTCACACAAAAGGCAGAGACAAAGGCAAAGGCAAAGGCAAAGGCAAAAGCACCAGGAGAACGAGAGAAAGAGGGGGGAAATCACGTTAGAGGAAGAAAGGGCGTGTTAGTCTCGGAAATCTTGCTCAGTAACCGCCCCTTGGTCGTCCCATCGGGCCGGTAGGCGTCCCCGTCCCCTTGGCGTCCATCCTACCACTCCGAAAATACAAGACAGTACCAACCTCCTGGAGAATTTCATCTATATCGTAGTACCCCATATTGCGCTGCTGGCGGGTTCGGGGGGGTTTTGTAACTTTTCGTCCGAGATGAGGACGCGATTTGCTTTCGAAATGAATTTTGTGTGGGAAAAAAAAGAAAGCCGAGAAAACTTGTAAACTGCCCTTCACTCACCCGATACCGAAAATAAATAACACCGCGCTCGTCAACCAACCCCTCCCCCTTTCGCTTAAAAAAAAATCCCCCCTCCCGGTGCTCAGAAAAAAAAAAACCCCTTTTTCCCTCCTCCCCCCCCCTTTCCCCCCCCCCGCGGGCCCCAACGGGCCCCCCCCCCCCCC
>Ga0115555_1002784_pt1 | contig 11532 bp, 27 predicted proteins | sample COGITO_mtgs_1104_2_FD_87285 | JGI IMG/M metagenome (GOLD analysis project Ga0115555, IMG submission 87285) | Pelagic marine microbial communities from North Sea - COGITO_mtgs_110407 | ecosystem: Environmental > Aquatic > Marine > Epipelagic | place: Germany:Helgoland, sampling site Kabeltonne...
ACAACCAGAAACTGATGAGATTCTCATTCATAAAGGTCGAAGCAATCACGGGACGATTCTCACGAATACAGGAATTGAGTTCCTGTTTAATTAGTTTGGCATCCTTATCTGATACAAACTCAACGTTCTGTGCCATTACCTTAGCAAACTGAATCACATCGTCTAAGTCATGGAATCTCTCCAGTCCATCATCATAACGACCAGACGCAATCGTTGCCCTAGGTTTCACAAACTTACAATAGAATGTGTCTGTGATGATGAAGTTCATCGGGTGTGCGATTGCATCCCTTAAATCACTCTCTGCTGTGTAATACGTATGAGGGGCAATGATAATCTCCTCCTCTACAATATTATCGAACTGATAGGTGATTGTGTTCGGTGTATATTCATCAGAACCACCGAAACCGATAAAGTCTCCCTGAAAGATACCTTCGGTTTGTGGAAGATAGTCAAGGCACTTATGAAGGATATCAGCAACGTTGCCCGTGTGGTTAGCATCAATGTCCTGATGCGATTCGTTGATTTTGATCTTTACTTTGTTAAAGACTGACTTAGTTCCCACGAAGAAATTACCAGTCGCAGGATTAGTCCCCCATACAATTGCAGGTGCTCCGTCCATCTTTACGGACAGATTGCCCTCATTACGTAGACAATCAAGAGCACTTAAATCACCGGTGAGAATGGAATCTTCAGGATGTTCGATGTGCTTGTTTTGCATAATGTTGAGAAAAAAGTGAATGAATAAGGTGGGGAGTTTGTATCAGATAGGGAAGGAAATATTCTTTGCCTCAGGATTGCAACGATATTTGCCGGGGTCACTACCTTTATAGGACGAACATGCACCGGCATGGATATAAGCAGGAACTGCTACGTTATCACTGCAAACCCACAAAGTGCGACGGGTTGTGATTGAAGAGGCAATGCGGAACATATTAGAGAATGATGAGAATGAGAACGATTGAGTAAAAGCGGGCATAACATGATGCCCACTCTTTTTTAGTTTTGATCATGCAAGACGCATTCCTGAAGTGAACTTAACGGTTTGCATTTCGTTGAATGTTTCATTAAAGACACGAACAAACCAGGTCCAATTCTGTTGAAATACCTGCTCATTCCTTGTTCCACAGGTATATCCAAATTCATTGAGAAGTGCATTTAGACGGGATTTTGTGGTCTTTGATTGATAACCACCATCATAAAGTTTCAGTGAATCTTCATCAATCTCAGCAATCAAGTTGCCATGAAGATAAACCTTTGAGATACCATCTTCAAGGGTGACGCATGTGTTCGCAGATGTCCAGTTCGTGTTATCTTTGATTGCTTGGATCATCTGCTGTTCGATTTTACGCATGAGAGGCAGGTAGAAGGGTCTGAGAGGTGTGGAGAGGTGCTGTCCCCTCCACTCCTATACAATACACGATTTTGGGGTCTGTGCCGGAACCTTGTGACACTTTGACCAACTGTCCACTCGCGGCCGCTCTGAGTATCATTTAGTGATACTACAGTTAGTGTTACTCAGGACGAAGTTTGACTGTAATAATCTCAAAGTTTGGGTGTAATTCTTTGCATCTTTCATATGCTTCGGCAGCAGTTTCTCTCATGTAAGAAAGCACATCGTGCATTTGTTTCTTAGTATCATAACCGTAGCAATTCCAGATAGGCATGTGATTTAGTGAATGAATGAGTGATTGTTAATTAGTTGAGAATATAAGTGCTCAGATCATTACGATTATCGCAAGATGCCCAAGTTTCATAGAAACTATCCCATGCAGTTTCGTTATCAACGAAGGAAACAATTTCCAACATCTCACATACCCAATCGTATGCCATATCTACATCGGCATTTGTATCATTGACGAAGGCACACATTTGCCCCATAATGTCATTCCACTTTGCTTGCTGTTCTGAAGGAATAAGAGAGAAAATTGGAGTTGCCATGATGTTAATGAAGAAAGAAAGAAAGTGTTAAACAGTGAGTAAATCAGTCACCCAATTCGATTACTGTATGCCCGAGGTAATCTTCAACCCAGACAGTGGAATTAGACTCACTATACATCGAATAAGCAACATCGATTGCATGATCCTGAGAGGAGCAATTCTCAGTTTCGTTAAGTGCTGGACAGTGAACAGTGTAAAGCAAAATTGAACTCGTTTCTTTGACCCTTCTACAATACACGATTTTGAGGTCTGTGCCGTGACCTTGTGCCACTTTGACCAACTGTCCACTCGCGGCCGCTCTGAGTATCATTTAGTGATACTACAGTTAGTGTTACTTAGTAGTCTATCTTACCGTTGAGATATCCTTCCACATCAAACTTCTTATCATCTTCTCCCTCTTCTTTGTATTCAATCACATCATAAATCTCACCCGGCATGTCATTAATCTCAGAGAAGATGTCAGTGTCGAAAGTGTCGTAATCCATTTTAAAAAAAGTGTTAGTTAGTGAGAGTTGAGTAAGTGTTACTTAGTCTATAAGTTCTTTCATCATTTCGTTTACTTCTATTCCGTTGATATTAACATCGTCCCACTTACATCCGTCTGGTGTTTCTTTACTACACTCTAAAATCATACTTACCAGATGCCCATAAGTTCCACCATCACTTGCAACATCACAGGCAAGATTATACAAACCCTCATCATTTCCGATCCAGAGAGCAACATTCCAGGTTTCCCAATTTGTCCAACCGTTGTAACCTTGCATTTGGTGAATTCCTGATGACTTAACTACAATACACGATTTTGGACCCTGTGCCGAAACCTTGTGACACTTTGCCGACTGGGAGGCAGCCGACCGGTTTGTGTTACTTAGCAGGGAAATTCTTACATACGGCATCACATAAGACACGAACTAGTTCTTCATACTTATCAGACGATGCTGGAAAGTATTCACAAAAGAATTCATCACAAATACAATCAATATCTTCCATCAATTGTTCCCGTGCTGATAACATCTCAAGTGTGTCGTTGTTAATCATTTTTGGGGTGAATTTCTTTGACCCTTCTACAATACACGATTTTGGACCCTGTGCCGTGACCTTGTGCCACTTCCCCGACTGGCACACTCATAAGGTCTCTCTATGGGTCTTATAAGGTCTTCTAATGCCCTCTCGTGCCAGTCGGGGAAGTGGCACACTAATACACGTCTGCAGTCTCTCTGATGCTAATATCAACTTTCTCGTCACCTTCCAGTCCTAAGATATCATTCCAATTGATATTCTTAAGATCTAGATCTTCATAACACTCAATGTCTAACGTAACACTCACAATGCGTTTCTGTGCGTACATGTGTATCTCGTGTGATGTTTACGTATTATATCATGCGTAATGTTTGTATGCAAGCTCGACGTAATCACATGTATCTCGTGCATACTCATCATCATCATCATATGCATCTAGTTGCATATCTCGTGATGTATTATGCATGTATGTCTCACACATCTCGTCGAGATCGTATACATTATGATCATTACTTAATGATGTATAGTCGAGATTGTGATCGTAGTAATACATGGGTCTCGTCGAGATTTGTATGTTACTTGTATATTATACATGTATCTCGTCTAGATGTCAAGTGCATATCTAGTCGAGATCCATAAGCATTATTTATAAGTCTCGACGATAAAAATGTGTGGGTCTCAGGATTTTTATGCGGGGTGGTTGACAAAACTGCCGTCTTGTGCTATGCTCGCAGATAAAGGTTGCTTAAGATCTGAGGTTTAGAAGAGGTTTATTTATAATTAATTTTACATTCTCTATTTGCATTGTTTTCTATCATTTAATAATAGTATCCTATAAATATTAATATGCATTCTATCTCAAAATGAAGCAAGGAACAATCTATCTCATCATTAACAAGGTCAATGGACATAAGTATGTGGGTCAAACAACTCAAGGAATGAATAAGAGATGGAAGCAACACATTGATGAAGCAAAGAGAATGAGTCCATATCCACTGCATAAAGCAATGAGAAAGCATGGTAATCATAACTTTATGATTAAAGAAATATGTGATTGTAATGAAAATGAATTAGATGAAAGAGAAATACACTACATTAAGGAATACAATACATTTAATAATGTAGAAGGATATAATGCAACATCAGGTGGTAATACTCCTACTTACAGTAATGAAACAAAAGAAAAGTTATCCGATATAATGTCTGATATAGAAAGATCAGATGAATGGTGTAATAATATCAGTAATGGATTAAAAGATAAGTTAGATAATAATGATAAATGGGGGTTTCACTTAGCAGAGAATAGGGGTGATGGTAAACACCTTGCAACACGGATAATGAGTGTGAATATAGAAACAGGAGAAGAGATAGAATGGGACAGTATAAGTTCAGCAGCAATAGAACTTACTGGTGATAGAAAGAAGTCTGGTAATATTATCCGGTCAGCAGATAATGGATGGAAGGCATATGGTTACTTATGGAAAAGATTAGAACAATCTAAAAGATCTATTCCTGTATATGGTATTAATAAAAAAACATGGGTTAAGACACAAGTATTTGATAGTATAAAAGAAGCAGCACGGGCTTGTGGTAAGGTTAGTAGTGAAGCATCTATCAGACTTTCTCTTAAAAATCCCCGTCGCAACTCTTATAAAGGATATTATTGGTTTAGAGATCAACAATCATAAATGCTCTTTCGACTCTTCGCATAAGATTACCACTTATTATCAGGACAACTAGATGAAGAAAACTTTGCCTTATATTCCATAAAGCAACCACATAGTTTACACCTCTTCTGTTTCTTTTCATAATACTTACATTTATCACATTCCTCAAGTCTTTCTTTGTGTATATCCTTACTGACAAATAATGGTTTAGAGAGACTTACCGTATCCTTTACAACTTCAAATGTAAACTTTGCCAGATTCTTTCCTTGTTCTTTTATATCAGGTAATTGATGATCAGATTCATGTGGCATTTCCATGTCCCTCCCTAATCATCATACGATCCGAATCATTAACAACTTCTAATGTATTAAACCATCCGGTAATCACATATTTCATTCCTTCCAATACTAATCCTCCACGATGCACATGTGTAAAATGTGCTGGCCAAATAATCAACTTTCCACGTTCAGGTTGAATTCTCTTCTTATAATACAAGAACTCTGTTTCTCCTCCTTTATAATCATCATTCAAATATAACATCCAAACCATTGAACGTTGAGTATATGTGATACCAGTATTCTCATCGTGCCAAACATGATAACCACCACCGGCAGGAGTTTTTTGTACCTTTTGATGTGTACTATAAAAACTATTTCTTGATAATGTACCAAAAGTCTTTACATATTCATCAAGACAATTAAAAAGCACATGATTTAAATCTTCTGATGGATTACCTTTTATCATTGCTAGCATGTCACCTAAATCACATGCCCATCCAAAACGTCCAGCCATTCCTGTTGGAAACTGCTCATCTTCACAATAAGAAGTACCAACTTCATGATAATAATCAAATGCCTTAATTATAGAATTACAAAACTCAGAATCAACTATATTATGATATGATCCGATAAAGTCTTCATATTGTCCCAATTGTTCTTCCATAATTTTTACCATTGATTTGGGTTAATACCATGTTCTTGAATAAACTTATCCATTAATGGATAAACATTTTGAATCCAATCTTTTTTTGATGGACCCCACTTATCTTTAGGACAGATTTGCATAATCTCTGTAACCTTATGATCTAAAATACAACCACATTCAGTACAGGTTGATTTACCAATGAATTCTTCATCATCAGTATCAGATTCTGTAATTTTTTGATAATATTCACAACCAGAACAAATATCCATTCGATCGACTCTTGTTCGAGTAGATGTTAATAAATTAGTATGTGGTTGATCACTTGCATAAAATACTGCAATAAATGTAAGTTCCTCAGGACTCAAATCTTTAAGATTCATTTTTATATCATACTCTATCATAATTTATATCATAAATCAAGTCATATTACTTTATCTTTTTTGTTCCTTTCCTTTGGCAGTATTTGAACTCTTTCCATTAATAGTAATCTTACTATTATATGAAATAAATGCTCCACCTTTTCCTCCATCCTTCACATCCTCTCCCCATGCTGCACCAGGAGTTCCTGAATTACCAGTAGATGCCGTAATTTTTTTCCCAGAATAACCAGTAGGACAATTTGTAGTAGTACCAGGATTTCCTATAATTCCACTCTGTGCTGATAAAATTCCACCAGTAAAATATCCCTCTCCACTACCACCAGATCCACCAGCACCTCCAGTGGCACTGATAGGACTGGTTCTGATTTTAGCAACAGGACTAGTCCGTGAATGTGTATTAGTGACGGTTTTTTGAACGGGATTGTATACAGGTGGTTGCGCTTGTTGAGAAGAACTTGATTGTCGAAACGGATTATATCTAGCCTGCTGATAAGGTGGATTTGTGGAAGGTATCTTATATTGACATGAAAATGACCATGCATTTGCACAAGCTTGTCCTCTCGCTCTTCCTCTCTGTCCTCCACGACGACGGCAAGCGCCCCTTCTGTCACTAGGACTAACTGCAAAAAATGTCTTAACTGCTCCTCCAGTTTGATGACATGCTGTATCAGCATGTGCTCTACCCATCCTCTGAGTCCCGGCACGAGTGTGAGCTGAAGGTGCCGTGGCATAGTAATATGATGGATTTCCAGGAATAGTTACTTCACTATAACCAGGATTGTGATTCCGATTTGTTACTGTTTTTGGTGGTACTGGAGTTTTTTGTTGTGCAGTATAAGTATATGATCTTGTAAATGATTCTCCTCTACTCACATTATATGATTGATTACAATTTCCACTAATACCCTGTCCGGTATTACCAACAACTCCTCCTCCTCCTCCAGCCCATATTTTACCTCCAGACTTAATGTTTAAATTAACTTTTTTATTTGCACTAGATTGAATATATAATGACCCACCACCATCACTACCCACAGAACCACCAGCACCATAAATATTACCTTCGACATTAATATCTAAATTTCTAATGGTTTCAGTTGTGGTAAATTCGGCAGCAAACTTATCAGTCTCATCTGAAAAAATTGTACCACCTATATCAAGTCTCTTTTTAATATTCTTCGATATATTAGTGCCAAAATAACTTTCAAATTCTACCTCTTCATCAATTCCAGATTGTGTGACAACAACCTCACTGATACTATCACGAAATGTTTCAATTGATAAATTATCATTCGTTGAAATACCTACATTCTCATTTGCATCAGGAGTAATTGGTTCATCCGATTTAGTATCACGTTTATATTTTGAAAATTTAACACTACCATCTGGTTGAGTGCCACCAAATGTATTTGAAAGTGATCTAAAACTAATAGGACCCGTTTCAAAATTTTTTGTGCTAGTATTATTAATTGGCATCGATCAATGATCTTTTTTTTCTATTTAGATTATTACTCATATTTAATCGCAATCGTAAATCGATGATTATTTCTGAGTGGTGTGGCACGATGAGGAATTATACCATCAAATACTGACATTCGATTTGAAATTGGTCTTATACCAAAAATATTGCCGTCTAATAAGAATTGTGTCTCCCCACCCTCATCCAAATCATATTCTTTCATTATTGGATAATATAAAAATGTATATCCTTCACCATCAGTATGAAAATTAGCTTGCTCAGATGGTGCAAAACAATTTATATACATTCGATAGAGTTTCATATTATGTGTAAACTCTGCACGATCATAAATGGTTTTTGCAAATAACTTGAAGATAAACTCAGTTTCAGGAATGTTATGAACCATTCCGGTTACAGGTTTATTTTCCTGATCACTTTCACCAAATTCATACCTGGCACTCAGACAGTATTCTTCGATGACTTTTTGTTCTGTTTCTGTAAAGAAATTATCACTATGATTAATTTCAATGTCATTCTGCTGTGTATTCACCATATTGTTGTACTCTTAAATTAAATGCAATTGTAATTCTTGGATAATCTGGTGTAGGAGGTCCTTTTGGAACAAAATGCTCCAAATAAGATGGAAACATAATAATACTTCCTTCGGTTATTTTAGGAGAATGTCTGTTTTCATAATAATTACTATCCATCTCCATAGATAAACTTCTTACTTTTTCATGTGGATCTACAAACACTACTGGTGGATGAATTTCTGAATTGTAACTTAAAAAATGAATACATGAAAATGTAGAACATTTTTCAAAGTAATTACTACCTAAATGACTATGAATTTCTTGCCATTCACCACTGACATAATAATTATACCATAGTTCATCTATGATGAACTTAACTTCCTTATCAAAAAAATTTCCAATATATTTCTGATACAAATCTATGGTCTTTGTATCAGAAAATAATTCAAAGTTAAATTCTGGATGATCAAAAGATGTGGATAACTTATCAGTCAACCACCCCTCAGGAATTTTAAATTTATCATCATTATACATCTTATCAATTTTTGATAATATTTCATCTTTACAAATATTATTTTCTTTTATTTTATTTTGATAAATGTGAATTGGAAATAATATTTTTTTAAATGGATTATCAACTCTAATCATGACGAATTCCTTTTTTTGATAAATTCTAATTCATTCCAATATAATTTATAACATACAATCAAACAATGAATTTTTTTATGAAGAGGACTATCTCTATAACTTTCCTCACTCTTATCTTTCACTAAAAATTCAATCGTACAATAATAGTCAGGATCAGAAAAATAAACCCATCCTTCTATTACTTTTCCTAATGGAGTAGTCCATCTTACATAATCATTGACCTGAGGTATATACTTCATAATCATTCAAGAATAATTAAATGCTATAGAAATTCTTTCATCATTATCATCTTTAGTGGGTTCAACATGATGTTCAAGATAACCCGGAAAAATTACAATTTTTCCGACTTCTGGTCTAAAATACATTTCAGTAGAAGCATTATAATTTTGTTTAAAATTGTCTTTAAGATTTAAAAACACTAAATCATTTGCAGTTTTGGATGTATAATTGTGAAAACATATAGGACCAGCATTTTTTGGAATTTTAATCCATAAAACACATGAAAAAATTGATCCAGGATGAGTATGAGGAAAGTTATAGTCTTTGCTATAATTTATATTAAACCATGCATTTTTTAATTCGATTTCATGATTAATAACCAACGATATTGCCGTTGTAATATTTAGGTCAATATATTCAATATATTCTTCAAATTTTTCAGTTTCCCAAAATTTATCATCAGATTGATATCCACCAATGTTTGATTTTTGAACTCCAGGATTATTGTCTCTATACTCTAAAATATCTTTGGTAAGTGAGTCTACAATTAAATCAAAACATGGCAATTTTATTTGATGAATTAAAGATGGAAATGCCGGAATAGTTGTTATATTCATATCATAAATCTTTCTAAAGGTGTTAGATTTAATTGCATTGCACTATAAGGTGTTGTATCTTTAATTGATACTTCCTTACCTACCTTCTTTGAATTAATTGGTTCATAATACTTTCCCTTCTTTGATGAATAGAATCCCCATATTGATTTAGGTGGTGTATCTCTATAAGAGAACTCTCCATGATTGGATATCCATATTGCATCATACCTCGCATTAAATGATTCAAATGAATAAGAATAACCTTCGGGTGGTAGATGTGGGAAATCAATCATTGGACTCTTACAACCTTTAATCGTTTTGGACTTGTGCCTTCATTTAAATGTGCATCATAATACTTCTTACATTCTTCCTTTGTTAAGGGTTCCGTAATGTCAACCCATCCTACTGTCTGTTCTTCCTGTAGTTTATATAATTCTTCCATAGAAATTAAGTGCAGAATGCTTCTATTATACCACTTTCATAATCATCCGCCAACTCTAACTTAGTCGCAGTTACAATCTTCTCCATAATTAAATGACCATAGTCTTCATTAAATGACTCTTCATCAGATAACAACTCAAGGGCTTCTACATCATTCTCAGCAATCAATGTAATCAACCCCCCATATTCTGATGCTGGAAATGGCACCCAGTAATCAACAACATACAAATATCTTTTCATAAGAACTCCGCAGTAAAGTAATCAACAGTCAGTTCCATCTTTGCAGCAGTGTTTTCAATAAATTCATCTAATACCTCAGGAGCATCCTCTTTGACCACATTATACCATGAATACCATAACTCTGGATTCGTCTGTGGTGTCACTGGTTCAGAAAGATGGTTCAACATAAGATTCATAACTGAGTTCAACATTTGATGTGTCTAATGTAGCATAATAATCATATAACCGATCATACAAGGTATCAATACTACCTGATGATCGATTAATCTGTATCTCATCAATACTCTCCACTAATTCAAGGGCCTTGAGTATAATATCTAATTCATGAACATTCAGTTCAATGTTAACCTCTGTCTTTTTCATTCATTAACTCCTTTAAATGCCATACGGTTTCTGTCATTGTAGCCCGTGCATAACCAGTCGCATAAGGATAACCTTTGTTTTTATCCTTACCAACATCATAACATACTTGAATCGCATCTTTAAGTCTTTCAATCATATGAGATACATTCATGAGTTGTCCTCCAGATAAATTCCTTTGATGTCAATCATTCCATAATCTTCAGATAGATTCTCTAGCCAAGATTTGTAGTCGTAAGCATCACTTTGATTTGTGAATGCACGTTCATCATCACCACAATCTGTAGTGACAACATAGATAAACATAGTTATGAGTCCTCCTGTGTTGGGCGTAGTTCTCGCTTGAGGTCAGTAATGACGATTTCTACGTCTATCCCTGAAGGACGACTATCCGCCCAGATGTAATCTACATTCAGATTATTTCGCAACCAATCAATCACCTGCTCCAACTGCCAATCGGCAGCGGAACGCATGTTGTCTTTCTCAACATCATCTTCGGGAGGCCAATCCTCACAAACCGTATAGCATAAGTCGTCAGTCAGTGGGTGTGTCATGATAATTCAATTGGTTGTGATTTGAAATACAGTCCGGCAATTTGCATCATATCAATTAACTTTGATTGTATCTCCTCTAATTGTTCTGCATCTACATTATCATCCCAAAAATCTACAATCTCAAACTCATCAAAGTTTAATACTAACTGGTCAAATGGAACACGGAATAATTCACCCTCACTACAAACCGTATACATGCAATCATGTTCCTCAACTGTTAAAAATACACCAGAAAAAGTTAAATCAGTCATTAGAAATCAAGAGAGAGTTGTTCAAATTCAAGATGGTCACAGCACGTATCATCATCGTGCAAATCAATCATGCCCGTGTCTGTGTGCTTAAAGAGTTTATCAAACAAATCATTCACGAATTCTTGATTCGATTGTTGTTGAGTCATAGTTCTGAAACAGTTTGGAATCACGTTGTGCCAAGAATACCAAATAAACACTGAGGGCAAATGTAATACAAATGCCACTCAGTACATACTGAATTACTTTCATTTAGTAAAGTTCGGTGGGTTCAACTGTTTCATTCACAACATCCAACCATTCAG
>Ga0115555_1002789_pt1 | contig 11521 bp, 14 predicted proteins | sample COGITO_mtgs_1104_2_FD_87285 | JGI IMG/M metagenome (GOLD analysis project Ga0115555, IMG submission 87285) | Pelagic marine microbial communities from North Sea - COGITO_mtgs_110407 | ecosystem: Environmental > Aquatic > Marine > Epipelagic | place: Germany:Helgoland, sampling site Kabeltonne...
AGAATTTGGTAGCAGCAACGTTACATTTGGAAGTATCAGGCATGTACATTGATATCCAGTACTCACGCCTTTTCGGCTCGTCGCTTCGCTCCTCGCACTCCTCCCACACTCTCACCTGCATCAATTTCTTTGTCGGCTTGAATCGTGGCGTGCATTGCATTCATAATTTTGCTGCCCAGTGCGCTCATGGCCGTGTGAATTTCGTCCTGGACACGGTTGAAATGGAAAGCGAAGACCCTAGCGAATGCTTCGAAGCCAAGTCTCAAGACAGTTCTGCGTGCGATAAGTTTGTTGTCGTCCACCTTCTCCATTCCATCAATCTGGACGTCTTGGACGCGGCGCACGAGGTTTTGCGTATAATTGATACAGTCAACAACGCATTCCACTAGGAATGCCTGGTTCATATTTTTGCCTACACCTTGTGGCATGCTGAGAAGAGTTCCCTACGTTAGCTATCCGTCCGTGCGTCTTGGCAACATGGCAACATGCAAAAACTCCACCCAAAGCAAACAACGCAACTCCCCAATAAAAAAAAACTTGAATCATCATCAACATTACTCACCCTATGACATACCCGTAACTTTTGATTGCACCCAAGAGGAAAATTTGGTATAGATTTTGCTTGATCTTTTTGGTGGAATTGACGTGGGTGTGCAAGAGAAGGGGGGTACAGCGAGGTCGCACAAATGTTTTCATCTTGGACTTGAGAGACACCCCCGGGTTCTTGGACGATTCGATTTTGAGGTTGTCGAGGGCATTGCTACCCCAGAATCTCTCGACATCGAATTGAACCTCTAAAGTTTCTGTATCGAATAGAAATCCACACCATTGGATGTCCGGTTTCTTTTTACTGTTCTTTTTCAGATGCTTGAAGTCAAAGTTAAGGGTAGTTTTATCCATGTTGATTTGCGCGCCCAACTCTGGTACACCTTCCTCCATCTTCGATAAGAATCTCTTGGCGACATTTAGATTGGTGGTGACTAAAATGAAGTCGTCAGCACGTCGAACGAGCAGGTTTTGATCAGAATCCCCCGAACTGTAGACGCCTTCGAGCAATTTTTCCTCTACGCTTCCGTAATACATGTTGCACATGATGGTGCTCAAAACACTGCCCTGCGCTATTCCCTCGTTTTGCAGCAGATAGCTGTCCCTCCCCCTTCCGCTGCTCGCAACGACAAAGTGTGAGAAAATGTGCTCGCGCAGTAGCTCGACAATCTCATCCTTCCTTCGGGCGGGTAGATACACTTTGTCGACAATCACGGCGTTGTTGTAATTGTTGGCGTGGTCCTTCGTTGCCTTCTCCAGAAAATCTTGCCAATCTGCTTGGCATGACATGAGTGCGGTATTCTTCCCCTGAATTTTGTTGCGGCTCCTGTAAGGGTGAAGCACCGAATACTTCTGGGTGAAGTAAGTGTCCTCGTTCAAGACCTTCTCCTTGATTAATTCGAACAAATACTCCTGATTGATTTTATCGTAGCAGTGCTTGATGTCGGCTGTTGCGAAGTACAGCTTCGGTAGCGATTTGCTTTTTGTTTCATTGCGCCTCAGTTCATGCTTGAACTTTGCAAATTTCGCGAAAACTTCCTCGAAATCGTTCACACCAGCACCGAACAATTTTGTATTGCGGCTATACTCATATTTGAGCACGTCATAGGCGGGGCGCAGGATGGCGTTGGTCGAGAGAGCAGTGCGGTCGTTGCCGTTGCTGTTGTTATTGCTGCTATTATTGCAATTGTTTTCGGATTTTTTTGGGGGATCGATTTTCCTCCTCTTGCTAAGAGTTGCGATGCCTCGGATGCCGCTATTTTTTGGGAGAAGGCGGAGTTGGCTGGCGCCGCATTTCTGAGATTGGACCCGTTCAAGAATTTCTTCCTTGGAAACGAGCCTGTACTGGCCCTTGATGGGAGGTGGTGGAGGTGGAGGCTGAGGAGGGACCGAGGAAGACTCTCCCATTTCAAAGACAGTATCCTCAGACCCTTCCCCATCCAGTCCCCCCACACTTTCCCCCTCACCGGATTCTTCCTTCTTTGACGTATTACCGGCATCATTTCCAAATCCGACCATGGCCAGATCACGGACTTTGCTCCAGCACGGCTTGCGGTAGAAAAAAATTGCACCCCGCTGAAATTCCGTTTCTGTCACGTAGAAAGTACAGCGCAGAAGCGGGATTGCGATCGACGCGAAAAACAAATACACGAGCTTCTGCACCATTTTAGTCCGCGCAATATGGGACGAAGCGGGGAGGGACTGCGGTTTATTGTCAGGTAAGAGCCAGAGAACATCGTTGACATGGATGTCCGTCATTACATCACTGACACTCATGGATTCCATCCTCCTCTTGTTGCAGAAAACGATTAAATTGTCGATAATCTTCACCTTGTTGCGTTCAGAGCCAAAGAGCTCGAGAGGGAGGAGACTCGAGAACACTTCTCGAACCCAATCATTGACGCTTTTGAGCTGGCTGTACCACTTAACCGCGACTTTGAGGTCAGTCGTCGTCAAGAGATCTCCGGGCAGAGGGCAGTGTTTGTTTAGTAATCGGTGGTAGTCCAATTTCTTATTGTTTCGCCGCAGTTGTACCACAATTTGGCCGAGGCGGGCGCGAAGCTCGTTCTGTTTCTTTCGCTTTTTACGTTTCTTCGAGCCTTTACAATCTAGATTCTTCGAGCCTTTACAATCTAGATTTAGCTCCTCACAGAGATCCAGAATTCCCGCAGTCGACGGACCAGTCTCACCAATTTTGCTGGTCCCGGCTGACCCACCAGCAGAACTGTTGCCCAATATACTGCCGACGCGGTGCCCAAAAAATAGACTCATGAAATCGCCTCCATCATCCTCCAGGACCTCTTCAGTGAGCGAATGCGTGGTCGAAGTCGTTTGAGTTAAGGACTTTTGCGTGCACGTCGACACTTGAGTCGTCGACATTGGAGTCGTCGACATTGGAGTCGTCGACATTTGGGCATGCGTATTCAAGGAGGGGGGGGGAGGAGCGCTTATCCAGTGACTGGACGGAAAGCCGACGTGCTTTTGATACATGCTGCTGTAAAAGAGTCTCCAGCGTGGTAGCTGGCCGTCCGGACCGTACTTCGCTTCGTTGTTCTTCGTAAGAACTCGCTGACTGTCCGTCCCATAGCTGTAGGATGTCAGGGGCTCGCCTGAAATCTGATAATAGTTGTTCCGCTGTTCGACGCTCCCAGAACCGAGCTTGACGAACACTCGGGCGCTCCCCTCGCCGCTCCAGAATCGTTTACCCCTCTCGCCATAACACGGCCCGTTGAATACTCTCCGCAAACAGCTACCTCCTACCCGCATTCCGATGAACTCCCAGGGACCGCCAACTCGAATCAATAATTCCGCGCCCGAGTTATTGTGATTGTAGGTTATTTCGTCTCGGGAAACCGACGCCATGACAGGCCAATTGGATAGCTCATTGTGCGCCGTCGTCGTGGTAGAGGAGGTCACGGATTTCGACCGGGATAGGGAGGAGGTGGACGCGCGTTTAGTGCTGGCTGTGTTCCGCACAACCTCTCGCTTAAAAGCAAAACCACGGGCCATAAGGTCCAGCGAAGCATAGTGATCGGACTTCTGGTTCGCAAGCTTTCTCTTCCCTTGCTCTTCCACCCGTTCCTTGATCAAAATACAAATCGCTTCTTGGTAAGTTTCTTTACTTTGTGGCTGGGCACGAGGGCGGAAGATTTTGTCTTTGATAGAAGAGATGCTCTCGCCATGGCTCTGTTTCTGTGCGCTCGAGCTCCCGCCATTGTTCTTTTCTTTGACTTCACTAGCAGCAACCTGAAACACGACCCTAGAAGTAGTCCAGGTCTGCCAAACATCACCCCCTTTGCGTGAGAACTCAGCGTGAATCTCACTGAAATCTTCAGCACTCAGAATATAGGACTGCATGTAAGCAGCGAGTGACAAATTGATGGGAAAGAGGGCTGCAGGAAGGGCATCCAAGACTGTTTGCCGGAGCGTGATTGTAGTCGTTGGGTTGGTCTCACATGAAGGAGAGGATATCTCAACATTTCCTCTCTTCATTCTGACGATAATATTTATTCTGGAGCCGTAGTCACTGCACAAATTTGTCACCAATACAAGTAGGGTGGCTATGGGAGAAAATTTAACATTGAACCGTAATAACCAAGGGTGTGAAAGGTGGATTGAATTTTAGGCGGTGGGGTCTGCCATATATGGAATCGCGTTGGCTGTTTTTTTACAATAATCGTCCTAAAAGTTGGCGTTCACCGACAAGCAAGTAGATTTTCTACCGAAGAGAAGATCTACTTAATTTCAGAATGTTTGCAAGTCGTCGTTTTATCCATCTCCCTCGAAGGCTCAGCGTCAACCTGCGACCGACTCTCGTCAACCTGCGACCGACTCTCAGGGTGGCATCACAGGCTTTGCGAGAATTCTCAGCCGCATCCTCGTCAGGCGGAGATAAAAAAAACCTGAAACTTGCTGACATCTCTATTGATACTTCCGGGCTTGTCCAGCGGCCAGTTCTCGATGAATCCAGCACAGTTCTCGATGAATCCAATACAAATGATGTTGATTGCACTGCAATGGAGAGTGAGCTGATCAAGCTAATTACACTTCGTGGTCCTATAACTATTGCGGAATACATGAGACAAGTCCTGACCCACCCAAAATTTGGATACTACTCAACGCAGGAGAAAGAGGACACAAAGATTTTCGGAGCTGGGGGAAGTTTCACCACATCTCCGGAAATATCTCAGCTGTTTGGGGAGTCCATTGCCGTCTTTATATTGAATCAGTGGGAGGTGAGGGTCCTCCAGGTTCTTGGAACTGGGAAGCAGTGTGCACGCTCGTTCACCTTCTTGCTTTACACTTTTATTCTAACTTGCCCCCACCCCATTATTACTTGCACAGCTTTGTGGCAAGCCAGACAAAGTGGACGTTGTTGAGCTTGGTCCTGGTAGAGGTACGCTGATTCGTGATGCTCTGAAGGTATGGAAAAACGATACTTTCGCGCAATTTTATCAGTCGATAAAGTCGGTCAACCTCATCGAGCGTTCTGCACAGTTAAGGGATAAGCAGTGCGATACACTGGGTGCTGAGCGCGATGATTCTTCGTACCAAATGGCTGAGACCAAAAGTGCGAACGGAAATGACGTTGCTGTAGAGTCCGAAGAAGAAATAATGAAGAGAGAGATGGAGGACGCAAAACTGATGCTCGGTGCACGCCTAGACAATGACTTGGGCGTCGTGAAGAAGCCCCGTGACGCTGACTCCCACCCAGATTTAGAGCAAACAGTCCCACAAAGCGCCAGCACAGCAACTTCCTCTGTTGATTTCCTTACCTCTGCCAAGCTTGACAGCAAAATTCCCGTCCGTTGGCACCACACATTCCCGGAAATGGAGTCTTCTTTCCCCACAGACCACACCACCTTCGTTATTTGTCAGGAGCTTCTCGATGCTCTCCCCATTCATGTTTTTGAATACACAAAAAAAGGGTGGAGAGAGAAGCTAGTAGACATAAACGATTCAAAGGACGGGCTGAGCATAGTTTTGAGTAAGGGTGTCACGGTTGCTTGCCGGGGCTTGCTCGGGGAATGGATCGAAGAGGATGGGAAGAAATCGAAGAAAAAAAATTCTCCGGAAGTTGGAACTGTTGTCGAAGTCTCGCCCGAATCGTTGACGGTTTCGCTCGATATTGCGACTCGGATAAACAGAAACGGCGGAGCTGCGGTGATAGTAGACTACGGAAGCGCCAATTATTGTGGCGGAGAAACGTTGCGAGGCTTTCTCTCCCACAATGAGGTAAGCATCTTGGAACGCCCTGGGGAGACAGATGTCACAGGGGATGTTGATTTTAGAAGGATCGTCGAGACAATCGGGCGCGAAAAGGCTCTCGATAGTGTGACAGTAGATCCAGTCTGTAAGCAAGGGGAGTGGCTCATGAGGATGGGAATCGGCGAGCGCGCAAGCTTGCTCATCGAGGATGACAACGTCAGCGAGGAGCAGGCGAATGATATCTACTCGGGTTTTGAACGGTTGGTTGGCGGGAGCGAAGTTGAAAATGGGATGGGCGAAGTATACAAAGTTTTAACTCTACGAGGTAGGACTCTACGAGGTAGGAACTCGGAAAAATAGAACCCTTTACTGTTTGAAGAGAAATGCAATTGCCAACCCTACTCAGCATTTTTTACGTGTATTAAATAAAAGCCTCAACACACAAACTACACATCGTACATCATCGGGTATGAACGTGAATCAGAAAAGACCCTGAAAATTCGACAGAAACGCCTCAAATCCCTCCGTCCCGAAAACGCTCTCAAGCCCCAGACCTGCCAAAAGCCCCCCCTCCTCAATTGCACCTCCAGTGACGAGGAGAATGAGCGCCCCAACCAACAGAAACCCTAAACCAGCTTTCAAATCCACAACTTGCTTGTTATCGTATCCATCGTAGAGGAAAGCGAATTGAATCTTGAAGAAAATGGGAAGAATTGGCTGAAGCATTCTCGTAACGACGCCGGCGTAATTAAAGTTTTCAAACTTGCCGTCAACAATCTTGAAGGGAGTGTCGAAACCCCGAATGATAATATCGCTCGCGAAGCGACTCAAACCCTGAACGGCAGCTGACCTCACTAGTCTCCTATTTCTGTAAGAGGAGAGCTTGCCAGCAATCTCAGATCGGTCATACGCAGAGTTCAACTCTTCAGAGAGCACGAGAGCGTCCTCTACGATGGCAGCGGTCGGTCAGGTTTTTGTTAGCATTCATTTTTCAGCCAAGAAAAAAAGTACTGTTTCTCTCCTTCTTTTGCCATCGCTGCACTCACCTATCGCTTGACAGCCACCCTGCCCAAGATTGGGCATCATAGCGTGAACTGCGTCGCCCAGCAAGGCGGCATTGCCGTCGCACCAGGGCTGCGTGACAGAAGGCGGCCTATCATACAAGTCACGCTGCTGAATTTCATTCTCCTTAGTTACATCCAAAATCGCGTGCACGTCCTTGCTCCAGCCGACGAAGATATCCTTAAGATACTTTACACTCCCGTCTGGCTTTTCTTCATTCTCAACGCTGTTAGCAGGGCGAGCAAGGAAGGCATACCACTGATACCTCCCTTTGCCTATGTCAGTGATAACAAAGTATTGGCCAGGGCCTATGTACACCTTGTAGCCCACCTCGCCGTTGTCTGGGGAGTTATAATTGAGCTCCCCCGCAAACACAGTGTAGCCAGAGTAGGACACGCCAGCGCCATCGCCCCTAACAGGCTCGTTTCTCATGGTCGCCCTAGTGTTAGGGTAAGATTGGAGGAGACAAACGTTTGGTGATTTTTGTTTGTTTCAAAGAAGGGTTAGTCAGGCATTGGCAATAGAAACACTGGCAGAGAGACTTTTGAAAAATGCATTTTTTTCGTTCCAACTTTCTCACCTTACGCTGCTCCAGATGCCATCGGCACCGATCAACACATCCCCAGTCATCGTTGAACCATCCTCAAGGGTGACCTCAATCTCCCCAGTCGGCTTGTTGGTATAAGAGGTAACGCCATTCCCATTCTTTACGACATCCTGACCATCGATGCCCTTCCCGTCACCAACCCTGTGGATATTGGACAAAAAAATGTCCTGAAGGTCGGGACGCTCAATCACACCAGTGTAGGGCATTGAGCGAGCTTCAGCAGGTGAACCGAGATCAAACTTTGAGTACCACTCATCCCTAATCCCATCCTTGATACCATTCTCCTTGTCGCCAGTATACGTGAAATTCGAAAGAACCAAATCATAAGTGTGACGATCCATCTCTTTCAAGATTTGCATTGCGTTACTGGCCAGCTGGATTGGTCCTCCAAAACGCTTGAAGGCTGATGTCTTCTCTAAGATTGTGCAACGAACATTCTCATTCTTCAGCAACACATTTGCAAGCGTCAGCCCACCAACACCGGCTCCTGCAATCATGACTCGAAGGGGTTCACTTTTGCTGATCATCTTGCTCGGAGAGTCACTTGTAACAGCGCTAGATCGGAGACAAGTCGATGAGTCGGACTGTACAGAGCATTTTTGAAAGGGGAGGTTGAATGAGGCAACAAATTGCGACAGTAGAGCTAGAAAAAAGTAGCAGCGTGCCATACAGACAAAATTTAGACGAAAAAAGAAACAAAAGAAAGTAAATTGTCCTCTTTGGCGTCCAGTCGACTTCAGAAAAATCTTTTTTGGATTATTTACCCTCCTTTTTTGGTGCTGCAAGCTGCTGCTCCTCGCACCCTATGGGAGTGTAGTGTGTACTGTGTCTGGCCTGTATAGAAAGTAATTGTATTTCTATCCCATGAAGAGTCGCCCGCAAAGGAAATCCCGCCTGGCAGTACAACTTCCTACCTTTAGTAGTTCCCCATCGCGCTCTTCAGCCAGCAGCCACCCGAAGCGAAAGCAGTCAGAAAAACAGTCCGGAACGCGTTATCGAGGATTGACCGGTGACCAACGCACGCAGAAATTGGTCGAGAGGCTTCATCACATTGTCGTTTATGAGCTTGTGAAGGGAGGCAAAGGTGACGATGATAATCCCCCTCCTATAATGCGCAATATGCGACTTCGCGACCTTTACAATTATATCCAGGACAGAGTTTGCGACGGTGACGATTCTGTCGAGGATGAGAGGACTCACAAAAAGACAACGACCAATATTAGTGACATTGTCAGTGTGGCAGATGTGACAAGAGATGTGGAGAAGCGCCAAAAGATATTCAATCGCCGACGGGCCAGCAGTTTTGCTGGAACTCCGGCGAAATTGCCGGTTCCTCCTGACGATTCGATCACAAACACGACACCTCAAAAGAAGCTACAACCCACGATTCCTTTAGGGGGTTATTTACACCCTCGCGATATGCGGCGGATGGTGACCCCCTTCAGCGCATCGAACGAGCCTGCGCTGATTGTTCGCCGTCATGTGATGCTACTTAATTTTGATCCTTTCCGGGCTATTGTACTTCGAGATAGGTTGCTATTTCTGGTGCCTGACGGAGCTGATGGAATTTTGACGAGCTTGGAGAAGCGGGTGAGGGGAGGGGTTGCTGAGGCGGAAAATGAAGTTTTTGGAGAGTCTGGGGACGGAAGCACAGACAGCAGAGGTGAAAGTGATAACAATGCCGATATTAAGAACTCAAGTGCCGAAATCTACGATGATGACGACGATACCGGGGACAATTCTGACTCGGATGATTCCAGAAGTTCGTCGCAGTCGAATGAAGAAGATATGTCATTCGAGCTTGTGTGTCTCGATGCAGTGATCCAATCAGTAGCTCAGGCTTTACGGCAAGACTTTGACGGGCTGAACAAGCGAGTGCATGATGTTATGGAGGTGTTAAGGGGAGTCGGTCGGGCTAGGGGCAGCCAAAGGTGAGTAGTGTGTTTTCCTAGCAGATAGGACATTCTGACAGTCTTGTCGCTTTCACGCTCATCTCATTTGACTGACCCATTTTCTTGCACATTTCCTGTAGAGGGAGGCAGATCAACAACATGAAGAGCAACTCTCAAGAGCAATTGAGGATAGTAAAGAACCAGATTTCGTTGCTAGACGGACGCGTCAGGGGATTTGTCAGGGCGATCAATGTGGTTCTTGACGACGATGAGGACCTGGCACTATGTAATTTAAGCAAGTTGATTTCGCATCGGACAATGTTCATCCAGCCTGTCGATCGGCAACTTTTGGAAGAAATGGGAGACGAACCGGAGCTCATCTTGGAAGCGTACAGGTAAGCGAAAACGGAGGTGGAACCGATTTGACTTTTCATCTCTCTTCCGACACTCATTCATATCCAAATTATATCTTTTTCTGCTTTTCTGCTCTTTGCAGCCAACAGGGACTGAGCACTGCGAACTCAATAGAAATATTGCGTGCCAATGTCACTTCAACGGAGGAATTGATTCGAATGAAATTGGACACGATAAGAAATCGGTTACTCATGTACAACACCGTGCTGGCTGTCCTCTCTCTGTGCGTGACTAGCGCAAGTTTGGTAGGCAGTTTCTTCGGCATGAACTTGATGAACAAATGGGAAGAGAGCGATTCTGCCTTTGTTAACGTCGTGATAGTCACTTTGGCCAGCGCGACATTCATCGCTTTGACAATTTTCTGGGTTTTTAACATTTTTGGAAGCGCTTCCTAAAGGATGTTTTAAGTAGGTCGCTCGCTTTTGTGAACAAGATAAACATAAACAGAGGAGGAGTAGTGCTACCCTAAAGTTCTTTTTATTTATTTCACTCCGATTTATTCACTCGCCTGGGAGGATTTTTTTGCCTTCTTTGCAGCTTTCCGTTCAGCCGCCAGTTTTTTCTTTTCCTCTTTCGTTAGTTTTTTCTCAAACAACCCCGGCTCATCGTTCGGGGGTGGCACCCCCATCCCCCCCGTGTTGTCACCCCGGCGATTCGGGTTGCTCAATGGAACAGCCCCACCAATTTCAAGAGAGGAGGGCGCCTGCACAGCGACCCCAACCTGTGTCCCCCAACCAAGCATCCTTTCGTCGCAAAACATCCCCTCGGACTTTGTCCCACCAACAGTGGTTTCCTTCACTTCCATTTTCTCCTCAAAGTCTGTCTCAGACGGGACAAGAGCGCCTGGCAGGGCCACAATAACCCTGCTCGAGATGCGAACATTCTTCGCGTTAGTCACAACAGTGATGGTTTTTCCTGCCTCATCTATCCTTACTGCACAGCTCCGCAAGGGAGTCTTCATTTCAGTCAACGATGTTATTTCACCGACAACATGGTTATCATGGGACATTGGGGATACCAAGGAAATTATATTGGCGCGCCAAGGGACAGAGCAGGAGAATTACAAGATATTGGAAGTTAGTGAGAGGGAAAAACAGGTCAAACCACTTCAGGGCATTGTTTGTTTTTTCTTCCTTTTTGTTTTTTCTTCCCAAATATCTGAAACAATTTATACGTGATAACTTGGAAACCTTGCCCTGCCTAAAGCACTTGTATACTACTTTTAGCCGTTCTACGAAAATATTTGAGATGAAAACGGAGGATTCATTGCCCCCCAAGACTGGAGAATCCAGTCGGATGGCCGCCCCTTCTGTGGCTGACATCTTGGCTGCCCCTTCGTGGGAATCGAAAGCAAATTTTTTCTCACGTTGGACATTGAGCTATCTTGCCCCTCTGCTTCGCCTTGGTGCGAAGCAACCTCTTACCTCAATTGATATTGGTGGTTTGATGGACGATGACAAGGCCGAGTCAGTATACCGTAAAATCAAGGCCGATTGGGATCACCAGGCTGCAAACCCCGTGTACGAGCCTGCTAAGGAGGGAGGTCTGAGAGTCGAGAAGCCTCGGAGCATGGCACGGGCGCTGCTGAGGTCCTACGGGACGGGGAAATTCATTTTTGGTGAGTGGTTTATTGCTGCTTCTTCTTGGGGGGGGGGGGGGGGGGGGGTTTTGGGGGGGGGTTTTGCTTTTTGCCTTGCATTTTCAATTTTAAAATAAAATCAATAACGCAGCCACCCCCCCCTACGTTTTTGCTGCCTTTCTAAAATTTGTACCCCTCCTGATTTTGATTGAT
>Ga0115555_1002790_pt1 | contig 11518 bp, 9 predicted proteins | sample COGITO_mtgs_1104_2_FD_87285 | JGI IMG/M metagenome (GOLD analysis project Ga0115555, IMG submission 87285) | Pelagic marine microbial communities from North Sea - COGITO_mtgs_110407 | ecosystem: Environmental > Aquatic > Marine > Epipelagic | place: Germany:Helgoland, sampling site Kabeltonne...
ACTTGTTGGATTTTTTGACAAAGTTTGCGGAAGTGGAGCAGATCAGCAGTGGCTCAGTCCTTGGCAACTATTGAACCTCGGGTGTTTAAAGTGTCAGGTATTCGTCCCTGTCTATTACAGTCGCAAATTTTGATACGCGTGACTCTTAGAATCGTGATTATTGGCTTTATCATCAGGCTAAATCCCTCACTAGCATAGTTCTCTATAGGGCAAAAAAGCAGAGGGGTGCCTGCATTTGTGAGGGCGCCTGAGTTTACACTGGAAAGCAGCCAGCTCAAGCGGATCGGTTTGCCAAATGAATGAAGGGAACGGCAGGAACGGCAGCGACGACAAGAACAACAAGCAGAAAAGAAAGAGCCAAGAGAGCACAGACTTCCAGCAGCAATACTTGCCACCCCTAAGCTTCTCTTATCCTTTTAGTTTACCTATAGATATGACAAATCCAGCTTCGGACCCGATGATCGAACTTCGGGCGAACTACTTGACTGCGAAGCGAAATTCTCACCATCAAGACCCCATTTTAGGAGCTTTGGGTGGAGTGATTGATGAAGGTGGGGGCGAGGAGGATGGGGAAGAGATGGCCGTCGAATTGGATGCAAGCATTTCTGCCAACAGCGGGGAAGGAGAAACATTACTCATGCAGTCCATCGACAACCCTCCTGCGGGCGGGTTAAGAGAAGAAGCAGCAACAGGTGCAGCAGAAAAGAGAAAGAAAAGAAAGAGAACAATCGATGAAGTCGGAGAGGAGAAAGACGACAATGAGGGTGCAGAGGAACAAGCGGGGATGCCTATCCTGCCATCACCTCGAGAAATTGGATTCGATAGCACTTTTGGGGGTAGGAAGAATAACTCTCAGAGCGCCCAAGTTCCTGATATGAAATCTGCCAGAGATGTGAGTATTCTCGCCGTATGCGTCAGCAAAGCGCTGATAGTCGAATAAGAAGTAACATTTCCTAACTCCACACACATACGTACACACACACACACACACACACACACACACTCTCTCTCTCTCTCTCTCTCACACACACACAACACTATGATAACACACTCATTAGCGGGAACGCGCCCAACAGATCAAGAATTGCATCACCCACCTCAAGGAAATTCTGGAGGCCTCCAATTCTGCCACCGTTTTCGCCGACGAAGAGCGCATGCCGAGGGGATACCAAAAGCGACAGCGTGCGAACGAGCAGGGGCCAACTGATGCTTCAGAGCAAAGATCTGCCGAGGAATGTGACTGGCCCGACTCGAAATTTCCTCTCCACTCTCAGATGTCTGTTCTTGAGTCTAGCGTGGAATACGCTCGGTTTCTCACAGAAGTTGTGGCGAAAAGGGAACAGGAGCTGTTAGAATTGAAAAGAGAGGTCGAGTTCTTGCCGGAGAGGCAGCAAAATGGGTTCGATTTCGGTGAAGGTATTCGTGGAAGCACGTACGGCAGCGGCACAGTCAATGAGGACAGCAGCGTAAATGCTGGCAGCAGTGCCAAGGGTGCAGGTGGAGCTGGAAAAGGCGCCCTAAACGGCGCTCCCGACGGCAACAACGGCAGCGACGACATGCCACCCCCTCCACCTCAACCACCACTTATCCTGCCTGCCACATCCAATAACGACAAAGGAAATGATAGTGGCAGTGGCAGTGGCAGTGGCAGTGGCAGTGGCAGTGGCAGTGGCAGTGGCAGTGAAACTGGAACTGGAACTGGAACTGGAACCGGCAGTGGCGGCGAAAGTGGCAGCGGCGAAAACGGCAGCGGCAGTGGCGGTGCCTTAGCCGCCGGTGCCGTCGTTTCCGGATCGACCTCCTCCCTGGAGGCGACCCTGAGCAAACCGACGGTCGCTGTCGAGGAGGAAGAGGAGGAGGTGCAGGAAGTCGAGCGCGTCGAGCGCGAGTCATCCCTTGCCTCTCTTTCCTTGCCCCCGGCGACCTCCCCCCCCCAAACCTTCTACGACATCGACTACAAGACTGTATTCGAAACATCGCCAGTTCCGTATCTCATTGTCAGCCTGACCGGAAGGATCCTGACTTGCAACAGAGCATTCAGCGTCATAACGGCCAGGGGCGCGGGTGGCTGGAAGGGCGGTAATGTCTTCGGAATCGTGGAGGAGAGCGAACTCGGGGAAATGTACAGTTTATGGCACCTCACTCTTTCGCTCTGGACGAGGAGGACAAGCCAGTCTTATGTTCCCAACGCGAGGGTGCTCATCGATGGGGTAAGGGGAGAGGGGGAAGACAGATTTAGGAGGGTGTGGGGGGAGGTGGAGGGGAGAGTGAGGACGAGGGGAGGCGGGGGAAGGGCGGGCGAAAGGGGGAGTGTCATCGTCACAAACAGCTCCACCGATAACAGTAAATCAGCCACGAACAACTCAGGCAGCAACCCTTATGGCACCAGTGATCCAACCAACAGCTACAGCAAAACGAACAGCAAAACAAACACCAGTACCTTTAACAGCAGTGACCCGACCAACACCAATAGCAGCAATGGCAAAACGACCAGCAAGACGAACACCAGCGTCTTCAACAGCAGCGACCCGACTGATCCCGGCACGAACACGAACACTAATAGCGACAGTAATAGCAACACGAACATCAACAGGATCTCCAACACAAACATCATCATCAACGGTGACCTAAGTGCGAACACGACCATAAACACTAATTCTGACACTAATACCAACCCCAACCGTAACACCAACAGTAACACCAACAGCAACACTAATAGCAACACCAACACGAACACCAATAGCAACACCAATTCCAACACGAACACGAATACGAACACCAACAGCGACCCGACGGCAAGCTCGGGTGACAACAACAGTAACGAGAAGAACAGCTCTGGGTCCGGCAGCCGCGACGGCGACGAAACAAACAGCAGCGAGAGCAGGGGCGGGAGCGGAAGCGGAAGCGGCAACGGGAGCGGCGGGGGGGACGGGTGCAGGAAGAAGGAAGGGCTCGAGAAGAAGAAGCTCGCGAACAAAAAGAAGCAGAATCTCGAGAAGCTCAACGACTTCTTCGAGAGCAACAGCAACAACTTGGGCAACAAATCCCGTGGCCCGGGGTCCAGGCAGTCCCGCGGATCCGGGTCAACCCGGGGCTTGGGTTCCCGAGGATCCGGTGCGACGCGCAGTTCCGGATCCCACACTCCGACCAATTATGCGTCTGCCAACACCCCGCACAGTTTCTCGCTGAAATTCAAGAAGAGCGATGACATGGACGAGACAGCGAAAGATCTCCTCAAGGAAATCGAGTTCGACATCCATTTCACTACTACTGAGCCGAGTCGAAAGAACCGGACTAACCAAATACCGTTCTACATCGCTCACCTCACCAAGCGATTGCATCCAAATGCTTCGATTGAGGAGCGAATAGCCAACCGAAGTAAATTCTTCAATGAGTTCCCCGCAGCTTTCAAAATAGCGTTTACGGCTTTGTCCAAGCTGAATACTCTTAACGAATGACGTAACGAATGGCACAACGAATTATTTAGCAGCACCAACATGGAGCACAGAAGCAGTTAGCAAAAAACACTAAACCTAACAGTTTACAGAAATTAAAAAACAAAACAAAAACACCCCCCATTTGTTGTTACTACGCTTGTTCTTCTCGCTCCTCCCACGCCGCCTGCGCATCTTCTTCCTCTCCTCCTCAGCCTATTTGTTGTTACTACGCTTGTTCTTCTCGCTCCTCCCACGCCGCCTGCGCATCTTCTTCCTCTCCTCCTCAGCCTGTAAGAAAACCTCGTCAGGATTAACCTCTCCCAATCTCCTACCCACACTCTTCTCAGGCGCCAAAGTCACGCGCCGAATCGCCTCTGATTTCGACAGTAGATCCAACTTGATTGCTCTATATTTTGTTGGCATGGCTCCTGCTTCTTCTGTAACGTTCATGACAGTTATCCCACCAATATCGATTCCAGTTCTCCCCACATTTGGCCCCTTCAAGAGCACGATCAAGTCGCCAAAGTCGCTTTTCACAGCTTCCCCAAACCTACCTCCGGGACGGCTCCCCTCACCAACTCCCTTCCCCACGCGCTCATAGATTATCGATTCACGATAATCTTCGTAAAGATCCTCGAAATTTCCATCGTCATCTGCAAAATTCTCCGAGTTGGCGTACGGGCCAACCTTGGCACGCCGCAAGAAGGCGTCAAAAGAGACAGACATCTCTGAGTATGCAGCTTCGCATCCAGGAATGTCATCATCCGATGAGCGGAGCTTCAGACGCTCCAACCCACCGTAGAAGCGCGATAAATCTCGCCGGAGCAATCTGATTTCCTCCTCATCAAGCGCCTCGGGGAGGAGCTTCTGCTTTTTGTCATCGACAAGAGATATAATATCCTTCTGCAAGCTGCTAAAAACAAGTACATACGGATTCACATTGTCTTTTATCGTACTTGATGTGGATCTTATTATCGAGGAAAGTAAGAGGTCGAGCTTCGCACCAAACGTGAGAAAGATTGTTGGTGTCGTCGCTGTCATTGTAGAGTCAGCCCTGCTCATTGTAGAGTCAGCCCTGCTCATCGTAGGAAGACCTAGAAATGGTAGACTTACAACCCCCCTCAAAATGGACCTCCTCGGCAGTCGCATCGAATATATATAGGCCGGAGTGATGGGCACCAACCAGACTGACAGCAACAACAACAGCGAAAAAAGTTGTTGCATGGTCAGGGAACACGGGGCATTTGGAATCGGCTCAGTTGTAGGGGTTGGTTCAAGAAGACCAAGGACAGAGAAGAGCAGTTTCAATTGAAAAAGACCAGTGTATGCTCCTCCCTAAGAGGAACAGGGAAAAAAAACCCACTCTTTTTCTGTCTTTCGCGTTTAGCGATTAAACATTGGTTCTTAACCTTATAATTTTGGCCTCACACATACCGGTCACCTACAGCCCCTTGGCTTTCCAATAATGCGACCTTATGCCTTTCTCTGCTGCCTTGCTATAATCTTCTCCGATGCATTCCACTCCCTCTTCTCTGTTCCTCATATACAGCACCCGAAGCGGTCGTACCAACCACAAATATCGACACACACCTTTCGCATCGCTAATGCCGGAGACACAAATGGGGTCGGCGATCAAGAAGACTTGGTGGAAGACGACTTGATGACTGACTTTTTGAAGGAGGCAAACAAGCGAATGACATTATCGTCGAATTCTGTCAACCAATTCCAACGACGTTCTCTTGAATATTCAGCACCTCCCTCTATTGGGGGAGGTCGCCCCGAAGGACCCTCGCCATTCTTATCACCGGATGCTGTGGTACAGCACGTCGTCACTGGCCTCCTGGAGTGTAACTCTGACATCGATGAGGGGTGCACCGGCACGGGGATGGAGGGTGTCCACCAAGCATGGCGGTTTAGCGAGCTTCACCCTGATGGGGACTACGCGCCTTCATATCGGACAAGCTGGTCAGATGGGAAAAAAATGGTTACAAGGGACGAATTCGAATGTGAAATAAGGTCCGGGGTCCTGCTCCCGTTTGGGGACGGAGTCGAAGCCGTCGAGATGCTGGGGTTGCCTATTTTTGACGAGGCGGACAACGACGACTCTTGTCTTGTGAGGATCAGTCTAACGAGGGGACAGCAAATCGGAGTTTTTCTATTCAGACTAGTGCGTGGCGGATCGGGATTGCCGACTTATTCACACAGCGATTGTTGGCTCATTCGTGAAGTGATTGCATCTTGATTCGAAATAGACAATGAATGAACAAGTATTGCCCAGTTTCACAGTTCAGTAAGATTTCAGAGAAAGTAGTGACGAAACAAAGATAGAAGGAGGATCCTATTTTATGTGGGTCTGTTAGGGTTAGATATATTTTAAACTGCATAGTTATTTCTGTTTATTTTGCCGGTGTGGAAATCCGCAGGGTAATCGCCGAATTTGAATTACCTGGGGAATCACTGGAAATGTGTTTTAGCAGTAAATGTATTTGTAAGCTCTTAAAAGATACTTAAGTTATCTAGCTCCAGTCCAAAATCATCTTTTACTCTTTTACAAATTCCGCAAAAAAAAAACAACTTAGGTTCGGATTGAGGGTAAAACTAGTAGTTTTCTCAAATGAAATACTTGGCCATATCACCAACATGCCATCTAAAATCACACAACCACATCCCCTACACGACATTATATCGGGGGGATGTGCTGGCATGGCGTCTGTGTTGGTTGGTCACCCCTTCGACACGATAAAGGTCCGGCTTCAAACTGATAAAACGTTCTCTTCAGTTTTTGCTGTCGTGCGCCGTCTTGAAGGTCCATCGGCTCTGTTTAAGGGTATGGGAGCGCCAATGTACAGCTCGGTTGGGGTAAACGCCCTGATTTTCAGCAGCTATTCCTGGGCTATACACACTTTTGAAAGTTATGAGAATTCTCCATCCATGCAGAGAATTAAAGCAGGGCTGGAACCAGCAAAGGTTCAGGTTTCGAAAGAAACGCCCGCATCTACTTCATCGCGGTCCAGTCTAGGTATGAATAGGGGAGTCTTATCCATAAGCGACGAGAGAAGAAGGGTAAAAATGGAGAAAAGATTTGAGCTCTACAAGCACTTCATCTGTGGTATGTGGGCGGGGTTTGTTCAGTGTCTAATTATATGCCCAACAGAGCACATAAAGTGCCGGCTCCAAATCCAGCACTTACCAGGTTCAACGCCTCTCCGAGGTCCAGGTCACGCGTTTCAGACTATATTTAAATCGCACGGGTTGAGAGGAGTGTACCGAGGATGGTGGGTTTCTTGTCTGCGCGAGGTAAGTTAGGTCGATATTGGGGCACTCCCCGGCACCGTAGTACCATATTGTCTTAACCCTTGTCTCTACCCTTGTCTCTACCCTTGTCTCTACCCTTGTCTTACCCCTTGTCTTAAACCCTAAGGTACCTTCCTTCGGCGTTTACTTTGCTTCCTATGACTTAATTCGTGAAAAACTCAGTGGTGAGAGGAGTTGGTCACGAGCTGCCAGTAGCATCATAGCAGGGGGTCTGAGCGGAAGCCTGACATGGCTTTGTGTTTATCCCGTCGACATGATAAAAACGAAAATTCAGACTATGCCTCTCGCGACCACGCAGAAGGAGAGGAGGATGGTGACTGTGCTGAGAAATATTGTAAGCGAAGGAGGTGTATCATCACTTTTTCGCGGTCTAAGCATCACCATCTTGCGAGCCTTTCCTGTCAATGCCATGATATTTCCTGTTTATGAAATCTGCATTTACCTCTGCCAAACCCCCTCGGTGGAGTGGAAAGTAGAGGATGTTTTCGGTAGTTCGACCACCTGATAATGATGTATAAAACGCCAGAAGAACGCTAAAGACGACTGCTGACCAGTTAATTCGAAAGAAGAGAGGATGAGTGCGTGCGAGACGAGGAGAAGAGAAAACAATAAGTGTAGGGGTAGCTCGATTTTTTGCCTAAAGTTGGGTTTCCTTCTTTCTTCTCTTTCACACAGAAATAATCTTATTCGCCATAGCAGCAGCCGAAAACCCCCCATCTATATTCACTACGGCAACACCGGGAGAACTACGCGTTTGAGCATGGTTAGTGACTGGAGCGAATCAGACAAGAAAAACCCAAAAAAAGGCGAAAGGCGAAAAAGACACACTTTACACGAAGAAGCACGACCACAAGGTCTTTCTTCCCACTCACCAGCTGTTTAACATCGTTAGCAGTGCAGCAACGCCATTGAAGGATGCACCATACCCAACGCTCGTCGGCACAGCAATAACCGGGACCCTCACAAGTCCAGCTACGACGCTGGGCAGCGCTCCATCCATTCCAGCGCACACTATCACACAACCGACTTCTTCATCTGTAAGTTCTGGCAGGGCATTAATGATTCTGTGTAGTCCAGCGACGCCGCAGTCATAGATGCACTTTGTTTCCACATTACACGCCTTCAGCACCACATTCGCCTCCTCGGCAATGTTGATGTCTGTTGTTCCCGCAGTGACAATGGCCACCTTTCTCCTCCTAATTGTTCTATCTCGTGTTTCACTTGGAGAGTCTATTCGCCCTTCGCAACCTTCGTCAACTTCGTCAACAATTCTTCTCAATTGCACGATTTTGGCCCTATTGCAATATTCCATTGCAAATCCTTTGGATTTAAAGTCAAAGCCCCCTGCTATGTCCTCAATTTCATTCCACATTTCCTCCCTCACTCTGGTGGCAAGAATCGGAGGTCTAATGCCATCACCGCTACCACTGCGACTGTGGTCCATCATGTTCTTCAAGATCTTACATATCTCCGATGGCGTTTTGTCTTCGCCAAACACAGCTTCGGGAAAATTGGTGCGTTTGGTGCGGGAGTGGTCTATTCGAGCAAAGTTACCTACCAAGGATTTGTGATTTTCAGACCCAAGAGGACTCGATGAGGAAATCGGTCGGACGGCGTGTCGAAGTGCTGAGGAGCAGACGGACGAACGAGGCAATCGGCGGAGAAACAGCATGGCTTTTGGGACGACGGGACACTTTTGATGATGATGTGTCCAGATGTTCGTGGCGTGTGTTGATTACGAACGATAAATCTTCTCGTTTTTCTCTTCTTTTTTGCTGCACTCTCTTTTCCGCGAACCTCTTCCCCAGGCTTTTCTTGGCGAGAAACGTCGAATATTAGCGACTCACCGGCTACGCGCACTCTTTACTGATAGATGAAAGTTCTTTTCTCACTTTGTCTTTGGGCCTCTGCTGCCCTTGCAGCAAAGTTCAATTCTGGGGAGGATCTTCCTGCTGATGCACCACTTCGGATTGGCGTTAAACACCGGCCAGACGTGTGCAACCAGAAGAGCAAAGCTGGCGACAAACTATCGATGCATTACACTGGAGTTCTTTTTAAAGATGGGAAAAAATTTGATAGCAGCTTGGACCGCGACAGTCCATTCGAGTTTACCTTAGGCAAGGGAATGGTTATCAAGGGTTGGGATAACGGATTGCGGAATATGTGAGTGCGCATGTGATTGTGGTTTCGAGAGAAGTGTCGCCACCGTTTCTCCTGCTTTGCCTTCTCCTCACTTACTGACCGTGGGTGTCTCGCTCGCTGCATACCCATAAAACACAAACAACGACTGCAGGTGCATTGGAGAGAAGCGGAAGCTGACAATTCCTGCCGACCATGGATACGGGGACAGAGGGGCTGGAGCCGATATCCATGCAGGGGCCACATTGGTTTTTGATGTGGAGTTGCTTGATATCTTGCCGAATGAGGATGAAATTGTTTCCATGCTGTGATTATGTGATTATGATAAGCCGCCTAAATAAAAATGAAACGACCTCGAAAGGTTGTCAACCGGAAACTCATCGGCTATAATCATCTTTTTATTTGCTTACTCAGACCACTGGGGATCTACCCACTCTCCCATCTCCATTCCATATTCACTGAGAGTTCCACAATTTTCTCCCAGAAAGCCGTCAAAGCATTTGCATTTCCCAACCCCCTCCTGATAGATGCACGTTCCTCGGTTGCTGCATTCGGCGTAGCAACCATTTCCCGGCTTCCCAGTGCCTGCACCGCCCTCAGCAACTACTCCGTTGCAATCTGTTTCATTCACCGCAGTAATCGGGTCATCTCCATGGGGACATCTTCGTAGACTGCAGTCCGGCCCGAAATACTCTGCCTTTTGCCATTCCCCTCTTTCCAAACCTACCGGCCAGCTGCTATCACAGACGCAGCTGAATAGGTATTCATAGTCCCATGCCGATCCGTTTCTCGTTAGGTCAGTAGCCCCGTACTGGGTTGCATTGTTGGTCAAGGGGAAGGCATTGCTCATAAGTGCCTGTTCTCTCATCGAAGCACAAATCCCGTGTCCACTACAACTATTCGGACAGGTACGACGCTCACATGCGATCCCTTCCCATCCTGGAAAGCAGACGCACTGGGCTACCTGCCTCTCGCAAATCCCATTGTTGCTACACTCAGCCAGAGGGTGTGCATGCTCATGAGAAGTGGGCAGATCGCGAATGGCCCGACCGCTGGGGCAGACCCGATCTCCGCAATCAATTTTAACGTACTCGTAGATTTCAGAGGGATGTCCGTAGCCCATATCGCAAGTGCAAGTGTTGTAGCAGTAATCACATGTTCCGTGAAGGTTACACGAGCTCTTGTCTTGGCATCCATTTCCTACTAAGGGAGAGGTTTCGATATCCATCCATACAGTGCTACCGGAGGAATTAGTCCCAATCCGCAGTTTGTTGCTATTCATTGCCTGACCACAGAATGCCTTGATGTTGTTGCTCTTAAACACTGTCACAGTGTGCAGGTCGCGCCAAGTCAAATTACCATTGATTCTCATGACTTGCAGGCTAAGCATGCTATCGGCAAATGGGTCTTCACACCCTGCGCACCATGTACCCTCAGTCCAGCTTCCTTTCCAGTACATTGAGGGGGCTAACTCAACCTGATCCATGGGTATATTGGCCCCATTGGATCCCCCGTCAACTCCTTGCTTCAGGGTGCTTGTGGTAAATCTTGGCATCTTAATGTATATCATGTCTCCATAGGTCAGATTCTGCACAACGCGGGAATACATTAGCACCTTTATCGCGAACACTTGATGCCAGCAATCTTCATCATGGATGTCATGGATGTCCATCCTCCTCATACACGCATCCTCTGACTTACCTTCGACCATGGTTGGAATGCAATTGAAATTTCTAAATTGTCACCCACTGTTACCATACCAGTTTGATCGTATGCGATCGAGGTTTGCTTGAAGAGGTAAGTGTTGGAGGAGGTTGGAGTAACTAAGAGAAGGAGAAGAATGAGGGTCATTACAAACATAATGTTGGGTGTATGTTGGGATGGGCAGATTAAATGGATCGTGATAATTTGCAAGATTACCGCGCCCTCAATTAGCACAAGAAGGGGACTCTAGGTGATTTTTTTTTTTCAACCTTTAAATCAGTTCTGCTGCATTCAGATTTTGGGATGAGGGGGACAAACGAAGAAACTTTTTGACTTCTTGACATTTGCTTGACATAACTAAAAACAACTAGTGTACTTGTGGAGAGTAAAACTCATATTTTGTGTACATATTCTTGCTCCATCGCTGCCTAGGTCAGATTGCCTCTCTCGCCAATTTTATTTTTGAAAGAAAACACTCTACGACACGCCTAGACGTTTAGCTGTTGTTAACTTTGGACCAGTATGACTAATTCTTTCATGAGACTATTACCGATAATTGCATTTTGCGCTGCTCGACCTCTAGAGTTCCCACCAGACTGCAAGGTTTTTGACGATTGCCCAGCACGAACCCATTGTTACCCCATTGAAAAGCTTCCATCTCCTTATGATGACATTGAGAATGTTGTAAATGCAAATGTTACAAAATTCAGCAAGGGCGGGAAGGAAACTGGCATGCGATGGTAAGTATTGTAGGAGGGGTTAATAGCGCGATTTCGATAAGCATGAGATTCGTTTTGCATACTGCATGCACTAACCATACACAAATGGCAGCGCATGTAATCACTTTTTAGCACATAAAGGAGACATCCCTGATATCTCCTCTGAAATGGTGGATGCCTGTCACGAAACTCTCGGTTATAATA
>Ga0115555_1002793_pt1 | contig 11506 bp, 12 predicted proteins | sample COGITO_mtgs_1104_2_FD_87285 | JGI IMG/M metagenome (GOLD analysis project Ga0115555, IMG submission 87285) | Pelagic marine microbial communities from North Sea - COGITO_mtgs_110407 | ecosystem: Environmental > Aquatic > Marine > Epipelagic | place: Germany:Helgoland, sampling site Kabeltonne...
GACAAACCGTTGTTGATAGACGATGAAGAGAGGCTTATGGGGGAAGGGGGGGAGAATAATCAGTACAAAAATAGTCCTCTGTACAAAGACCACAAACCAACTGATATGACTGAAGTCTTTGGTATACCGTGTACGCGGCGAACTGCGGGCCTGTCAGCAGCATTATTTAATGGAATATGGGGCGGATCGATCATGGTTCCCTTTCAATGGGCTCCAGAGGGAACGAGCGGTTTGCAATACCTTATTTCGTTCGCGGTTGGAGCTGCTCTTGTAACAGCCAGCTGCTGGTTTTGTTTGTTCGCTTACTATGAATTCAACGCCTCAAAAATGCCGAGCATGCATTTTCGCGTTATGTGGTTGCCCGGATTCACAGCAGGAGTACTTTGGAGTATTGGAAATGTGGCAAGCATTCTTGCAGTGCAGAGCCTCGGGGAGGGAGTGGGTTACAGTTTGTGTCAGGCCGCTTTGCTTGTTAGCGGACTTTGGGGGCTCTTCTACTTTGACGAAATCGTTGGAGTAAGACAGACTAGCTTGTGGCTTTTGAGTGCCGTGATAACCGTGGCCGGGATGATTTTATTGAGTTGTGAGCACGTACAGGAAGAGGAATAGTAGAATGTTTACAGGCAGCAACTATTCCAAAGATGTTATTTTTAATCTACTCTCAACGTCAAAATATCGTCACGAAACATCGACACAATGTCTTTCATTAGTAATATATATGTGCCAGACACTTTTTTGATAAAAACGCGAAAGATTGACATGAGCCAACGAGGGAGCCGAGGAAAGAGGAACTCTGTTTTCACAGAAAGGGATCCGTCCTTCGCCAATTTTATGGACATTTTAAAGTTTTCAGTTAGGTATTTGCTGAGGCGTTTCAACGGTAGAACTGAGTTCAACACCCCTCCATTATTCTTTACTGATTGAAACGTAACAGTAAACTCAGCATCAATTTCACAGCTTTGGGATAAAGTTTTGTGAGCGATGATCATGTTGAGCTGAGGACATTTCAGGCTGAGTGATGCCCAACGGCTCATGTAAACACTCGTGTCCACTACAAGGTGTGCCACGCCATCAGATGTAGGCGAACAAAAATTGTGGTCAACCTCTTGGCCCAGATCGACTGAGACCTTCGCAAATTTACCATTAGACATTTGAAGATTGGCGAACGGGGTCGCGCCCTCCCGCTTGCTGTTCTGGAAGAGTTTCGCGTCCAAGGCGGCGATTGTGTCGATTATGTCGATAATGGTGGGATAATACTCCTTGATACTCTCGCGTCGCCATTCTCCGTGGAAAATCATTGTCTTTGTGCGGCTTGTGCTGGTCGCAGTTGTCGCTGGAGCAAGCAATTTCGAGAGAATGGTGGTTGTTTGTTGAAACACCTCACAAAATTCTGCCCGGAAGTTTTCGCTTCCGAGGGAAGAGAGAATTTCTCTCAAGCACGCCACCAAATTGACAAGCATGCTCCAGTTGGGGACGTTCTGAATGTCAAAAGCTGGTGAGAGTTTTTGTGTGTTGGCAGGTGTTTGTGGGTATGTGTTCCTGCATGAGAAACGCAAGAATGGGGTTGGTGCGCCAAGGGGATTCTCTGGTGAGAGGGTATCGCTCCAAATTATTGTACCAAGTTCATCACTGTCATCACTGCACCCATTTCCAGGAATGACATCACAGATCCAAAAGGAAAGCGCTTGGGGTGGCTTGTCAAAAAGAAGCTTGAGAACTCGCGATGATAGATTTCCACTTTCAACATCGAGAGCAAGCAAACTTAGTGATTTGCAGAGAGGGTTAAGAAATGACAACAGGGAAGGAGCATTGCCTATGAAAGGGTCGCGTAGGTTTGGTGGCAGGGGAGGAGGTCTTGAGCGTGAGGTCATCTACGAGGGTAACGCGAAGTTCTTCCTGTTAATAGCAAAGTGCACTCGCCATTTTTCGTGTCAAAAATAAAGTTATTTTCACCACCTCTTAACGATGTTGTAAAACTCTTTTTTTTTTTCCACCATCCTCACTCTCGTTAACTCCGCCATCCTAGAGAGAGAAAAAAATTAAAGAGCAGAAGTCGCCATGCAGGATGATCTTTTGGGCTATCTTGCAGTGAGTGTAGCTGTAGTGGGATTTGGGACAAACTTTGTACCAATCAAACGAATCGACGCGAAGGACGGGTTCTATTTTCAACTTTATATGTGCATTGGTGTCTACTTGGTGGGCTTCGTCAACAACTGGTGGAGAGGCTGGCCAGCTTTCCGGCCTTTTGCAATGCTCGGAGGCTTCCTTTGGTGTACCGGAAACATTGCGGTGGTAACTTGTGCAAAATTGATCGGGCTGTCGCTAGGTTTGCTCATATGGGGTTCCACAAATATGATCAGTGGATGGGCCAGCGGAAAGTTTGGGCTCTTCGATTTGAAGAAGGAGGAGATCAGTGACGATGGCTTAAACTATGCTGGCGTTTGTGTAGCGCTTTTTGCCCTTATGCTATATGTGCTTATAAAACCTGCTGACGATGAAGTGAAAGATTTTGACGATGAGGAGAGACAGACAAAAACGTCTCTTCTCGGTGAGAAGCTCCTAGACAGTGTTCTGGACAATGAAAACAGCGAAGAGCTTGAAGAAGTTGATTGGATTTCGAAATTATCGGCGAAGCAGAAGAGGGTTATTGGTTGCAGTATGGCCGGGATAATGGGGGTATTTTTTGGAACATCGTTCGACCCTGCTCAATATGTTATGGAGCATAGCGATGATTTCGATGATGATGTGGATTGTGTAAAAGACAATTGTGCTGACCCCCTCGATTTTGTTTTCAGTCACTTCACCGGTATCATCAGCGGAAGCGTATTCTATTACATTTTGTACGTTGTGTACTGCGGGGGGAGCAAAAATATCCAAGCTGTTCCTGAAATTCGACTGCCTGCAATCTTGAGTGGTGTTATTTGGGGAATAGCACAGTGCTCCTGGTTCATCGCCAATGGTAAGCTCGGGTTCAGCATAGCTTTCCCGATGATAACTACCGGTCCGGGACTTATCGCCGCAATTCTTGGGGTATATGTGTTTGACGAGATCAAAGGAGTGCGTAACTACAAGGTGTTGTCGTCGGCCTTTCTCTGCACTGGGGTTGCAAACTTTTTAATCGTTAAAAGCAAGTGACAACAAGATTGCAAGGGCAAATAAATCGGTTACAAATTCGTTAGAAATTTCTCTACTTTTCTGTACATCTTTCTGGCTATCCTTCCTCCTCCTCTTCCGTCGAATCGTCGTAGGTCGCTCCTCCCCCATCCGTGGATTCATCCCCTTCATTGTCATTGTTGTCGGTGTTGTTATTCGTCATAAAACCAGGCAAATTTCCCAAGTCGGGCCCCGCACCCCCGCCCATCAACATTTGGATGAATGCAACCAAACCCTGTTGCTCAGCCGAACCCATTGATGCTCCGCCCGTTGGCCCAGCAACCTGCTCATTCTCACGTTGAGTTATTGCCCGAACTCCCCCTATCTCCCGAGCCTTGGCCGAATGCAGGTCCACATCCTCGTCATGTGGCAAGACAAACACCCGCTCGAGGACACAGTCGAGAACCGGATTAAGCTCCACGTCAGCCTGGCCATCGTTTGCTATCTGACATCTGCGAACTTCGCAGATGAACGCCATTGAGCCCGCATTTACACTATTTGCAGGACAGTATATCATCCGCCGAATATAACTGGGTTGGGTGATAGGCTCACCACTCTTGAAGCGGATCGGCACATCTTCCATCACCCGTGCAATCAAGCGACGATAACGGGGCTCGAAAAAGTGCAATTGGAAGGGACGGTTCAACTGCAGGCGCGACCGCATGAAGAACATTGGCATGCACGTGTGAACAACAGATTCCTCAGTCATCTTGTACTTGTCGAAATGGGACGTGGACGCGGGAACTGTGAGAGCATCCAAATGAGACTTCCAATTATCGTCCATAGAGCACATCATTGACGCGGCATTCTTCCAAGTCGCATCGTGCTTGCAGGCAAGGTGCCACTCCTTGCACACTGTTGGAAAGACGTGAGTGATGGGCGACATGTGCACAGGAAGATTGCCGTCCATTACATAAGACGGTGGTACGTGGTATGTGAAAATCTCAATTAAGAGCTCAGATGGGAGGTTCTCCATGCAAGGAGATTTTGTTGCCATGCTGTAAGGTCTACCGACAGCTCCAGATCAGAATTCTAAATGCTATCAAAGAAAAGAATTCAGAATTTTTTGCGCAGTTTATTGTTGTCAGTTATGGGAATCCTTTCAGTGGAGAGGAGAATTCACGTAAATAGAGGTTGATCGATCTTTCTTGAGGCTTAATTTGGTTATAATGGTCCCTGACACAACACGATCGAACGTGCCAAAGATTATTTTTATAGGAAAACGGCTTTGCCCCTGAAATTGTGATCGCCATGTCGGTATTGCTATTTTTGAGTCTTGTGCTGCCCTTCGGCAGCGGGTTCGCTTTCAATGCCGCCCCCATTCGTCATCCAGCTGAGGGCAGCGCCACCTCGACGAGGTTGTATGAGAACTTTGGGATAAAGATGGTGCGAATGCGTGTGTTGCTGCTGTGTGTCTGTGAATGAGTGGGATATGAGGGTGTTGTTTTAGCGCCGAAGCGACTTGGTAGCCAAGATTGAGTATGAACAAGATTTCCAACTTTGACAATCGCTAACCCTCACCACAACCGCAATATATATTCCCAAACACGCAGCCCAACCTTGGTACTGCGGAGGAAAATACGCCGATTAGCTTACTTGGTGAGAAGAATGTGGCGAAGTTCATCACCACTGTCGACGATAATTCCTTCAAGAATCGCCAGTACAATATCCTGGAGAGAACCAGGGAGTTGGACTTGTTGACAAAGACTGCCGAGAGCGGGCTGTTGTCTGCCCTTGAGAAACAAGGGGTTGATCTGGAGACCATTGAGGGCCTGCTTCCTGCTGCTGATAAATTTGGGGCGCTCGAGATTGTTGCCAACAACCAGCAACTTTTGCTGAACGGCCTGGCTTTCTTTTTGGTGGAGGGGGCTCCTTTTCTGCTCGGTCCTCTTGCTGGTGCTGTGAGCGTCGGTCCTCCGGCATTTTATCTTGCATCTGCTGCAGCTATCCTCGCGGAAGTCACACTGGTAACGAGTCATGCGACCTTTTTGAACCTGGACGCTGGCTTTTTTGCTGGACTCTTGTTAGTGCCACTAGGAGGGATTTTTGCTGCTCTAGGTGTTGCTCTTGCATCTGCGAAAAAATGATGCGTATAATAGTTGTTGGATAAATGGCATGCAGCCGACAGTAGGATTTTTCTAGCGGCAAAGTAACAATCTTATCATTCAATTTAGTATTTTCAATGTTGTATTATTGTTGGCGGAAAAGTAACCGTCAGTAACCCTGTTTTTCAAAAGTCGGCGAAGATGTCTTCGTTCTCACTATTCTGTTCAATGACGTACTCCTCTATGTCACCGACCCCACCATCCTCATTCTCATCTTCTACTTTGAAGTGGCTATGGTCCAATTTTCCACTCAATGTAGGCACATAGTCCATGACATAGTTTTGGTTTCTCAATTCTTCCCAGTCCATGTTCTGGCTGCTAAAAAAAAGATGCTCCTTGATATCCTTCAAACCTCCTTTCAGCGCCCCGAGACGCAGCGCAGCGTTGCTGTTCAGCAACTTTCGCACGAGCGACTTGGCATGGGGGTCAAAACCCAGAGGGAATCGCAAATACCTTTGGGAGTAGACGATCCTTTCAAAAGTTTCCTGTTGACTATCTGCCTCGAAGGGAGTTGCTCCGCACAGAAGCTCGTAAACTAGGATTCCCAATGCCCAATAGTCGACACTCTTGTCGTGTCCCCGGCTCAAAATGATCTCGGGGGCCATGTACTCTGGCGTTCCGCAGAGAGTGTAAGTCCTATCTTCGGTCTTCCCGAGGGGGGATGTGTACGGAAGACGCTTCGCAAACCCAAAATCTACAACCTTCAAGTAGCCTGTTTCGGTCAGCAACAAGTTCTCAGGTTTTAAATCGCGGTAAGCAAACTTGAGCTCATGAATGTGCTCGAAAGCAGAGAGTGCCATGGCAGCATAAAGCATGGCGCTTCGCAAAGTAACACCCCCAAACGGACCTGTTTCACACTGTAGGTCGTTGGATGTTCGGTCATATAGCAGAGACCAAAGCTCGCCCCCAGGAATGTATTCGAGCAGGAAGTAAACCTGATTATTATCGCTTAAAGTTCCGTTGAGCTTGATGATAAACGGGTGGTTCATGACCTGCATTATGGCCTTTTCTCTGCGGACGTTGTGCTGCTGTGCAGTGCGCAGAAGATGTGCCTTCTGAAGACACTTGAGGGCGCTCACTTTGCCCGTGAGACGATGGGAAACCATGACAACCTTTCCGAAGGTGCCAACACCCAAGTTACAAATTACCTCGAGATCTTCCAAGACGACCGGAGGCAACTTGGCATTGCAACTGTCAGCATGCTGGATGAAGCACTCCATCGATTCGTGCCGACCTCGAGTCTTGCCGCTGCCCTCCACTTCTTGTATCCAGCTGATCTGACCGTCTTCGTTGGGGAGACCATACGAGACCCCGCTGTGTGCATTCTCAGCTCTACCGTGTTTCTCCATGGCCTGATACTCTCTCATGTGCATCTGCTGCTCTATTTCTTTCTCAAATGGGGCCATAAACTGTTGGAAATCTTCTCTATGCATCACCAGCATCTCGCATTTTTCGCTGACAACCTGGACGCTTGCGGTGCGGCTGGCACGGGTAAGGAGAGCGATTTCCCCAAAATACTGCCCGCTTCCCAGAACGTCAAGCTCTACCTGGGATTTAAGAGAGCTGCTCCATTGAGTGACCAGCACAGAACCATCGTGAACCACATAAAAGTGGTCACCATTGGTACCTTCCTGAATCACCATCTCACCCTTGGTCAAAGTCTGACGGCTGAAGATGGTCGTCAACATATACAACGCCTCGTCACTGAGAGAAGAGAGTAGTGGGACACTTTTCAGCACCCGCGCCGTACTTATTTGGTACATTACGTCTTGAATTCGTCCTAGCAGCAAGTTGAACTATTGCAATGAGAAAAATAAAAAGCGGAGGGGAGGGGAGGGGAGACGGTTATTATTACGGACTCGGTGGTACTGATGCAATCCCTTTCGACGAGACTTGAATGCTCTTACCTGTTCGTGGGTCAACGTAAAACACTCCACATCCCCGTTGGCAATGACATTCGCCGCCCTGATGAATACAGAGAGGGACGAGAAGTTAGCTTTTGAGAATATTCACCATAGCAACACACACACGAGCACGCACCTGGGCTCCTTCAACTGGATGGCTCTCTCCCCAAAAAAGTCGCCCGGACCCAACCTTTGCAGTTCCCTCTCCTTGCCCTCTTCGTCAGGGCGAGTACAGACTACGTTACCCTTGAATATAATGTAGAATGTGTCGCCCTCTTCGCCATGATTGATGATATATTCGCCATCACTGTACATCTCATGTGCCAGCGCCCTGCACACACCGAAGAGAGAGAACGATATTAGATTTGCCTATGGGAAAGAAGCGTGCAAACAATAGTGCTGCCATGATTTGTGGGCAAATGTCCTCTCACCTGGCTATCTTTGTGGTCTCCTGGTTCCCAAGGGTCTTGAGAAAAGGTATTTTCTTTAAAAACTCGCACAAAATGACAGTCTGGGAGGTGCTGGAGGCGGCAAGCAAACGCCGAAAGAGGGGGCGTGAGAGTGTCCACATAACGCAATCCTCGTCCGCAATAATAGTTGCTGCCCTCGGACAATTCCACATGAGCGCCAGCTCTCCGAAAGCCTCGCCAGATTTTATCTCCCCACAGATCTTGTTGTCCACCTTTATCTTTGCTCGGCCTTTTTCAAGAACATAAAACTTGTCGCCTTTTTCCCCTTGTTGAATAATAACCATGTCACTCAAGACTTCCTCTTGGATCATTGTATCAATCACATCGAACATACCCTCGCCCTCAAGTCCGCTGAAGAGAAAGTGGTTACTCAGAGCGGCCCGAATGATGTGACGAGTCTCGTCGGATTTGGGAACAACCTGCATATTGCAAGCCTCGTCATTCTCCAAGCTTTCACCAACAATTTGTTCCCTTCGCTTATGGTGCTTCGTTTGTCTATTTTTGCTGGAGTTTCCGGCTCGGTTCTTTTGATTGTTGCTGTGTGAAGCGGGGTTGGGGGCCTTGGTCTGCTCTTGCTGCTGAATGATGTTAATGTGCAACTCTTCCATCTGCTCCTGTGCAATCGATATTTTTGACAGCATCTCTTTCAGCGTCCGAATCGCTGCTTCTGCCGCTTCTGTCACCGGCTGGACCTGCATTATCGATCGGAGGCAGGTGATAGTTAGTGATGCATTCATTGGTAATGTGATTGTGTACTCCTGCAAGAAGAAAATTTACTCACCAGTGCAACTGATTTTGGTATAGGTTTTTCTGGGTCAGCACCGACACTGGCTGATGAGCTGGTGCGGCTTCGTGCTTGGACGTCGGTCATTTTGAGGATGATGTTTGTTATTCGATCGTGGAAAGGGGGGGATGGGAAGGGGGGATGTGAACTGTTGAAAGGGGGGGGTTGTGGGTAGTTAATCAGTTAACGGGCGATGAGGAAGAAACATTGGGAGCCTTTACGTCCCTCGCGAGTGTTATTCTCTTGTTTGGAGTTGATAACAAGTACACAAAGGAGAAAGGGCAGAGACAGAGAGAGAAACCAACTTCCAAGAGAAGCATTTAGAAAACCTGTTGTGAAAACAATTTAACGATTAATTTTTGCGTTTTCGATTGTCGTACAAGCACCAAAAGCCAAGGGATCAATAAAACTTCTGAGAACCCTTCTTGCCCCCTAAAAATTATACCGAACCCCTGTAACAACTCCAATACAACAACAATGGGAGAGGAGAAGAAAGAAGAGGCGGCAACCGATGTCGAAGCCGTCAATTCGACGAAATGGTTCACGGGGGATGAGTTGAAGCTTCACAACTGCGCGGAGGACTGCTGGGTTAGCATATATGGGGACGTCTTTGATTTGAGTCAATTTCTTGGGGAGAACAGAGGTGAGTGTGGAGTGGGTGTAGTGAGTGAGTCCTTGGGGTGGGGTTCAAAATGAGCTGGGCAATGTGCAAGTCTCTCTAATCCGCCCGTTCATAATTGCAGGTCCCCTAGCTCAGCCAATAATTGACAATGCGGGGAAGGACATCAGCTCTTGGTTCACTCCATCTGTTGATGTCAAAACGTATGTGGACCCTGATCGCTGCCTCACCCTGCCCTACACCCCCCAGGGACGATTCCTCCATGTTCCTCCCCCTGAGCCGAGTGCCAGCTGGGATAGCAGTTTCGGCACCCCCTGGTGGAAAAATGAGGCTTTCAAAATTGGTAAATTGAGCAAACAAACCAGAAAGATAAATGTGGTCAACACCCTCACCCAGCAAGAACATGAGCTCGTCGTTTGCAGTGAGGAGACAATTGACGAAATTCAGAAGCGATACATTAGTTTCAATGGACATGCGGCCAGCTATACTTGGAAGAGGGTCGATGATGCCGGGGAGAACTTTGTTGTCATGGACATGAGCAAAACACTAGAGGAGAATGGCTGCCTCGACGAGAATGATGAGTTTGAAAAATTACAGATCCCAGACGACTTCTACATACCCGTCATACACGTTTATTTTAACGACGATTTGACTGTAGCGTGAGGGCCATGCGAGGGGCGGGGGGGGGGGGCGCATCCGATGGGGTTTGGGGTAAATATGGGATAATTAAGGGAAGCCTTTTTCTTGGGATGAATTGATTTTGATTGTATTGGAGCGGTGGGAGGGGAGGGGAGAGGGGAAAGCGTCAATAATAAATAACCCTTTCGTTTCATTAGCTAACGAATCCATCATCTACGCGGTGCCATTCTGTCTATGCCTCGCCTCTCTGCTGACGCTCCAATTGGCGGGCCTCCTCCTCGGTGCGGATACCATGCTCCTCCTTGAACGCTTTTGCCGCTTTATCCTTCTCATTCAGAGTATTGCCGAGTACCTCAATTCCCTGGCACAAATTCTTCTCCATGTTCTCCAACACAGGCAGGACCTCGCCAACAGTGCGCTCAACAAGCACCCCTTGAATCATTCGATGAGCGATTCGGTTTGAGTCCAAAGGCTTCAGCGTCTTGATCACCAGCCGGTGCTCGTTCCTCTCCTGCTCCATTTCACTAATCTTATTCACATACTGCTGGCACTCTGCTTGCATCTGCCTATACCGGTTTTGGATATCCTGCTCTGTGGGTTGAACGGGTTGTTGTTGTGCCATTATGGGTGCTTTGGGTGCTTGCGGGGTGGGGGGGGGTGGTGTGTAAGAGGGGGACTGTCGACAATTAGTCTGGGGAGAAAAGTACCACGGAGGAAAGGGGGGCAAGGGAGGGCGAAGGGGGAGCGAAGGGGGGGAGAGGTGAGGGGGGGGGGAAGCGAGGTAAGGGTTAGACAGCTACTCAAACAAGAGCATGGTTTTCAATTTTGTGCAAGGAAAAGAGGGGTCTGACAAGGAAAGGGGGATAAATTTAAGTGGAGGAGATGCGATTGAAAGCACAAAGAATCGCTATTAGATGCGTGGATTCACTGACCAATAATAATTAACCTGCGATTGGGATAGGGTGGAGTTTGGGGGAGCCCCGAAATCTTTATTGCCGTTCTTTGCCTATTTAAAATCAAAAACTTATTCGTCCGAGTTCGCGCATAGAATAACAATAGCACAGAACTCGGTTTGAGGTTTTTCAAGCTCCGGAAGTAAACAATCCTTGCAACGAGACCATGAGCTCTCTTGCAGCAGGGACAAATCAGGAACCCGCAAATAATTACGTGAGCAGCCTTGCGTTTGATTTCATGCTCAGTGAGATTTTGCTCCACATCGAGCGGACTACAACAGTGGGCGAGGATCAGGAGACAGTGAATGAAAAGATCTGCAAGCAAATCGAAGAAATGGGATTTGACACAGGATACAGATTTGCCACTCTACTGGTGAAGAACAAGAACAACTTACCTGTGCCGCTGAGTGACCACCCTCTGGAAGCGGTCAAGTTCTTATGCAAGGATGTGTGGACGAGCGTGTTTCACAAACAGGTCGATAAGCTGCAGACTAATCACAGGGGTGTCTTTGTCTTGAAGGACCTCAAATTCAGGTGGCTCGGCAGGTTCGTGACTTCATCTGAGGCATCGAGAACCGCGGCGATAAAGTTATTGGCATTCCCTTGCGGCCTCATTCGCGGGGCGCTATCCAATTTAGGTGTTGAAGCAACTGTCTCCTGTGACTTCCTGTCAGATGGCCAAAATCTCTCAAGCTGCTCCTTCAATGTGAAAACAAAATGAATTAAGTGAATAAATTATAAGGGGTGGTGGGGGGGATGGTGGTGGGGGGGGGGGGGGGGAGGGGGGGGGGGGGGGGGGGGGGGGAGAATTCAAGGGGATGGGCCCCAAATTGCGGAAAAAATTGCATCTGGTTTTTGCGGCTGTTTATGTTGCCCTGA
>Ga0115555_1002799_pt1 | contig 11497 bp, 9 predicted proteins | sample COGITO_mtgs_1104_2_FD_87285 | JGI IMG/M metagenome (GOLD analysis project Ga0115555, IMG submission 87285) | Pelagic marine microbial communities from North Sea - COGITO_mtgs_110407 | ecosystem: Environmental > Aquatic > Marine > Epipelagic | place: Germany:Helgoland, sampling site Kabeltonne...
GAAAACTCATCCCTGTTTAATTTTCCGTGCTCCGCTCTCCCGTGTACACCAACAAGCAATTCCCACTTTTGGTCCAAATCCCAGACGCCGCCACTCTTCTCGGTACAAAGAGTCAACATTCCGTCCATGTATTCTGCAAACGACGGCTGGATATCCAACCATTCCTCAGATATGGGCATGAAGTTGTGTCCCTTCAACCCCAACCTATTTGAAGTGGCATCAAACGCCATCGTGCGCGTGAACACCCAATGGTCGAGAAGTCTCTTGGCGATCTTATCTGCAGCTCCCCTTTTCCGCTGCTTAGCCGTCAAAAATTTCCCAATCCGCCTCTTGATACCTTGAGAAATTAGATGTTTCCACCCGGGATCCTCGTACCTCTCTTCCTCGTCGTAAGCTCCCGTATATTCTTCCCACATTTCTGCCTCCGTCTTTCTCAGCAAACCGCTCACCGAGCTCTTTTTGCGCTGCAACCTTCGCGAGCTCTTTTCTTTTTTCTTGCCTGTTGTGACGGGGAGGGTGGGTAGGGATGATGTCTTCTGAATTGGAGCTTTAGGATTTTGATTATCAGTGGTACTAGCTGTGGCGGGGGTATTCGAGGCCATTGTTACATGGCCGACAGGGAGCGATGAGCTCCTATGGAGAGGTGGAGGTGCCATGATTGCTCGAGTTTAGAATTTGATCAACAGACAGCCTGTGGGATGACTATAGAAGTGGAGGTCTTGAAAGTCAACAGATATCCGTATCGATCTTTACATGGACATCAATGCGTATGTATTAAAGTATAGAAATTAAAGTGGGGTAAAACAAGTTAATTAGCGATAAAAAAATAATCAAAAAGAGAAAGATCTAAAAGAATTATCAAACAGTTGAATCCTGTCAGCAAAGATTGTATTCACTACAGGTACGACGATACTCATCTACGAGAACCACCACGACTGTTATCTTTAAACTTTAGCAACAGGAAACATTTCCTTCTTCTCTGTATTTCCGTTGGGCTCTTGTGTGAAACTTTGTTGGAGTTAGTTGTGCAACTCCCACCCCCACCTCATCTCTCTCAAATATTCCTCCCTCGGCCTTTTCTTGACCGACAAAGAAGTTGGTAATGAGTACTCCGGCACCACCGCTTACATGGAATGGTGATAGCTCAAACGTCTCCATCAGGGATTTACCGGAAACTACTCTGGGAGACGGTGATGTTGCTTCGCTATATGCTAACCGTCGATCAGACTCGACGAGGAGTAGTGGCAGTCGGCGCACATTCAGCGTATGGAAGCCACCGCCCAACATTAAAGCCAAGAAGCACAACAATGTGCGGCTCAGAAAGATCGTAAAGCAATTGCAAAATATTAGTGATGAGGGATTTTTTGTGCTGTTATTGGCTTGGCTGCTAATCGGGACATTTATTCTCTACAACGCTGAGAGAAGGAACGAGCAGGTGTACGAGAAAGATTTATTATCGATTCATGAGAAGTGCGAAAACAGCAAGGATGCTAATGGTACGGATATTATAGAGCGTGCCATTCGGCAGTTGAATTTGACAGAAGGGGAGAATAGTACATTGTTTGACCTCGGCAACATTCCCTTTCGGACGAACTTCTGCGAGACTTTGTTCTATTATAAGAGTGTCGAAAACAAAACTGACCCAAACCGGAACAACAATTTTTTCTATCGATGGGATTTTCCCTCGACAATGTTTTTCATGATGTCAGCCTTCACGACCGTCGGTTATGGGAACCTCACACCGGGTACACGTACCGGGCAGGGTATCACGGTTCTTTTCTGCATTTTTGGAATACCCTTAACGGGATTACTTCTTTATAGGAGTGCTACGAGGATGTCCAAAATCGCCTTGTGGTGGGCTCACATTCTGGAGAAAAGGTGCAACCCATTTGAGAGCAGAGCTTCGAAGGAGCAGCGCAAAGAGAAAGAGATAAGAAAGGCCAAGGAAAAGATAGAGATGAAACGCATGTTTGACCGGCAGGGATTGAGCAAAAGTCAGCAAAAAATAGAGCGAAGACGGGTCAAAAGGGACAAACACAAGGTCACCAATATAAGCGATGTAACCCTCTTCCAAATCATGGGTTTGCTGTGCTTCTTGTTTGGATTTTTTGGGGCACTCGTATGTCAGAGGGTCTTTCAATGGTCCCTTATTGATTCCATGTGGTTCATGTTTGTATCTATGACGACCGTCGGATTTGGCGACAAAATACCAAATTGGAGAGAGTGCTTCCTTACCCCCCCCCACTTCCATTGGAAAGCGATTTACTTGGCTACGTTGATCTTCTATATTTTCGGTGGGGTGAGCTGTCTGTTGACTGTCTTGCAGAGCGGTGGCCAGATCTTATTTGAGGCAATTATAGACGAAAAAAGCGAGAAGGCGCAGAAGGCAAAGACGACTGACATTGAAGAGGAAGGAAGTGCGGGGGATGCAAGCGAAGGGGGTGGTGGGGGGGGGAGAGAAGGTGATTTAGAGTTTTCGAGAGACGAGGAACAGCGTGGAGATGAGAAGAATGACAGCAATGACCAGGACGACGAATTCTCTTTCTCCCATGAGAACCCCATGCGGGGAGGTAGACTTTGATATTTTAAAAACTAACAAACCAAAAAAAATACTGAATAACTATTAAACCGAACAACGTCATTAAACAGTCAACGTTAATGCGCCTATCCTCTTGTTGCCAGTCAAGAAACTACGTCCAACCCTAGCCACCCTGCACGCATCACCTGACATAGAGGGTTCCAGCCTTTGTGCGTGCCTTAAAGTCAAAATCATTACCAAAGCCTTGTGTTGAAGGGTCAGCTTCCGGGAGCCCTGTAATCTCGAACTTCTGAACATAAGCGGCGTAAGCGGCTTTTAGTGCCTTAGCATCCTGAGCACGGATTGCGGCAAAGATATCGTTTGTGGCAGCGATGGCCTCACTGTGGTGGGCAGTCGGGTAGGTGGGTGTCAGTTGGGTTAAGTGCAGTTATTTTGGAAAGACTGGCAGCTAGTGCTGGTCACAACTATTAAACTCTTGAACCCTGAGCTCACCTTTGCTTCGCCTTGTCCTTGATGGCCCCACTGTTGAAAAGGATGAAAGCATTCTTCTCAGCAACAAACGCCCCAAAATCACCATTGTTGGCAGCTGTAGCAAGGTCGGCGATGCGCGATCCATAGATTCCAGCCGCACGCTGGATTGTAGCCTTACTCACGCTACCGTCAGCAAACGCGTTCGGCACAAATGCAGTAGTGGCAACTGCCATTCCACCAAAAGATGCAAGCGCCTGTCGGCGATCCATGCTCACTGCTGTAGACTGCTTGGCAGGCTGAGAGAAAATAGTGAGGGTGGGTACAGTTGGGTCGTGTTAGCAGGAAATGGGTACTAAATCCTTATAAACTCATCACACCCAGAGCCCCGGCTAGGATGAAGTTCGCCACTATCGCAACCCGCTTCCAGAAGGAAAACATTCCAGGAGGGTTTTATTTCCCTTACCGCCGCAGGCATGAAACTGCAAACTGTGCTTAGTGCAGTTAGGAAGACAACGAGCTTCATATTTGTACTCAGAGCTTTTGATCAATTTTGGCTGCCCCCCCCCCGAGGTCAGCGCAATCTGAAGAGAAACGCGAATTGTGAGTTATCTGGTCGGTTTTTTAATTTTTTACTTTGCTCTTGGGCGATTCGTGTTGTTTTTAGACCCCTGGTGTGAAAGATCTGCAAAAGAAACGGCTCAGAGAGAACTTCATGATATGTCTCAAAACACTTTTCAGGGCACGCAATGCCCTTAAGGTATTATTCGAGGGGAATTGTTTTTAGTACTCACTAACCCATTGCGTCCCCCACTCGCCTCTATTAGTTCCCTGTTACATAATTATGAGGTCCGCTTTTTTCATCCTCTCTGCCCTCGCACTCTCTGCGAATGCATTTTCCCCTGCTATTATGGCCACCAGGGCCATTAAGAAGAGTGCCCCTAAGGCTACCACTGGCACCAAAGTTGTCGCTAAGAAGCCGGTCGTGAATAATCCTTTTGCCTCAAACCCTTTTGCCAAAAAGGAAGTTGTTGCCAAGAAAGTTGTTGCCAAGAAAGTTGTTGCCAAGAAAGTTGTTGCCAAGAAAGTTGTTGCCAAGAAAGTTGTTGCCAAGAAAGTTGTTTCCAAACCTGCTGCCATGAATTCTTTCAAGATGCCCACTGTCAAGAGTCCCGTCCGGAGTGGAAGTAAGAAGGCTCCTCCTGCTTCCAAGGGGCGACCGAGCTTTGATACCAGTAGCATCAAGTTCAACGTTGGTGAGTCGAAACATCCAGTAAATGTTAAGTGCGACATTTCGCTCCCCCTAACTTACCCTCCTCTCTTCCCTTCCTTCTCTTGTCCCCCTTCCTTCTTTCCTCCGCCTCGTCCCACCCTCAGGATCCGGATCTGGTATTTTCCCCACTGCCAAGGGAATAGCGCGCCCCGATTTCAGCGACCCCAAGCTTCAGATCAAGCGTGACCCTGCCTTTTACAAGGCCGCCGCTGCCCAGCGCATGGCCAAGATTAACTCCCCCAGTGACTTTACCTACGAGAGTGGCTTAACGGAACTTGAGATCAAGCAGCGCAAGACTATTCCCGAGTTTCTCACCGGACAGGCCAAGAGTAGGGCTGACGCAAAGGATAACATCGTTGGAGAGATTGAATCCCCAAAATTTGGAGGGCTCAGCCAGGACCGATTCCAGCTCTTATTCATCGCCGTCTTTGGTCTCTTAACTCTGGTGGGAAGTTTGAGTGGTTCTTACTAATCTTTCATTGAGAAAAGTGTAGGCAAATTGTACGTGATTAGTCTGGAAACGACTTGGAGAATTGCTAAAATGTTGAAATAACTGCTGTGACACCTTTGTATCTGCAAACTCGAAATATTTTTTTCAATTTAAATCATTTGGCTCGAACTCTTTTGGGCCGTAAAGAAACGAAGTGTTCTTGGGATGATAGTTAATTGATACAATCGGGTGCACAGGGATTGAATGCTCGTTTGTCAAGAGTCTGTAGAAATCTGCAGCGAATGTTTGGCAGTTGCGAACTGAGCGGGGGGTGAGGTTAAGCAGCCCAAGACAGCAGTGACTGAGAAGGATGAAAAGCTCTCTATTTGGCATCTAACTCACCATCAATTATCTCATTATAGCGCTGATCGCTGCGTATATAGTTGTAAATCTGCAGAAACAAAACAAATGATGTGAATAATTCGATATTAGCGCTATAGCAAGCGGAGACAATTCATCGCAAGACGAACCCTTAAACTTTGTACTTACATAATGAGCTATGTCACGCTCGCTTCGACCATGCAGTCTGATGTTATTGCATGATTGACAGACGGATGGATCCAGAAATCTCTTGTCTTCGCCCTCGTATCTGTGCAAGTAATTCTTCTTGAATTCTTCAACATTCTTACAGTTCACATCAATCATGCGAATTTCGCCCAACTTGTTTGCGATCCAAGGAAATATCATTCCATCGTGCAATTTTTTCATCAGAACAGGCTCTGGAGAATCCTTGTCGTCACACCAATTCGACTGCCCACCATACCCGCCCACCCCACCTAGCCAGGCAAACTCCACCACAGTGCAGTACATGGTATGGGTCCATTCTAATAAAATAGCGCTGTGGTACACCAATTTGTCTTTCGTTGTCTCCTTCTTTTTCGCATACCGGTGCGAGAAGTGGTGCGCCCCAGAGACTTTAATGTCATCACTCCAGTCATTTGAAATCCCGTGAAGTAAATTCTGGGCAGGCTGGTGGCTGTTGAAGTTGGAAGGAGAAAATTTCAACCACCAGAAGTGGCCGAGGGAAGCAGGAGAATAGCCAATAGATGTGTAGGGAAGGGCGTGAAGGGTGACCCGAACCATATCTATTGGCCTCTTAGACCCTGAGGGGAAAGAAGGCTCCGTATCTTCCCCATCATTCCACCAACGCTTGATGCGCGACTTACCCAATTTGGAACTCGTGATCTTACTTGTGATCGAGACGAGCCTCAGATTTGTCAAGCCTGGCCAATCGTTCAGGGGTCCCCGAAAAATATACGAAACCTTGGTGCCGTTTACAACGCGCTCCAACTTAGGGAAAAACTCTGAAGATCTCGCTATCGGTAGAGGTCGGCGGGGCTTCAACTGATCGGAGCTGTCACAGACCTTGGCGTTTTTGAAGGAGTCAGTTACAATCTGGGCGTGCCAAACAAGGCCCGAAAGGGTGTCTGGCTTCTTCAAGGGAGCGGCAACCTCATTTCCATCTGAAGATTCGCCTTCTTCGGGGGGCTTTCTGAAAAAGCCACCAAAGCCCCCAAAGTGTTTTTTCTTGTGAGCGGGAGATTTTCCAAAAACTTCAATGTCATCATCTTCCCATTCTTCGTCGCTGCTATGTTGAAGAACATCGTCGTGGAGGTGGAAATCTTCTATGGAAGAGAGAAGATCAGGGGCTTGTTCTGGGTGTGAACCTGGAGAAGCAAAGGAATAAGAGGATTGACGATTAAGCTGAGGCTTTTGCTTCATGCTGGAGTAGCGCTCCCGAAAGGGTTTCGATCCGATAAGCAAAACAGAGATTGAGATTGGTTTGGAAATCTCTTTGCCACTATGAAGTTGAGGGCGTTTTTCAGGTTCTTTAGTGGGAATTTGCTGTTGTTATAGGGAGTTTTGCGCAATAATTATAGCAACGAAGGCGGAAGGAGTACTTCAGGAAAACGCAGGGCAATAAAACAAGAAGCGAGCTTTTTTTTGTCCTTTTTCCTTCACTCCAAAAAAATTCACGTCAAAAAAAGTCAACTCCAATCATCTGAAATCAACAATCTTTTCTGCACGGGCATTAATTTAATTCCAAAAAGCAATTTAGTGACAGTTTTCGCTAATAAACACATCACATCATTCAATTTTTGTATTACTGTTCATTCGCTCAAAATACTTGCGGAGCATTTAATTCTGCTCCTGAATCGTCGCTGTCATAATCCATTCCCCCGTCCTCGCCGTCAGCCAGTCCACCACCGCTGATAGCACGGTGAAACATCATACTGCCAGACATTTTCTGGATGGCTGCTACCTTGGGGTTGTAAATGGGCGCATTACTACCGCTTCCATCGTTTCCGGTGTTCCCACTGCCATTAGAAGGATTATTGTCAGGGTTGCGCGGCGCAAATTCGTTGAAGGTTGAATCTTGGGAATTCAACTGGAGTCGAGGGCTGTCAATATTGCCCAGGTTATTCCAGTTCTGGCTCTGGTGCCTTCCCATACCATAACTAACACTCTGCTGTCCTTTGAGATAGTTGAGCGGGTCATCAAGGCCACTGCTGACATTACGTGTGGCACTGGCCTTCGATACATAGTTACTTGGCTTTCCCCCGTTATCGCGGCGCCTCTGCTGTTCTATGATGTCAATAGACTCCATCCTATCATTGCTCAAGGTTAGCGGTATAGTAGCCTCGACATCGGTGAAGTCCTGCGTTAGACCAAGACCAGTGAGAGTGTTGCTCCTTCCTAGCTGGTGAACCGGGCTGTCGACAAAATAGCGCTCGCTTATCCCGCCGTCCCCCATCATAGAGTTCCCGCTCGTTGTCCTAGACAGGCCTGGCATGCCTCCGCCTGCGCCCTCATCCAGCATTCGGCCTACATCGTTTTGGCTGTATCCCATTATTCCGGCATTCGAAGCGAATTCTTCCGTATCGACGTAGTTTGTGTAGGCTCGCATCAGTCTGTCAGTGGACGTTGGCGATAAAGGAGGTCGAGGGAGGTGAGCAAAGGACTGCTCATTCCCGTTATCGTTATTGGGTGGGGCGGGGAGGTAGTTGTTTGAGTTGTTACTAAAGTTGCTGTTGTTGACGTCAATTTTCAGGGCCCTACTTTGGTTGTTGTTTGCACTGTAATTATTGGTGCTGTAGTTGCTGTAGTTGTAGTTGTCCTGCTGCCCACCCTGCCCACCCTGAGATGACGACTCATGGTAAAATTGCTGGTCCTGAACCTTCCGAGTGTTCCGCCCCATTCCACCGCTGCCGGATGAGCTCGCCGACGGTTTTATGTCTCTTCTGTTTAGCTCCTTCTTCAAGGACGGCTAAATTGTGAATGATAATGAGGAGAATGAAGAAAATATGTGAGCGCAGAGGGCAGTGAGGGGGGAGATCAAATTATATAAAGTTAGTCCATGCACCTGGATTCAAAAATAGTCCATTCTTCGATTACTCAAGCCTTCGAACTCACCTGTCCCTCTCTAAGGCACTGCGAAGTTTTCTCGCGCGCCTTTTGGTCCCCAATGTCATCATAGGTTCCCTGCGCATTTTTATTCAGAAACCTTCCCGGGGGGTGAAGGCAGCGGATCCGCTGCACCACATTGTTCGAGTAGATAATCTTTTGAGATTTCGATGCAGACGTGTAGTTCAGCTGTTCCATGTCGACGAACTTCCTGTACTTTAGGTTACCGACCCAGTTGTTTGTGCCACCACCACGACCACAAAGCACATCATTGGTACCAGGAGTGGAAATATTGCGACAAGCATACCAGGTGCCATTAGGCGCCTGTTGAGATTGCATCAGCCCGTTACTGTCATACTGAATCGGAGGGTTGGGAAATTTCTGGACCATATTCCCTTAGGCCTGCTTCAATTCCCTGTTTGTTTGAAGGGGGAGACAGTCCCACTACCGACAGTGTCCCTCGAGCTGGTTGCGCAAAGGGGACCTGAGCTCTGGGTGCAAAGATACTTTAGCTTGTATACTGAGATTGAGCAATTGAATCGGGGAAAAAGCTGATTAATTGCTGTGAAATTAATGAGAGAGATCAGTTCTTCTCTCTCACTTTTTTGCCCTGAAAACTTGTCTGTGGTGGCTGCCGTTGACTAGAGCATCTTTAAGTGCTCGTTTCGGCGTGAGTCCAGCACAAAGTATTGCATATCAAAGAAATTAATAGTAAACAATCCCGCAGAAGCTCTAATCTGCCAGACAACTGAATTCTTCCTTCGATCGTTGTGTGCTTTCCCCTTTTCACTCTGGCCCAGCATGGGTCGAAAGAACCGACAGAAGGGCAAGAATTCCGACGACGATGGGGACGATAATGACGGTGATCTCGGCGACGACTACACTATCGCTGACGATGACGAGTTTGGAGGAGGAGGAGGGGGAGGAGACGACCTCGACTTCGACCAGCCCCTTGGGGATGATTACGAGTCCTCCGATTTGAACGACGATAAATTCCGTTCGTGTCTATCTGGGGCGGCGGAAATTCCCTACGAGAAGAAGGGGAAGACCCGCCTCCAGGCGTACAAGAACCTATTCCGTGCTCTCTCCCAGTATTCAATCGGCGAGAACTCCGGTGAAATATTGGAGTCAAGCCTGGATTCCGTCGTGGGTTCCTGTCTCGCCGGGTTACGCAACTCGGCTCCTGAGCAGTACGCTTGCTGCCGTTGCTTGGAGGTGTTGTCGATCCTTTTGGGGAACCCTCAGGACGAGTACTTTTCCCGCGTTTCCGAGCCGTTGAGGGTATGCGTGCGCGCCACGGGGAACCCAGCGATGGTTCGTAGCGCCGCTCTGCGTGCCCTGTCGATGTGTGCATTTATCTGCTGCAGCGATCAGGTCGAAGGCGACAAGGTAATGGACTTATGCGAGGAGTGCTGCAAGAGTAAGTGGAGGGGTACTGCTGTGCCCTCGGCACTGCGATCGAGCGCTTTGATGAGCTGGGGTCTACTCGCTACGACTATAGGGGACGGAGAAATTGCCAGCAGTGAGGGAGGAAGAGGCGTAGAGATCCTGAGTATTTTGCAGAGCTGTCTGGAAGAGAGCGACGCGGAACTTAGGTCCAGCGCAGGGGAGTGCTTTGCTTTGATTCATGAGAGCCGGCTGAACCTCGGTCTTACGAACACTGACGAGATGGGCTCGGAGACGAATGCTACATCGCGTCGGTATAGATCGGGTAGCTGGGACGGCAGCGACTGGGAGACGTTAATTGACGAGGTTCGTCAGCGCATGTCTGAGCTGTCAGTCGAGAGCGGACACCACCTATCCAAGAAGGCAAAGAAGCTACAAAGGAGTACGTTCAGGGAGTACATGTCGACAGTGTGTGACGACGAGCCGCCAGAGATAACCGTTAAGTTTCCCGGGGGGAGCCTCACGCTTACATCGTGGAGGGAGATCAAGCAGTTGGATTTTGTCCGACACTGTCTTCAGTCTGGGTTTTTACCTCAGATGATGAACAACGAGACATTGCAGGAAATTTTCGGCGCGGATCCGGATGTACTGAACGATTCCAATTTGACGAAGTTGGGTAGGGTGGACAAGCGCCTCCTACTCTCGAAGAACAGTGATGCTAGCAAGCAGAGTACCAAGGACATGAAGAAGAAGAGGGGTGTTAAAGAGAATCGCAACAACTATTATGAGGATTAAAGTTAAGGGTTAATGTTTGAGGACGGGAGGTATTTTTTGGTGATTTTATATTTTGTCAATGTGCTCTCATCATCTTCTCCGTAAGTATTATTTAAATCTCTCCTACTCCCCCCCTCGTCTCACTCTTAAGCTCTTCAATCTCCCCGGCCAATCTCTTGTTAACATCCCTCATCGTATCAATCTGCAAATCCTTATCCCCAATCTGATCACTCAAGCTCTGCACAATCCTCTCCAACTCCGCCTTGACCGTGAGCGCTCGCTCCGCCTCGCCCTCCCACCCCTGCCGACGACGGATCTCGTTCACTTCCTCGACGCCCATTTTATACTCGTGAACCTCGTCCCTAGCCTGACGTAACTCCGCCTCGAGAACGCGGTTTTTTACCTTGATACTATCATAGTCGTCTAAACAAATCCGAACCTGTTGAACCCCTCTCCCATCCCCACATACAACGGCAAGATCCTTGCTGAGAGCCGAAGCCTTGGAACGTAGTGAGTTTCTCTCCGCGATGATCCTCGCGGTCCCTTCGAGTTGCTCTGATAACTTCGATACTTGAGAAGACAATGATGCGATCTCTTGTCGACTTGATCGCTCTCTTTCTAAGGACTGCTCGAGTTGGGACTTAAGAAACTCTTTCGCCTTCCCCATTTCAACAATCTTTTCCTTACACCCCTCCACCTCCAATTTAAGTTCCTCGTTCCCCTTCTCCAGGCTCTTCAACTCTTGTCTAAACTTCCCGACTTTCTCCGCCTTCTTCTCCAACTCCTTAACCTTGCCGGCCTTATTCTCCAGCGCCTGCATTCTCGCCATGAGCACGGATTTATCGTTCTCGGAGGCACGAATCTGCTTTTTCAACCCTTTCGTTATGTCGTCCTTGGCGGATAGGTTGTCGCGGAGCATGTCGGCTAATTCCGTCTGCTCGAGTAACTGCGAAGATAGATTCCGGATCTCGTCGCGGAGGATGGACTCGTTCTGCTGGGAGTTTTGGAGTTCTTTGTGTAGTGCGTGGGCTTCCTCTTCTTCATTCTCCTCCTCACTCCCGTTTTTGTCCCGCTCATCACCAGTATCTGTGCCATTAAAGTGCTTCGACATCGACGTCGGAGGAGACGGAGACGAAGACGAAGACGGAGACGGAGACGGAGA
>Ga0115555_1002805_pt1 | contig 11480 bp, 10 predicted proteins | sample COGITO_mtgs_1104_2_FD_87285 | JGI IMG/M metagenome (GOLD analysis project Ga0115555, IMG submission 87285) | Pelagic marine microbial communities from North Sea - COGITO_mtgs_110407 | ecosystem: Environmental > Aquatic > Marine > Epipelagic | place: Germany:Helgoland, sampling site Kabeltonne...
ACCAAGGAGGTGTCGGGCAGCAGGCGACGCAATTCGCGTACGCCGGAAACGCCGTTGGTATCGGGTAGCTTGAGATCCAAGCACACCAACTCGGGTGTGCCATGGTCAGTGATGGCTTGGTTGACAACGGCGAGGCGGTCGAGCTCGACGATGTTGGCTTTGGTGCGCAAACGACGCAACAGCATGACCAACGCATCACGCATCAGTGGGTGGTCATCGATAACAAGAATGCTCATCATAAAGATATCCGTCGTAGTTGCGCTTCACGTCCTTGAGACTTGGCGGAACTAATAGTTAATTCAGTAATGCATATCCTAGCGCTAAATTAGGCGTAATTTGGGTATCGTTCGCAATTTGTAACCATTTAGGCACATCTCAATAGGCGAGGCCAATGGCCTCGCGGACATCGCGCATGGTCTCCCGCGCTACCTGACGCGCTTTATCGGTGCCAGCATCCACGATATCTCTGACCCATTTGGGGTTGTCGACAAAGGGCTGTGCCCGCTCAAGCATGGGTTGTTGCTCACGCAAGACCGCCTCGATGATGGGTTGTTTGCAGTCTAGGCAACCGATGCCCGCACTGCGGCAACCGGTGCTGACCCACTCCTGCGTCGCGACGTCTGAATAGACCTTGTGGAATTGCCAAACGGGGCAGCGTTCGGGGTCCCCTGCATCGGTGCGTTTCACCCGAGCCGGGTCGGTGGGCATGCGCTTGATCTTGATCTCAATGCTGGCCTTGTCTTCTCGCATGGCAATGGCATTGTTGTAGCTCTTGCTCATTTTTGCACCGTCAAGACCGGGTAAGCGGCTGGCCTCGGTTAGCAGCGCTTGCGGTTCGACCAAAATGGATTTGCCCGTCCCTTTAAAGTAGCCCTGCAAATGCTCCTTTTCGGAGGCACTGAGTTCGCTGTGTGCGGCGACGAAGCCCAAGGCACCTTCTAGCGAGGCGGTATCGCCGGTTTCTTGAAATTTCTTGCGTGATTTATCAAATCGCTTGGCGGCATCCTTACCCATTTTTTCCAAGCTGACCGCTACACGCTCTGCAAAGTCGGCTTCGCGCCCGTACAAATGGTTAAAGCGTCGCGCCGCTTCGCGCGTTAACTCGACATGGCTGGCCTGGTCTTCCCCAACGGGCACATGCTTGGCCCTGTAAATCAAGATGTCCGCGGCCTGCAACAGGGGATAGCCCAAGAAGCCGTAGGTCGATAAGTCTTTGTCTTTCAGCTTCTCTTGTTGGTCTTTATAGGTGGGAACACGTTCTAACCAACCCAACGGCGTGCCCATGGCGAGCAAGGTGAACAGCTCGGCATGCTCGGGGATGCGGCTTTGTAAAAAGAGCGTGCACTGATTGGGGTCTAAACCGGCCGCCAGCCAATCAATCACCATTTCATAGACATTTTTTTCTATGACTTCGCGGTTTTCGTAGTGCGTGGTGAGCGCATGCCAGTCAGCGACAAAATAAAAGCAGTTCAGCTCGCTTTGCAAGCGCACCCAATTTTTTAGTGCGCCATGGTAATGGCCAAGGTGCAGAGCGCCTGTTGGCCGCATGCCAGAGAGCACGCGCTCTTGGGTGTTCGTATGTGGAGATGGCTTATTTTCTGAAACAGACATGGCTTAAAAAACGAAAAGGTGAAACGAAACGCGAAAGGCGAAAGTAGGGCGCGCGGGGTGAGTTTGACCTAGGTCAGTAGCAAACGGAACGGAGTGGCAAGCACCTCGATCAGCCCACCCGTCACTTGCATGAGCGGGCGCAACCACAGGTTGCTAACGATACCGGCCAAGACCAACCCCATCACAATGAAGAAGCCCCAAGGCTCGACCTTGGACACCGCCACCGCGGCGCGCATGGGCAGTAGGCCGACGAGTATGCGTCCACCGTCCAAGGGGGGCATGGGAAAGAGGTTAAATGCAAACATCACTAGATTAACCAAAATGCCCGCGCGGCACATCTCGATAAAAAACCGCTCTTGAATACCCAAGGCGTAGAGCAGGTAGATGCCAATGACCCACAAAAAGGCCTGTACAAAATTGGCCATGGGACCGGCTAAAGCCACCCAGATCATGTCGCGTTTGGGGTTGTTCAGGTTGCCAAAACGCACGGGCACCGGCTTGGCATAGCCAAATAAGAAAGCACCGCCCGTTGCGAAGTAAAGCATCAGCGGCATCGCGATGGTCCCGACGGGGTCGATGTGCTTCAGCGGGTTCAGTGTGATGCGCCCGAGCATGGCGGCTGTGTTGTCGCCAAACCTCAGTGCGGCGTACCCGTGGGCCGCCTCATGTAGCGTGATGGCAAATAAAACCGGTAGCGCGTAGATCGCCACGGTTTGTATGATTGATGCGAAGTCCATGCGTGTATTGTGGCCCTGTTTTGGTCTTGCCCTGGTTTTAGAGACCCAACGACGTCCAGTCGCCTGCGCCCTTGCGAATGATGTCTGGCGCCTCACCCGTGCGCATGGGCGTTAGGTCGATGACGGTGGTGGGCGTGCCTGCGCAGGCTCCTGCGTCGATGACGCCCGCCAGCTCTGAGGCAAGGTGTGCGTGAATCTCCTCGGCATCGTTAAGAGGCGCTTCCGCGTTGGGCAGTATGAGCGTGGTCGCAAGCAAGGGTTGGCCGTGCTCTGCGAGCAGGGCGTGTATGACCCGGTGATCAGGGACCCGCAAACCAATGCTCTTGCGCGATGGGTGGCTGACTCGCCTGGGGACTTCCTTGCTGGCATCCAAAATAAACGTGAAGGCGCCGGGCGTTGCGAGCTTTAACAAGCGGTATTGCTGGTTGTCAACTTTGGCGTAGCTAGCGACTGCGCTGAGGTCTGCGCAAAGCAAGGTGAGGTGGTGGCGGTCATCGACTTGGCGTATTCTGCGCATCCGGTCAACGGCCGCCTTGTCGTCCAAGTGGCAAACCAAGGCGTAGCTGGAGTCCGTGGGGGTGGCGAGCACGCCGCCTGCACGCAACAGCGCGGCGGCTTGCTTGATCAGGCGCGGCTGCGGGTTGTCGGGGTGAATCTCAAAGTTTTGTGCCATGAGGGGAACCTAAAACGCCTGCCACACCGGTGCTAAACCGGCGGGCAAGGGCGGCAGCGCACCCAAGTCCATACGGCTTTCCTCGGGGCTGTGGAAGTCACTACCGCGCGACGCATAAAAGCCAAACTCTCGCGCAATGTCCGCGTACTGCGTGAACTCAGCCGGGCTGTGGCTGCCGGTGACCACCTCAATGCCCTGACCGCCGTGGGCTTTAAATTCACTTAAGAGTGCGTATTCAGCGGTGGGACTCAGGGGGTAACGGGCGGGATGTGCGACCACCGCGATGCCACCCGCCTGCGTGATCCACTTTACGGCCTCCCCGAGTCCCGCCCAACGATGGGGGACGTAGCCGGGCTTGTTGTCGGCGAGGTATTTTTTAAAAACGTCATGGGTGTCCTTGGCCATGCCGATGTCCACGATATAGCGTGCAAAGTGGGTGCGCGAGATCAGTTCGGGGTTGTCCACATAGGTCAACGCGCCCTCATAAGCCCCTTTGATTCCCACCTTGGCCAACTCCGCAGCCATTTCCCGCGCACGGAGGTCACGGCCACTGCGCGTCTTGTGCAACCCCGCTATCAAGTCTGGGTTGTCGGGATCAAACCCCAAGCCCACGATATGCACGGTGCAACCGGCGAAGCTCACGGAGACCTCTGTGCCCGTGACGTAAGTCATACCCAAGTCGCCAGCGGCCTCACGCGCCCGCGCTTGGCCCGCTAACTCATCGTGGTCGGTCAGCGCCCAGATCGCGACGCCGTTGTCAGCGGCGCGTTGGGCGACGCGCTCGGGTGCCAAGGTACCGTCCGACGCGGTAGAGTGGCAATGCAGGTCTGCGTTGAGTGTGCCTAGGTCGGCGCGCGGTGCGGCGAATGTCATGCTTGTTGTCCTTCAATCAGAAAGCGCACGCGACGCTGTCCTTGCCAACTATCGGCGTCCACACGAAAAGCGAGCAAGGCCTTGGCGGGTAGCGGCTCGGTGTGGCCAAACCAGATGCCATCCACGGCTTGACCTTGGTGCTTCAGTTTCAGTGCCAGGTGTTTTTCCCCGACGATGCGCTGGGAGACCACGTCCAGCCACTCGCTAAATACGGGGGGCGCAAATCCTTGCCCCCAGACGGCTTGCTGCAAGTGGTCGACGATATCTGGATGGCGGTAAGCGGGAGCCAACGCGCCATCGGTTTCCAGCTGTCGGGTGAGCGTTTTCTCGTCTAGCCACTCACTGGCGACTTGCTGGAAGGCGGTCTCAAAGGTGTCTAATTGGTCGGCATCAATGGTGCAACCCGCCGCCATTGCGTGGCCACCAAATCGCAGTAAAACGCCGGGGTGACGTTTGGCGATCAAGTCCAACGCATCGCGCAGGTGGAAGCCCGCAATGGAGCGCCCTGATCCTTTTAGTTCATCTTCAGCGCCAGCTGCTTGGCTCATAGCGAAGACGAAAGTGGGGCGGTGCATCTTGTCTTTGAGTCGTGACGCCACGATGCCCACTACCCCCTCATGAAAGTCGGGGTCAAAGATGCAAATGGCGGGCGGTGCTTCATCGGCTGCGTCCAGCATGTCTTCTGCCATCGCCAGCGCCTGCTCTCGCATGTCGCCTTCTATGCTTTTGCGGTCTCGGTTAATTTGGTCTAGCGACTGTGCCAGCGTGGTGGCGTGTGCGGCATCGTCGGTAATGAGGCAGGCAATGCCCAAGGTCATATCAGCCAAGCGACCCGCTGCGTTCAAGCGTGGTCCCACCGCAAAACCAAAGTCACCCGTACTGGCGGTGGCGGTCTGTCGCCCGGCAATTTGAAACAGTGCGGCCATGCCTGCGGGCAGGTGGCCTGCACGGATACGTTTCAAGCCCTGAGCGACCAAGCGCCGGTTATTGGCGTCTAGTTTGACCACATCCGCCACGGTGCCTAACGCGACCAAGGGCAACAAGGTGTCGAGTTTGGGTTGTGTGGCGGCGTCAAAAATCCCCGCGCTGCGCATCAGTGCGCGTGTCTTAAGCAAGACATAAAACATCACGCCAACGCCGGCGATGGACTTGCTTTCAAATGGGCAACCCGGCTGGTTGGGGTTCACGACGGCATCGGCCTGTGGCACCTGCACACGACCGTCCAGTAACGCAGGCAGGTGGTGGTCGGTGATGAGTACCTGCATCCCCAATTCCTTTGCCGTCTGCACACCGTCAAAGCTCGCGATGCCGTTGTCGACGGTGACCAACAAGCGCGCGCCAGTCGCGGCAACGCGCTTGGCGATGCCCGGTGTCAGGCCATAGCCGTCTGTGACGCGGTCAGGGACCAAGTAATGCGCATTGTTTGAGCCCAGCAGGCGCAGACCACGGACGGCGACGGCGCAGGCCGTTGCACCATCGCAGTCATAGTCGGCCACGACGCAAATCGGCGCTTGTGCCTGAATGGCGGTCACCAACATCTGCGCGGCCTCAGTGATGCCCAGCAGTTGGTCGGGAGGGAGTAATTTGGCCAGTCCGTCATCCAAATCTTCTGACGAGTGCACACCGCGTGCGGCAAAGAGGCGCGCCAACAAGGGGTGCACCCCTGCCTGTTCTAAGGTCCAGGTGGCGCGCGGTGGAACGTCTCGGGTGATGATTTGCATGGCTTACCGGGGTACAAGGTGCGGGGCTAATGAGGCAACGGGGTGAGTGGGTGAACGGGCTGTGTACGGATGCAATGAGGTTCCCTATTGTCGCGCTACAACAGACTACTCGGAAGTGCGGGGTGACGTCCCAGCTTAAGGCGTTGCCACGGTTGCTTGGCACGACGCCACCACGTGGGTGCACGTCGGCGCCAAGTGATGGCATGGGTGGCGTTGCCAAACGTGACGGTATCGGCTGTGCCCGCTGGATTCGCGAGCAAGGGGGCGAGGCTGTCGCTGTCTAGCGCGCGCCAGGCGGCTTGCCATGCGTGGGCATCATCGGCGTGTGCGCTCAGCGCGTCGCACCAGATGACTTGTTTTGTGGGGGGAGTCGCTGCGGGCGTCGCTACGGCGCCGGCACCCTCTACCCAGATACCACTGACCTCTGGGCGCCGCTGGGCGTGACGGGCATCGTTGACAGGGTGGGTATAAAACAGCATTTGGGCTTCATTTTGCAAACGCAGCAGCCATTGCAGATTGCCTTTGGCTTCGCCGCTCTCGGGTGTCGGGGTGCCTGTGTGTACTGAATCGGGCAAAAAAGGTTGGTAGTCAGCAATGTGTTGGTTGGCTGCCAGCGCGAGGCTGGGCGTTCTGATGTGCCGCAAGGCCTCCCCGCGTAGCAACCAACGGGTGGGTGCCCGCATGTCTAGTTGCAAACCATCTTCTTCGCATAATTCGGCCAAAGCCTGAAACAGGGGCTGGGCTTCAGCCGCGCTGAGGCGCAGCACACTGGGGTCACAGACCCGCACGTCATTCATGCTGCTGATGAGATGCACCGGGCGCACCCAAGCGCAGGGTACGGCGTCAGTTGCCTGGTCTTGTAGTGCGGCGAGGGGTAAGGGGTCGCTGGTCGTGGCGCGGCTGGCGTGCCAGCCCAACGCGTCCGCATAGCAGCGCTCTATGGGGGTTACCCAGTCTGCAGCGACGGCTAGGGGGGTGTCGGCAAACCAGGTTCCTAACAGTTGTGCGAGATGAGGCAGTGCTTGGTCTAGCGGCGTGGCGGCTTGCCCTGCGTGACTTGGCCAAGTGGCGAGGGGGATAAAAAGATGTTGTGGCATGATTTTGGGGTGGTCTGGGCGCGCCTAGCCTCGCTCGTGTGGTGACGGTCGCTAAGCCTGCCACAATGACAACTTCACATTATGGCGCTCATGAATCTTCCTTACGAACTTCGCATCGGTTGGCGTTACACCCGAGCGGCTAAAACAACAGCCCGCAATGGATTCATATCCTTCATCTCTGGCGTGTCCATGTTGGGCATTGCGTTGGGGGTGGCGGCCTTGATTATTGTGCTGTCTGTTATGAATGGCTTCCAAAAGGAGGTGCGCGACCGCATGCTGAGCGTTTTGGCGCATGTGGAGGTGTTTGATGGCGCCGATCAAAGTGTGGCCGATTTGGCCACCCTGATGGCGCGTCTGAAGGCACAAGAGCATGTTGAGGCGGCGGCACCGTTTGTCGCTGCACAGGGGCTGATCGCGCGTGGGGACACCATGCGCGGCGTCATGTTGCGGGGTATTGATCCTGTTTTGGAGCCGTTGGTGACCCCGTTGGTCAAGGACATGCCCGAGGTGCTTCGAGCGCGTTTGGCTCCGGGTGACTTCGGGGTGATTTTGGGTGGGAGCTTGGCCAGAGGCTTGGGCGTGACCACGGGCGACCGCGTTACCCTGATGGTGCCTAGCGGACAAATGACACCGGCTGGCGTGGTGCCCCGGGTAAAACAAATGACCGTCGTTGGCCTGTTTGACTCAGGGCATTACGAGTTTGATGCGGGTTACGCTTATCTCAACATCAGCGATGCCCAACGCCTGTTTCGACTAACGGGGCCGACGGGCATTCGTTTGCGCTTGGATGACTTCAACCGCTCACGCGGCGTTGCGGCGGCGGTATCTGCCGACCTCGGCACTGATTATTGGGTGAGCGACTGGACGCGTCAAAATCGAAACTGGTTTGCGGCGGTGCAGGTCGAAAAACGGCTGATGGCTATCATCCTCACCTTGATCGTGGCGGTCGCCGCGTTTAATTTGGTCAGCACCTTGGTGATGACGGTGACCGACAAGCGCGCCGATATTGCTATTTTGAGAACCTTGGGGGCTTCGCCGCTGAGCATCATGGGCATTTTTGTGGTGCAAGGCGCTACGTCTGGCTTTTTGGGCACTGTGGCCGGCTTGGGTTTGGGGATGCTCGTGGCATTCAATATCGATGTCATCGTCCCCTTCATCGAACACCTGTTGGGCACCCAGTTTTTGCCGCAAGATATCTACCTCATTAGCCAGATGCCTAGCGATCCGCAGTGGGGTGATATTTTTCCCATCACGGTGAGTGCGCTGATTTTGTCGTTATTGGCAACGATTTACCCCAGTTGGCGTGCCAGCCGTATCAACCCCGCGGAGGCCTTGCGCTATGAGTAATCCAGTCATCACGGCGCAGCATCTGGGCAAGCGTTTCTCGGAAGGGCGGCTAGATGTCACGGTCTTGAAGGACGTCGATTTACGCGTGGAGGCCGGTGAGACGGTTGCGATCGTGGGAGCCTCTGGGTCGGGTAAAAGCACGCTGTTGCATATTCTGGGTGGTCTGGATGCGCCCACCACGGGTACGGCGGCGTTGTGCGGCGGCGTTTGGTCTGAGATGGCTGCGGCCCAACAGAGCCGCTGGCGCAACCAGCATCTGGGGTTTGTGTATCAGTTTCACCACTTGCTACCTGAATTCACCGCCGTGGATAACGTCGCCATGCCTTTGTGGGTGCGTCGTATGCCCGTAGCGCTTGCGCACGAAAAAGCGCGCGCAGTGCTAGAGAAAGTGGGGCTGGGGGATAGGTTGCTCCACCGTCCCGCCGAGCTATCTGGTGGTGAACGACAGCGTGTTGCGGTGGCGCGGGCCTTGGTCACCGAGCCCGCTTGTATTTTGGCGGATGAGCCCACGGGTAACTTGGATAGAACGGCTGCCAAGGGCGTGTTTTCGCTGATGTTGTCGCTGGCCGAGGCGCAACGGTCGGCATTAATCGTGGTGACGCACGACGTGGAATTGGCGACTTGGTGTCAACGGCAACACCGTTTAGACAACGGGGTCTTGGGTGCGCTAACGGCTTGAGTACGATGGCGGTCGAGTGGATAGACACACATTGCCATTGGGATGCGGCTGAGTTTGGTTCGCCGACGCAGGCTGCCAGTCTGCGTGGTGCAGCCAAGCAAGCGGGCGTGTCGCTTTGTATTGTGCCTGCCGTGCATCGGCAAAATTTTGTCGCCGTGAGAGATTGGGCACACACGCATAACGACGCCTATGCGCTTGGGATTCACCCGCTACACGCATTAGACGCCAGCGACGATGACGTGGCCGCGTTGGACGCGCAGTTGACGGCATGCCGCGATGATCCGCGTCTAGTTGCTGTGGGTGAAATTGGTTTAGATGGGTTCGTACCTGCTTTGCAAACACCGGAGGCAAAAGCCCACTGTGCACACATTTACCGGTCGCAACTAAAACTAGCGCGCAAGCACCAGTTGCCCGTGATACTGCACGTGCGTAAGAGCGCTGATGATTTGTTGAAGCATTTGCGCCAATTACCCGTTTGCGGCGGCATTGCGCACGCGTTTAACGGCAGTGCTGTGCAGGCGGCGGCGTTTACCTCGGCGGGCTTTTGCTTGGGTTTCGGTGGGACGCTGACGTTTGAGGCTTCTCGTCAAATTAGGCGTTTGGCACAAGACACCGCATTGACACACGTGGTTCTGGAGACGGATGGCCCCGACATTCCCCCTCATTGGCTTTACGTGACCGCACACGCGCGCGCGCAAGGGCAGAGGCAGGCGCCTAACTCATCGCGTGAGCTGCCGCGTATCGCGGAGGTGATGGCTGGTTTAAAAGGGGTCTCGCTAGGGGCGCTCGCTGCCCAGACCCAGTTGAATGCCTGTCGCGTATTGCCACGACTAGCGAAACTGGTTTTAAAACCGTAATAATTGGGCATGAGCATCAAATTGTCTAAGTCCACTGCGCGCGAAGCCAAGGCCGTCACGCTCCCACAGGTTAATTTCTCTGAGGATGGCGAGGTACGCTACCTGCATCTGGGCTCGGAGTGGGTTCAGGGCTCGATGTGGCTGGATAAGCCTTACGAGATTGAGCTGGATTACGTGCGCCGCATGATGGCTTGGCTGTTGTTCGTGGACCTGGCGACGGTCGGGGATTTGCATGCGATGCAACTGGGACTGGGGTCCGCTGCGCTGACTAAATATTGCTATAAAAAGTTAGGCATGTTGACCACTGCGGTGGAGATCAACCCAGAGGTGCTCGCTGTGTGTCGCCACTGGTTTAAGTTGCCACCAAACGATGAACGGTTAAATGTCGTTCTGGGGGATGCGCAAGACGTTTTGAAGGCGCCAGAATGGCGACACGCGATCGATGCGTTGCAGGTAGACCTTTACGACCATGAGGCAGCAGGCCCGGTGTTGGACAGCGCTGATTTTTATGCCAGTTGCCGCGACGTGCTATCGGACAACGGCATCATGACGGTTAACTTATTTGGCCGCCATGCCAGCTTTAATGTCTCTATGCAAAACATGGCGCAGGTGTTTGGCGAGGATGCACTCTGGGCCTTCACGCCGACACGGGAGGGGAATTGTGTGGTGCTGGCACAGGCTCGCCCGGATCAACCCGACCGCCTGACGTTACTTGCTCGCGCGCAAGCGGTAGAAGCGCGCTTTAAGTTACCTTGCGTTAAGTGGTTGAAGATGCTGAAGCCTTGGCGCGATGCTGAGACTTTAATTAATGTGAATGCAAATCGATGAGTACGCCCCTATGAAAATGCATCCCCTGCGACAGCCGTTACACAACGAAATTCATGCGCGACCGCCTGAGTCCGTACAGTTGCCGACTGCGATCACGCACGTAGTGATGTGGTTGGCACCTGACGACCGTGCGCGCAGTCTGGCGCACTTATGCTCCTTGTTGGCCGACCACCATCTTGCTAGCCCGCAGCCTGGGGCGACGCATATGCGTGCAGATTTTGGGGCCTTTCGCTTGCGTTGGGAAATGCATACCGAGTTTGTGAGCTACACCTTCATGCGTGACTTGCCGCAGTCCCCGGTTGCGGGTGGCGATGCTGGTGCTGGCGCTGGTGCTGGTGCGGTGGGCAAAGCCATTGAGGCGGTTGATACCGTTTGGTTGTCCGAGCTCCCCGGTGAGTGCCTGTGCCAAATGCATGTAACCGTGTTGGCACAAGACGATGTGTCGCGTGCGGCGAGCGTGCGCGCCGCGTTGCAAGAAGCCGCCTTGATCGGGTCTACCGTCGGCGAGGGTGAGGTGGAGGTCTACACAGATTTCAGCATTCAAGCCGACGGTGCGTCTCAAATGCTTTTGTGCGTGGGCGCCTTGTCGCCCAGACGCTTGGGCCGCTTGGTACAACGCCTGCTCGAAATCGAGACCTACCGTATGGCCGCGTTGCTCGGTTTGCCAGAGGCCAGAAACAGTATCTCGATGCTATCGCGTGGCGAGTCCGAGTTGGCGTCGTTGGCGATGGCGATTCGAACGGCTGATTCGCAGGATGAACCCGAGCTGTTAGACCGACTCACGCGGCTGGCGGGTGAGGTAGAGGGCCAGTATGCAGCGACGCATTCCCGGTTCTCGGCCAGCAATGCCTACTTTGACTTGGTGCGACGGCGTATAGACGATATCGCGGAGGTGCGGTTGGAGAACCTCCAGTCGATTAAAGAGTTCATGCAACGGCGCCTGACCCCGGCGATGAATACCTGCGAATGGTCGCAGCGACGACAGCAAAATTTGTCGGAACGCATTTCGCGTATGAGTAACTTGCTGCGTACGCGCGTAGAGATCGAGCAGCAAGAT
>Ga0115555_1002808_pt1 | contig 11477 bp, 10 predicted proteins | sample COGITO_mtgs_1104_2_FD_87285 | JGI IMG/M metagenome (GOLD analysis project Ga0115555, IMG submission 87285) | Pelagic marine microbial communities from North Sea - COGITO_mtgs_110407 | ecosystem: Environmental > Aquatic > Marine > Epipelagic | place: Germany:Helgoland, sampling site Kabeltonne...
AGCGGCTTGAATCCGTATGATATCCGAGTCCCTTGCGGTGACAATCCCCTCTGCTACGACTTTAGCATGGTTGAAACGTGGCTCCAGTCGCGGTCAACCCTTGATGCGCTTCATGTGACCTCAGATAGCAGCAAGTGGCAGAGCTGCAACAACAAGATCAATGCGCAATTCAAGAATGATTGGATGAAAAGGTTTGACCCTTTCGTGAAGGATTTATTGGAAAACGAGATCCGAGTGATGATTTATGCTGGTGATGTTGATTTCATTTGCAACAGCCTCGGTAACAAGGCGTGGACTCTAGGGTTTGATTGGAGTGGGAAAGATGCATTTAACAACGAATCCGATAAAGATTGGAACGATGGTAAGGGCACCATCCGAACGTCAGGGGGGCTCACGTTTTTGGAAGTCAAGGAAGCAGGCCACATGGTTCCCCTTGATCAGCCCCAGGCTGCGCTCGACTTGCTGGATCAATTCCTTGAGGACAAACTGTAATAAAGATTTTACATGGTACAAAGAACGACGCCTCTTTGCGCAACTTATCCAAACTTATCTTCTTTTCTTTTTAATATTTTCGTCCCCTAGAACTAACTAAAACATTGCCCGGCGTTTTACGAATGGTTCCTGCTCACCCATCTCAACCTGCCCTCCCTTGACTTCAAATGGCCTTGCCAAATGGGCCTGTGTGTAGAAACAGCAACTCCAACAGCAGCAAAGAGAAAGAAGTATTCCCAAAAATATTCTAACGTTGTACAATTGGTCCTTGTCATCATTGACGTCTGATGCGGGAGCAATCATGGGTGATCTTGTAGCATTGAACAGGAAAATCACCAAAATTGCGAAGAATATTGTCGACCAACAATACAAGAAACCTGGTTTCTTAAGCAAGGACCCGAAGCAACAAATCAGTATGTACAGTATTCCGAAGAATAGCAGTAAAAATGTTCCAATTCCAATTGATCCGATTCTGTATCAAGGGTTATGGCAGAGTGGTTAGCAATATGGGACTACTTCCAGCCATTGTCGGTGTTTTCCGTGACCATGGCCTTTATAGCGCTGTTATAGAGAGCGCGTGCCTAGTATCCGAAACTAAACACTTCCTGCAGCGCGCTCACAAAAACACAAACCTCACCTGGTGGGCTCCATTATAACTTGCTCTTCCAAAACTCGATGAACATCGGTCATTATTTTTGCTGTCCCTCTTAGCATTCCGACGACATCGTCTGGAAGTGACTGATCCATGTTGTTTTCTGGCTTTTGTTTCTGGTTGGTGTCCAATTTTTTACGTTTTTCAAAATGGGGGAGCCAAAAGCAAGAACTTGTGTTGAAAGATGGAATACACTTTTTCTTTCAGGTTCTCAGTACTCTAACTTTATCGAGTCGTAGGACCAAATGGTATTCTATTTTTCTTAGACAATTTTTCAATGGTCAAAATAAAGTTTCGTTTTGGTTGCTCCTTTGCAAAACAAAACAAAAACAAAACCAAAACACCAAAACCCAACTCCCACAACTTTTTACTGGCAAGCCCCAGGAAAAACAACCGTGTTTATTAGTACCTGCCTACCTTCAATTTCTCCACTATGTCCACCTCATCGACCGCTAGTGAAGTAGGCGATGGACGGAAAAAGGTGAGCAGTTGTCTCAAGTCCCAACGACCTAATATCCCAACCCCTATTTGTTTTCTCCACTTTTCTTTTATCGCTTTTTGCTTATCGGTCCAGCCCTCTCTTACCCCTCTCTCTATTCTCCTTCACTCTAAATTTCCGTCTCTCAGTCGATGGTAGGCTCTAAGCGTGCTAAGGAGTGGCATGAGGATCAGAACCCCACTCGTCGCCGTGAGCTTTGGTCATGGATAGGATATGATTGGTCGAACTCCGTCTTTCCTGTTGCAGCAATGACAGTATGGCTTCCGATTTTTCTTGATCTGATTGCTCGTGATAATTCTTGTGGTTATACTTTCGAGCCTCTGGATAAGGACACTTACAATTACACAGCCGATCCTGGAGGAGTGTGGGAGGGATACGTCAACAAGACGACCAAGTGCAGATATAATTGGAGTGAGTCTGGAGTAGATCTTGACCCTTCGAAATACGGGACGGATGTTCCTTCCTGGATGGAACGCATTAACCCCGACTATGGTTTGAATCTCCTCCATGTGTACATTCGCCAGAAAGAGCATGGAAGGGACGAAGAGGAGGTGAGTAAAGCAAGCAAGATCTGAGGGACTTTGTAGTCACATCACTCTAATTCCACTCTCCCCTCGCACCTTCACGGCAACGTCAGAAAGCTGAAGTTGGTGCCCTTGATATCGTGCGGGAACCTGCGCACCTCCTCTACGATGTCAGTAAGGATTGGGTAATTGAATGCGATTACACTGGCGATGACCCAGACACCAAGTTCTCTCCTATTAGGAACGTCAGTCTGTGGGCAGTGGATCTTTCCAGAACCGGTGAGGTTGGACAGGAGGAGGGTATGCCTTGGTACAATGGAGACGGATTCCAGCACTACGATGGAAATGTTGACCTGGCTAGTCCTGGAGCTGGTGATGACACGGGCCCCGTTAACTTTGAATTTACAGTAACTTCAAGTCACACTCTCGAACCAGATGACTTCTCCTTCAATAGCACCAACCCTCATTTGGTCGCCATCGACCGTATCGATGTAGTCGAGAAAGTCAAGGTGGATGGTGCAGATCAAACATTTAGCCTCAGAGTCACACCGACGGACCTCGCAGTTGGCTCCACCTCCATTGACATTGCTGCAAAGGACAGTTCAATGAGTTTTACTCTTACAACCTATTCGATGCCGTTTTGTCCCTATAAGGTGTCATTCTTTGGTATCATCGCCCTTCAAAGTGTGTCTTTCAGCCTTTTTGTCATCAGCGCTTCTGTCATTGTACAGGTCGCTCTTTTCATGAGTCTGAGCAGTTTGGGTGACTTTGGTCCGAACCGTAAGATCATTCTTCTCCAGAGTGGCTTCGGCGGTGCGATTTCATTAATGGCGATGTACACATGTGATAGCCCAGAAAAATATGAACTTGCTGGTCTTTTGACAATTGTGACCAATGCATTGTTTGGTCTGTCAATCGTCATGTACAATGCCTACCTTCCATACCTAACCAAGAGCCACCCTGCCTTCCAGGAAAAGATGGCGGAGTTCAAGAATAACAAATCGGGTGGTCCTAAAGCAATTGGAGGGGCACTAAAAGATCTTCTGGCTGCATATGGAGATCTCCAAGATAAGATTTCAACGAAGGGCTACTTATGGGGTTACATAGGAGGCATTCTGGCGCTTATTGTGACTCTAATTCTGGTATTGGTCGTGTTCGAAGACGACGGTCGTCTTGGACTCCGGACGTCGATCCTATTCACAGGAGCCTGGTGGGCGGTATTCACTATCCCGATGATTTTCTTCCTCGAGCCTCGTCCTGGTCCCCCCCTCCCTGATCTTGGAATATGGTACAAGGCAACCTTCTCTCTCCGGAGGCAGTATGCATCCATGCTTACGTTGAAGCATATTCCAGAGACTCGCCGATTCCTCATTGGTTATTTCCTATACAGCGACGCTTACGGTACTATTGCAAGTGTCGCAATGCTTTTTGCCAAGGTGGAGCTCGGCATGAATATGTCCTCTCTCATTTTGCTCAGTATCATCTCGCCTGTCGGGGCTGCCATCGGTCTAGTTATCTTTCGCATTTTGCAGGTCCGATTTGCTCTTACTTCCAAGCAGCTTGTTCTGATCACCCTCGGTGGTATGCTTATCATTCCTCTTTGGGGTATTGTTGGGTATAGCGGTGTAGTTGGAATTGTCTACCCTGTAGAGATTTTCGTTCTGACAGTGTATTATGGTTTCTTCAACGGAGTGATTCAGAGCGCTAGTAGAACCTGCTTTTGCGATATCATCCCGCCTGGGCAGGAGAGTGAGTTCTTTGGCGTTTACGAAATTACTGACAAGGGCAGTAGGTGAGTTAACATGCCAACCCATTTATCCTGAATCTAAATGCTGGTGACAAACATAAATGACAAACACCCTCGCAATGCTCGTACTCACACTCTCAACGTCTGGCCATTCTCGCAGTTGGATGGGTCCCTTGATCTGCGGCATCCTGTACGAGATTACGGGCACGATGCGCACTGCTTTCTTCTACATCCTTTTTGTCGGTGGAATCGGTTTCGTACTCACCCTAAAGACCGACTTCACTGAAGGCGCCGAGGCATGCCGTCGTAAGGAGATCCAAGTCCGGATGGAAGCCGTTCGAAACAAGTTGGGTGTGTCCAAGATTCAGATTCAAATGAATGCAAAGAAATTTCTTGGTGTGAAATCGGGTGTGAGTACTGCAAGCAGTGTGGCAAGTAAGGCGAGCGCCGTTGAGAGTACCGTTGAGAGTACTGTCGAGACTCGCGAAAAGTCGAGGTCGAAGAGCATCCTAGAGGTTAGCATTCACGAAGTCAAACATGAAGACGTTGTGGAGGACACAACGGATAACTTGCTCCACAGAGCTTCAATCCTTGAGCCAGGGGAAAGGCTTAAAGAGAACATGCCCGCGAGAAAGAACAGTGCTTTCAGTATCAGAAGCCGGGCCAGCGGTAGCATAAGTATGCACCACCCTCTGAATACTTCGGAGAGAAGTGCAGGCAGGACGAGTGTGAGGAAAGCAAGTATGCTGGTCATATCTGAATTTACAGGTGGAACCACCTCCACAGGTGTTAAGGTCATGCCGGAGAAGTAATCTGACTGCCGCAACGCAAATGTATGTAAATTATTTTAGTGTATTGAAAGATGATTACTTTTGATTAAGAACGTTTTGTATCACGTTTTTTTCAGGGTTTCTTGTGTTTTTTTGTAGTCTCTTGGTAAAAATTTTCGTTTAGTTATTAGGACGAGATCAGAAACCACCAGAGAGGAAGCACACAGCGCACAAGCTAGTCCCCTCTCTCTATCGTCGTTATTTAGGTATCTTTCACTCTCTTCCGCCCGCATATATTGTTACAACAAAGTAAATCATATCCTTTCCGAGGAGCACATTTCCCTCTCACTTAGCCTCAGCAGCCCCCCCCTCCGCCGGTGCGTCTGCTGCCTCCCCCTCCGCCGGTGCGTCTGCTGCCTCTTCTTCCGCCGGTTTATTGACAGGTGGAAGTTCTGTACCTGCTCCAGCTGCATCTCCCTTCTTCTCCTCCTCAGGCTCCACTTCAGGAATAGGTTTGTTTTCACCTTGTGAATTTTTTTTCGGCGCAAGCATATTTAGAAATGATTTCTTCTTCCCATCAACCTTGGCTTTTCCTACCAAGACATCCCCTACGCATCTGTCGAGTGTTCTCATCGAACTCTTCAACTTCTTCTCAATGGGATGGTCAGAATTGAGGTCCGCAAAGCTTTCCCCTTGCTTAAGCCGCACAATCCTCTTGGCCAACGAAGTGGCGACCTGCACGATCTGAACTCTGTTATCCTTATCCACGGGAATGTCCCACAACCCTGTCTCCCTCATTGTCTTGTTCAATTCATCGTCCGATGCATGGTAATCCTTTCCGAAGCCCATGGGAGGTGGTAAATCGTCGATGAATTGCTTGAGATCATCAACAGTGATGTGGTATGTTGCGTCAGGATCAAACTCCGCCCAGACAGCGGTAAAAGTGTCGAGATCTTCAGGGCCCAATATGTCACCCTCCTCGTTAGCGTCAAACGCATCCATCACTACTCCGACGAAAAGATTCATCATAATGAAGGTGACCATGAGTGTGAAGCTGTAGAAGTAGAACACTGTGAAGGGCTTCTCCAAACCGGAGATGGCAGCGCCCCCGCATCCATTAATGGGTGTGCAGTTAGGCATGTTACTATCGTCGTCAAAGCACCAAGGGCTTGATGGGTCGTATTTAAAATCGTCAGCCTTGACGCAACCATCAGCATCCGACATGATGGTGTGCATGTATCCGTTCCAGTTTTCGCCTGTGGAGAATCGGAAAAGGTTGATCATGGCCTCCCAGAACCCGTGGAAATTCGCATGCACCGTCATGTCATCACCGTCCATCTGGATGTGGGCAAACAACTGAACTCCCATGATGGCGTAGATGAAGAACAGCAGGAACAGAAGCCCACCAATATTCACCAAACTAGGAATACTACTCAACAAAGTGTTGAAGAGAATCCTCAGACTCTTGGCGCTATTGATGAGCCTAAAGAGCCTCCCGATTCGGAACATCCTCACAATAGACGCAACAGATCCCACATTGACTCCAGTTATCCACCTCACCAAAATCCCGGTGTTGGTTCCTATGACAATGATGAAGTCGAACTTGTTCCAGCTGTCATTGAAATACTTCCTTCCCAGTGCCGTGAGCTTGAGCACAGCCTCAATAGTAAAGATGAGTGCAAACAAATAGTTCGCGATGTCAATGAACGCCGTCACGCCGTCGGTCTGGGTAAAGTGCTGCACGGCCATGATGCTGCTATTGAGGATGATGCATGTCATAATGAACTGATCAAACTTGGGATTCAGGTTGGGCATAACAAAATCGTAGCATTTCCCTCCCACACTTCCCTTAGGACGAGGAATTTTCCTCTCCGGCTTGATCTTCATGATAAATGCTTTGGTTGTAGCCCACTCTTCTTGAGATTCAGTCATGAATACCCTCCCCTTCGTCTCCCTAATGCGGTTGAAGTTGTCGATGATGACTCCCACAAAGAGCTCCATCACGAAAAAGGCTCCCACAAGCATGAAAGCCCAGAAGAAGGCTACCCACCAGGTGTTATTATCCCTGACGTGCTGCATACCTGGTCCCCTCTGATCTACGGCAGCGTACATGACTGAGGTCCAGCCTTCGGTGGATGTGATCTCCCACAGAAGCGCAAATGCTTGGAAGACATTATCGAAGTTCTGCGCAGCCATGGCTTCCCAGGCATCCTCCCCGCAAAGGCACTCGCACACCTCTCTGGAGAGAATCTTGCTATCTACGGCAGTCCTTCCGTCATCAACAAAGGCTGCTGCGGTGCCATTGAGGCCAGGGCACTCGCCGAAATCTGCTTTTTGATTCGAATCGAGCATATCGTAAGTAACCGGACTGTGGCCCTCACCTTCCTGCCATTGGTGCAGAAATTCTCCCATGACCGGGTCCTCGCTGATGAGCGGGCAATCGTCGGTGTTGCAACTGTTGAATGTTCCCTTCAGGTAGTTGACCCCAAAGATGGCGAAAATGAGAAGGAACAGGCAGCTAATGACCAAAACATTGAGCGTTTCAGGAACGCTAGTCATCAAAGCATCAACCACCAGCTTGAGCTCGGGATACCTGCTGATCATTCGAAGCGGACGCAAAATGCGTATGGTCCTCATTGGCTTGAGGGCAGAAGATGGACCGATTTTGGCCAGTCCCATCACAGAGATGATCACGATGAAAAAGTCAAGCTTGTTCCACGCATTCCTGATGTACGAACCATGGTGGAGCATGAAGCCTAGTGCAACCATCTTGATCAACATCTCAATAATGAAGACGAAGGTGAGGATCTGGTCGAGTAACTCGAGCACAGCCGTGAAACCGCTGTCGGGGTCGTTCAGTGGGTTGTCCAGCGCCAGGCAGATGCTGCTGAAGACAATACATCCGATGATGAACTTGTCAAAATTAGGGTGAAGCATCAATTCGTGGCACTTGATCCTAAGTGCAGATTTATTATCGAAGATCCATAGTGCCTTGTTGTCAGGAATGGCGGGCTCGTCGTCGCCCTGAATCTCCTCCTTAATCGCCTCTCCTTCCTTTTCCTCGCTCTCTCTCTTGGTGGCCTTTTTGCGCCACTTGTCTCCCATTGCCGAAGCCGCAGCAAGGGATTCGACCTTCGTATCGGGACTCAAGGACGAGTACTTTGTGCCTCCGAGACCGTCGGCCTCTTCTCCGCCAGCTCCCATGAGTTCCTCATTGCCCTCAAAGTTGCCAAGGAGGATGGCAAGGAAAAGGTTCATAACGATGAAGGCGCCGAAAATCACCAAACTGATGAAATAGACAACTGCACCCCAACCTGTGCCCCTCCAAGCGTCGTACATGCACGCATTCCAATCCTCCCCGGTAAGGACCTGGAATATCGTGGTCATAGACCACAAAAAGTCGTCAAAATTGTTCCTGGGGGAACCCTCCCATGCATCTGCCCAATCTTCCCTCTCGGTAATTGGAATGGCCTCGCCGCTATCATAGAAACGCATGCGATTGCTGAAGAACTGCATGCCAATTAGGGCATAAATAAACATGAAAAGGAGAAGAAGGACGGCAAAGTTGCCGATCTCGAGGATAGTTTTGAGCATCGTCTTCAGCAAGATTTGGAGCGATTTCCACTCCTTCGCCATTTTGAACACTCGGAAAAGGCGGAACGTTCGGAAAGCAGAGAGACCACCTCCACCTCCCTCGCCCTCTTCAGCGGACATGGAAAGCACCAGCTCAACAATTGAGGTAACGACGATGATGGCATCGAAGACGCAAACAGGGTCTGTGAAGTAGGCATGAGGACCGATGCCAGGGATGGTAAGGATCATCTCAAAAAGGAAAACGAAAGTGAGAATCATATTAATAACCTCGAGGGTTTCCTCCAGACCCTTGTCCATGTCGTTATGGTCCATAGCTAGAACCACAGTGTTGATAAAAATGAAAACCATGATGAGGTTGCCGAACCATTTGGCACGGACAACACCCTCTAGGCCTGTGTAAACCTTGACTTCGGTGTCCTTCTCGGCATTGTCTCCATTCTTGTCCTCTTTCTCCTCTCCTTCGCCTTCTTCCTCGTCTTCCTCGTCTTCTTCGTCCAAAGATGAAGTAATTACAGCGAGGACAAGGTTGAGCACAATGTTACCACCAATCAGGATGAGCAACACGAAAATGATGACAGAGGGGACAGTAGACCAGGCATCAATCGTCTGGTACATGATCCCTGTCCAACCCTCTTGGGATACGGCCTGGAAAGTCGCCGTGAATGCCCTAAATATGTTGTCGTAGGATGTGTATCCCCAGGCGAGGCCCTCATCAAACTCGCCATCCTTTAGGCGGTCAAAGTTGTCATAGGGCTTCAAAGAAGAGGTAATGCGCGCGTTTCCGACGCGATCGTAGTTACTGCCGCACCACGTGCGAGCCTCTGTGTCCCAAGTGTTGCAGTTGTGCATACCTGTGCCCTCGAGAGAGCAGACCCGGCCGTTGTCGAAATCAAGAGGCCAGATGCAGTCTTCTGCGGTACTCCACGGGGAAGAGGCTTGGTCCCACAGGGGATCATCTGTCCTAGTTGCTTTGCACTATAGGGGGGAATTATGTTCAGTTGATTTCGCGGATGTGGGTGTTTGGGTGTTAGACGTCGTCGCAGGGAATTATTTCACAAATGTAAGTAGTTAATCTTCAACTTACCCTATACGGATCATCGAATGTACTTTCATCATCCCAGCCTAAAAAGTCAGCTTCCAGCCCCTGGGTGGTGTAGCTTGCCTGCAATGCAGCCGTCAATTCGCCCCAGCAATCATCGTTGACACTGGTACAGTTATTATCTTCAAAATAGCTAAACTTTAATGGGTAGGGAGTAACCCTGCACCTGGCATGGAGCAAACCACTCCAGAACACCAGACCAAGGATGCTGAAGCAAATTACAAAGAACATGAACAGAATGATCACATTCAAGAGGTCTGGAATTGAGTCCATCAAGGCGCCCAAAATCTTGCGGAGGCCGGGGAAGCGAGCAAGGGATCGGAGTGGACGGAGGACCCTGAAAGTACGCAAGACTGTCAGGTTGGGACCTATATCCAGCATCTCGATTATACTGTTGTGTGTGGGGAGGGGGGTGAGGGGGGTTGTGCGGTGTGTGTGGGGAGGGGGGTGAGGGGGGTTGTGCGGTGTGTGTGTGTGTGTGCGTGCGTGTGTGTGTGCGTGAGTGTGTGTGTTGCAGCAGTGTGAGATACTTTAATCTTAGGGCTGTTCAGGTGTTCCAACAGCATGCACAATGATAATGATGCCTGCGACAACATGCCACAAACATTCACTCACCTAATGACAACGACGGCAAAGTCCAGCTTGTTCCAGCTATCCTTAATATAGGCGTTCGGTCCAAGCAAGAAGCCCATCGCGACAACCTTCAAAATACACTCCAGCAAGAAGCTAAAATTAAAGACAGGACCGAGGGCATTAGCTATTTCGTTGCGAGGTAGACTACCTAATGGCTCGTACTCATCGTCAACTTCCGAATAATCCGTGATGGCTAAGAGCATGGGGAAGGGGGGGGGAGGGAGGAAAGGAGGGGGGGGGTTAATTTTTGGTGCCCACCACTTACAAAATGAAAAAATTGACTCACCCATCACAATGCTGTTGGCAATAATCATAAACAAAATGAACTTGTCGAAGACGCTCCCAGGCGCCACTGTATTTATACAGAAGGTGCGGAAGGAAGATTCTAGAGGAAAAGCGTACAGGGCCTTCTCCATTAGGCGAGGGGGCCATGCTTGAGAGTTGGAAACTTGGTCTTCAGTCTTCAGGTCCTCAGCGGGGTTGATTTTGGCATCAACCATCGGAATACCTCAATATAGGGCTTTGTATATATCGTGGTAGTGCGTGAGAAGTAAAATTATGTCAGGATACCCTTTCTAGGGTAAGAGATATGATTCGATGTAACGGAGTTGGACCTCCAACGGCCACGAGAAACGAGAAGCGCAACACCCAAGCGAAAAAAAATCAGTTGGTAATTTTTGGACTGATTGTGCATTTAATTTTCTTCTCTTCTGTCGAATTTCTAACAGACAGAAGGTAGCTTGTTCCAGCAGCGGCATAAACTTTATAGTTCTCCCTTGTTATGAAATGACAACGGACCCGCAAAGCCCTTTGTACACGAAGCGCTCTTTTGTTCGAACTTCTGTTGAATCTTACCGGGCGTTAGTCTTGGCAAAAGCCGTCTCCGATGGTATGTCTCGCAAGCGGGCCGAGGCAGGTTTCACCCACGACGTTTGCGCCGAGCTGGAGACCATCGGGAAGAGGTATAAGGAGGAGGACTTAGCCTGCGCCTACTCTCTCTGCACCTGGGTGATAAAGGAGTGGCCGAGCTCCAGAACGGGCGCGCTCGTGCACCCCGAAAAGCTCGGGAAGGCGGCGCTCGAGTGCATGCGAGGTTTCAAGCCTGATAAGCTGGTAAGGGGGGGGGACAATGAGGGGAATAGCGCCGGACTCATTCCGGAAGGTTTGCGAGGAATAGTCATGCAGATGGACGAGATTGAAAATTATGGATGTAAATGAAAGCGATTAGTAAGTTGGTTGGGGGTGTCGGCCGTGAGTAGGGGTGTGTCTTGCCGTGTCATGGAGATCAGATCAGATCAGAGAGATTGAGATGTAGCAGCAGTTTGAGGGTTGTGTCGTTGATTTAAGGTTAGGTTTGTGTCGATTTTAATGAATGAATGTTGTTTGAATGCTTGCATGCTTGCATGCTTGCATGCTTGCATGCTTGCATGCTTGCATGCTTGCATGCTTGCATGCTTGTATGCTTGC
>Ga0115555_1002809_pt1 | contig 11471 bp, 9 predicted proteins | sample COGITO_mtgs_1104_2_FD_87285 | JGI IMG/M metagenome (GOLD analysis project Ga0115555, IMG submission 87285) | Pelagic marine microbial communities from North Sea - COGITO_mtgs_110407 | ecosystem: Environmental > Aquatic > Marine > Epipelagic | place: Germany:Helgoland, sampling site Kabeltonne...
AATCGACCATTTTTAGAAGTCTCAAGGTGTTCTCGTTCCCTACATCTTCATCTTCGTGCATTCCGTTCTCGTTGTTCTTTGTCTTCCGTCCTTTTCCTCCTCTGCTGCTTCCGTCGTAAATTCCAATTTTATTGCTCTCGTCAAACGCGATCAAGGTTTCTTGCCTTCCGTCTCCGTTCAAGTCGAAGAAAAGCACCGGTAAGAGCGGTTTTGGTGGAGAAGAAGACGAAGAAGAATCGACAGTTAAAATCTCCCATTGCTTCACGAACGACATCCCGTTCAACGACCCCACGCTATTATTGCTATTGAAAAAAAGACAACGAAGCAACGCGAAGCAAAAAAGAGAGAGGACGAGGACGTCTCTCGTTCTCAGCGCGGAGGACGACGACTTTGCCTTTCTTCTTCCCATCCTCTCTCTTCTCTCTCTTACTGTGAGGAACGCGCTCAAGGGAAAATTCAGAAGCGGTATATTTAGGGTGTTAAACCCTACCTGGCTGCCGATGCATGTCTTCCTTTGGGATCGAATCGTGTCGACACATCAGTAAACGCGCGCGAAACGCGACGCGCAGAGAGAGAGAGAGCGCACTGAGAGAGACGAGAGACAGAACGCAATGGCAGCGGCAGCTTCGAGCAGACGACGGACGACTCGTTCGAGGTCCAAGAGCCAGTCGCCGATTCCAACACTTCCCGAGGAGGATGAATTAAAGGACGACGTAGGAGACGACACAGCGGCGACCAACGAAGGAAAAAAGGAGAAGAAAAAGAGCAGCGGTTTGAAGAACAACAACGGCAAGAAAAGAGAGAGCGCGGAAGGAGGAAACGAAGGAGGAGGAAAAGGAGGAGGAAAAGAATCGCGGGAGAACAACGAGGAGGAGAACAACAACAACAATAAGAAAGCGAAGAAAGAGGAGAAAGAGGGTGATGAAGAAGAGGCAGAGGAAGACCCGCTGCTGTCCGGAGGAGGTGGTGGGAGCCGACGAGCGAAAGTAGATTACGCGGCCGTCGCGGCGGCGGCGACTGGGGGCGGCGGCGGCGGCGGCGGCTTCGTGATGAAGAAGAGAACGACGACAACCGAGGAACCGACGACGACGACGCCGACGCCGGCTACGAACGATGCCGCGGAAGAGAGGCAGGTAACGAATGTGCCGCCGCCACCTTCAAGTGCCACGACTGCGAACGCCACCGCTGGTGGTGGTGTTCCAGATCAAGCGTCGGTGAACGCGATGGTGGCGCAGGCGCAGGCGAAAGCGGCGGAGTTGGCGGCGATGGCGATGCGAGCAGCAGGAAGTGGTGGTGGTGGTGGTGGTGGTGTCGGTGTTGGTGGTGGAGGAGATGCAGTTGTTGGTGGTGGTGGAGCCAGAGGATCTGCCGCTGGTGCAAACGCGGCGCCCTTGAAAGTGGAATTTCGTAAATTCGACGCGTCTCAGCAAACGTTCGTGCCTCCGGGTGAAGCGCAGAATAACTCTTCCAATCGGTTCGGAACTGGACCTTCCGATAACGTTTACGAAGAAACTCGAACGGTGAAATTGGACTGCCCGCAGTCTTTAGTCGGTAAAATCATCGGTAAAGGTGGGGAAACTATTAAAGGGTTAGCATCGACAACTGGCGCGAAAGTTATCATCGACCAGATGTCCATGGCGGACGGCGAACCGAGGAAGATTGTCATCACCGGAACGAATACGCAAATTGAAAAAGTATCAAAAATGTGCGAAGATATCATGAATGGACCACACGGGACGGTCTCCGCGGTCCAAGCCGCGCAACCCGGGGCAATTGTCGTAAACGTAGAGTGTCCAAAAGAGTGCGTCGGAAGAGTCATCGGTCGAGGCGGAGAAACGATTAAAGGCATTCAGTTAGCTACCGGCGCTCGAGCGCAAATCGACCAGACGTGTACGCCATGTTTGGTCATTATTTCTGGCGACCCGCAATACGTAAACGTGTGTCAACAAGTCGTCGTAGAAATCATCAACGGAGGTTCCGTCGCGCAATTTAACGACCTCGCTCGACAACAAATGATGGGCGGCGGTGGAATGATGATGATGGGCGGCGGTGGCGGAGGTCAATCGCAGCAGCAACAGCAGTTGTACCAGCAACAACAATACGCCATGCAACAAGCGATGATTGCGCAGCAACAACAGTACTATCAACAACAACAACAGCAGCAGCAACAACAACAACAACAGGCACAACCGATTCCTTTGCGCAAAGTTGGAGACTGGCAAGAGTTGGACGACGGTTCCGGGCGGATATATTATTATTCCTCGGCGACCGGAACATCCACCTGGGACAAACCCGACGGCTTTTAGAGAGAGAGAGAGTTGAAGAGAGAGAGAGAGTTGAAGAGAGAGAGAGAGAGAATATAAATTTACCATCGCACAACAACACATTAGTCAACATTTTATAGAGGTAAACAAAACACACAACAATACAACACAACTACGATACACAAAAGCTATTCTAACTCAACGCTCCTCACGCACGAACACCTCCACCCTTTCCGGAAGCATCTTCTCGTCGCACTCCACCTCCCCTCGCTCGCACTCGATCGGCGCCGGCGACGACAAATCCACCACGCCCCTATGCGTGGTCAACACCAAACCCAGCGCGTACGCAAACACAGTGGCGAAGAGCAACGCTTTACTCAACATCGATTGAACTCCCGCGTATTTCTGCTCGTTTTCTGTCTCCTCCTCGAAGCGCGTTCGGGCAAAATCGCCCAGAATCTCTCTCGCCTCTCTTCGAGGACTCTTTGAATCGTCTGAATCGTCATCCGATGACATCTTCTTCTTCGGATACAAAGCATCTATTTTCTCTTGATTTTCTCTCACGACTTTTCTCTCCTCTAATTCCATTCCTTTTTTCCACACGTATATCATCTTCTTCTCGTTATCTTCTCTATTTTCGTCCTCGTTTTCATCATCTAAATCTCCTTCTTTTCCCTCTCGCGGTCTGTTTCGTCCAATCTCTTCCATGGTTTCCTTCGCATCCTCCGGGTTGAAATCATTCATGATGAAATCGGGGAAAAAATTCGGTATCGAGTATCTCAAAATCTCTTTCTCTTTAACGGTCACTTTCACCTCCCTTTTCCTTTTCCTTCGAGCGTTTCTGTCGTTCTCGTTCTCCGAGGAGGAGGAACACCGCGGACGCGCCCGGAAACGATGGAGAAAAGCGCGGTGGTGAGAGCAACAGCGCATATGGTATTCTGTGTTTAGATATGAATTTCCTCCATTTTATGACGCTTCTGACGAGACATTCACCCTCGTCGTCTTTCGTTTTCGACGTCAATTGGAGGAGGAAAAGGAACGGGAGGAAAAGGAACGACGCGGTCCACGCGTCGTCGTCTTTAGTCTCGTCGTTTACGTCATCAGCCGACGACCAAGAACATCGTCGTCATCATCAACGCGAGCAAAGAGGATTCCGGGGAAAGAATACAGTTACGACTGCTTTGAGTGACAAGAACGAGGTGGACGTGTTCGTGTTCATCGATTGCGATAACGTCCGGCCGAGATTTAGTGCGAGTGACGAGGAGGCAGCGGCGCAAAGGTTTTTGCACGCGTTCCATCGCGCGGCGAGTTGTTACGGCGACGTGGTCTCTCTTTCTTTATACGGGAACGAGAAGACTTTTGGAGAGGAAGTTCAAGGCGATGTAAAGCGAGGAGGAGAAGAAGACGAAGGAGAAGGAGAAGAAGGAGGATGGACGCGTGCGAGGACGAACGAGAGGAATACGAAGAAAAAGAGTTTAGGTGAAGCGTTGGAATCCGTTCGAATTTTAGGCTCGCGCGTCCGCGTCGTGCGAACGCAAAGTCGACGAAAACAAAGCGCGGATATTCGATGCGTGTCGGACGTGGTCGACGCGATGCGCAAAAGCGCTGATAATGAAACCACCACCACCACCGAAAAGCTTCGCCTCGCGTTTATCGTGTCGAAAGACGCCGGGTTGTTGAAAGAAGCGGCGTCTCCGTATGTTAGAAAAAGAGGGGACGTGGTTATCTGCGGCGACTTTATAAATAACGTAGGCATGAGGGAGATTGACTCTCACCCGATCGAGGACGCGTATCGCGAAGTGGTAGAGAAGAAGATTGGCTGGTCGAGCGGCGTGAAAATAAAAGGCAAACCAGGATCAGAAGCACTCGCGATAGGCTCGCGATTGGTGTCGTGGAAAGACGAGAGCGTGTGGTTTTACGCGAAAAGCGATGAGGACGTTGAAAAAAGAAGGAGAAAAAGCAACGCGCCGAGAAAGGCGGCGAGAAAACGGCGGGAGGACCCGTATTTATTCATGATTCCTGGACCTTCGTCGAGTGAAAAAGAAATGGAAGAGAAAGAGAAGGACGAACGGTTTTATCAAAACTGCGTTCGATACCTTCCCTCGTCAATCCAAACTGAAATGCGCGACATCATCGACGCGTATTGCCGTCGTCGTCGTCGAAACGTCGATACCGCCGCTCACGAAAACAACAACACCGTTTTCCTCTCCAAACTCTTACGACGAGAAGCGAAAAGAAAACTTCTCCCGGTTCGCTCCAACGCCTGTTTCGCGTCCGCGTCCGACGTTCTCGTGTACTTCGACGCCGGTCCGAAGTTAGGCGCGGTGTTCGGTAAGTGGCTCGAAAACGGCGACTTGGAGATGTTATGGTGGTAAACTAGAATTAATTGAGTAAAGAGTCTCATAAGGAAAGAATTCGTCACTTCAGAAGCAAAAATGTTCGCGTCTTCTCTCGCGCAGTTTTCGTCTTCGCTTCATCTCCGGCGCACTTCTTCGTCTTTGTCGTCGTCGTCTTCGTCAAAAGTCGGTCTCGTTTTTGCCGCGAATAACAGCAACGACGACGTTAATAAAGACAACAACACCTCCGACGACGAATCGATTGCCGCCATCGAGCGTCGCTTAAAGAACTCCAAGAACAAAGTCAAACTGACCAGTAAAGAGAAGCAAGAGCGAGATTCTGGGTTTCCGAAGACGAACGATGCGAAGAAAGGTCGTCCGGCGACGTTGTTCGACGATTTAGGGATGAAACGATCGTTCCCCACACCCGGGGCGAACGGGATGTTGAGCATGTGGGAGGGAGATCCGGAGAATTGGGAGAAGATGGAACCTTTGAAAAAACTGTGGGTGGTGTGGTCGGGGGAGAAAGGATGGATGTATTGGATGAACCAAGGGAGCTTATACGGCGCGGCGTTTATCGCGTTCTTGTGGGTGTGTTTTAGATTCATCGGGCCGATTTTGGGATTGTACGAATTGAAGTAAAACTTTTACGAAAGCCGTTATTCGTCGTCGTCGCTCCTATTACTACTCCTACTTCTACTCCTCCTACTCCTACCGCTATCATCATCGCTGCTACTACGACTACTACTACCACTTCTTTGTCTGTTTGTGTTTGTGTTCTCTTCTTCTTCTTTTCCCTCCTCTGAGCTTCGTAAACATCGCTCTTCTCGTTTACACAAATCTTTGAACTCTTTCGTCAATTTTAAGTACTCTTTCCTCTTCTCGATGTGCTCGCGTTGGTCTTCCGCTAACAACTCTTCCGCGCGTTTTTCGTTCATTTTTTTCCTCTCCGTGTTGTCGGCAGTTTTCGAAACCGCGGAGGAGATGTCTCGCAACGAGTCTCGCAAGCTTTCCTTCCCGATTTTCGTGTCCAATAAGTGGAGCTGTTCTTTGACGGAAGTTAAGAGACTGATTTCCTTCGCCGCGTGTTCGCTTCGTTTCGCCAGGGAATTGTACAACGCGAATTGTCTTTTCGTTTCGCGAAGTTTACGCGTGACGGCGTTTTTGAGCTCTCGGAATCTCGTTTCGTACTGCGCGAGCTCGGCAGAGTGCGGGACGTCGTCTAACCGTCTCGATAAGATGGCGTTTTTTTTGCTCCGTTTCGCGAGTTCGTTGACGCGCTTGTCGCGTTTTTCCTTTTCTTTCGCGTATTGCGCGGACGTTTCCGCGATTTTAGCGAGTTCGCCGGTCTGTTCGCGCTCTTCTTCGTTGGATGTCACCTTCGCTTTCAAAACTTTCAATTCCTTCTTGCACGTCTTACGAAACAACGCCTCTTCTTTCTTCAGCGAGGCTCTGCGTCTGGCCATGTTCGCCAACGCGTCCACGAGTTGCTTTTGCGCCGGGTCCGTGACGCTCTTTTCGAGTTCTACTCTTTTTGCAATTACTGTTTCGTTCTCTTTCCTTGCGTTTTCGTACGCGTCCTTCGCTCGTTTTGTTTCCAATTCCGCCTCGTCCATTTCTTCTCTCTTCGAGTCCAATTTGCGCTTTTCCGCCTCCAACCGTCTCGCGACGGCGCGCGTGGAGCGTTCAATGCGCAGTATTTTCCCAGCCGCACCAGATAACCCGGCGAAAGACGTCGACGCACCACCACCACTACCACCATCTGAAGTATCAAAGTCGTCGCCGAACGCATTCATCGCTTTCGCAATCTCCCATCCTTTCATCTTCACCAACAACTCGGCCACCGAGTTCGAGGACACGTTGCTGGCGTTTTCATCGTTTTCATCGTTCTTCACCAAATATTCCGAAAGCATACGTTTCAACTTGGCCTCTTCGCGTTGGGCAAGTTCCTCCTCGCTTAACACCGCATCTTCTTCCTCTGCTGTCATCGTCGTCGAACCTCCGTCCTTCTCCTCGCCTCTGTTTTTCGCCGCGGCCCTCGCCATCATCGACGACCCTCCTCCTCGAGCGTCGTACAACCTACTCTTCCCGTTCACGCGATGACCAAACTCCATGAGGCACCCGTTCCTAATCTTCTCCTCCCCTTCTCGCTCTAAATCTCTGTTCGCGTTCGATTCCGCGGCTCTCCTAAACGTCCTCGTGTTGTTCTTCGTAACGCTCTCGCGTAAGAACAAACTCTGCAATCGAGACCGCCTAATCCGCCCAGATTGACGACGCATTTCGCCAAATAGACTACCACCACCACCGCGTTCCCATTCTCCCTCTTTGTCTTCTTTAACTACTACTTTTTCTCCCGCGAGTACCATCGCTCGTTTCGTCAGCCATTGCACCACCGGGAACACTTTCTCCGAATCCAACCCGCAAATCTGGTGCGCTCTCAGAGGTAAAGGGCACCCGAGTTCACCGATCCCTCGTTCCACCTCTTCGCAGAGTTTCAGTTTTTCTCCCATCGTCATCGTTTTCTCCTCCTCTTTTCCTCGCTTACTCTTCTTGATCTTCACGCCGACGTCCCATCGACACCGTTGCAAGAGGAAAACGAATCCAAACAAGAGATGGTCAAAGCGAGTGTTTTTCTTCGCACTGTGACTCTCACTGGTCCACTGAAAGTGCGAACCGACGGAGAGCAAGTCGAAGACGTCCTCGAGCGTCCGCTCTTCTCGGTCTTCTTCCAACGCGTTCTCCTTCATGTCTTTAATGACGTTGAAAATTCTGAAGCCAATTCGCCATTTTTACGCGCGCGCGAATACACAAATGCGCGAAGAGAATACTCCTAAAGAAGGAGAGGAAACCCTCCACTTCTCCTCTCTCGCGCACCGAAAAGTATTCGCACACATTCGTAAGCACCCGAATTCGGACGTTTCCGGAGCTTTACTCGTTCGCGAGGACGACAAAGACAACGCGTTTATTGAAGATGCAATCCCGCTGTTCCACTCCGAGTCGGGAAACGTTTCCGTCTTGAATGAAATCGCGCTGACGCATATCCAGAAGTACGCGAATACGAGTCACCCAATTGGTACAATGCGCGTGGGAGGGTTATATTTCGCGAACGGGAATTTATGCGCGGGGGTGTTGCCAGATCGCGCGCAAGGATTGGCCGAAGCGGTTGGGGGTGGTGCAAGAAACGGAATTCGATGTGTCCTCCTCGAACCGACCGCGTTTGACGCGGAGACGAAGAACGTTTCCACGAGCAAGAGTAGTAGCCCGTTCAGGGTCTTCAAGTCGAACAACAACAACGCGAACAACGTGAACTTTGAATTGAAAGAGCAAGACAAAGGGACTGTCAAAGTCGTTCTCGCGCCGCCGCTCGACGACCTCGACGCCGCTTCGACGAATACGAATACGAAGGACGTCTGTGACTTTGACGACCATTTCGACGACGTCGGTAAAGACTGGAGGAACGCATCCTTTTCGTAGAGAGATATAGATATAGACTACCGCGCCGCGCTATAGATTTGTGTATATTTAGTTTATATATATAGTTTAGCTACTGTTTCTTATTATTATACTTTGTTCGCTATCTCGCTCTTTCCCTCCGGATGTGTTTTGCTCTCGATCGAAATCAGAGACATTACACACTCGCGTTTCTTCTCCTTCTTCTCTCTCTAATGCTCCCCAGATTGTTGCGCTTTGAAATGTCTATATTCCGTCGGCCAAACGGTCACGTACGCCGTCGCGAACACCGCCCCCATCGCGTGGTACACCGGCGCAATCGATCCCGTTTGGATGTACTTTTCCCTATACTCTTTGGAATATCTCTGGAAATTCTCGATCGCGTTCTCTTTGGTGATTGTTTTTTTAAGGAACTCCGGGACCTCTTTCACTTTGAGAGAGCCGAGTTGACGGAAGAACGCGGACATTTTTCGTGGTGGTGGTGGTGTTGTCTCTTTCTTGGGAAAGAGAGCGAGACAACGCGTCGGAGTTTTGAGGATCAGTTCTATTTGTGGGATTTTCGCGTTCAAAAAGAGTAAAGTAGTGTGTGTTCGAGTGACGCGTGCGCTCTCTTTAATTCTTATCTATGCGTAAGTAGTATCTAGTCGAGAGCGTTTTGCGTAAAATGCTCAAATCATCCTCACTTCTGTTTCTTCGCGGCTTCCTGTTTCTTTCTCTCTTTCCAACTCTGCGGACGAATTAAACTCGTCAGCGCTATCAACGCGACGGACAAGACGTGAATGAACCAATACATTCCATTCCACGCTCGGACGCTTTCCTTGAACTCGACCAAATGAAACGCCGGGGTCAAATAGAGCAAACCAAGGTGCGTCTGCGCTAAGCTAAACAGTTTCCAATATTTTACGAATCGTTCGGACATGTAGTCGCGTTGCCATTTGTACGTTTTGCGCGCGCAGTAAATGATCAACGCCGTCGAGGAGAAGAACATCCAGTACCCGGCACTGAGACCGTGCCAGATGCCGGAGACTAATTGCGTGAGAAGAAGTTCGACTAACCCAGCCTTTCGATTTTTATCACCGCTTCTGCGCACTCGGAATCGGTGGATGCGATCGTAGCAGTAATGTCGGAGCCAAATCCCGGTGCGAATGTTCCAATGCGCGGGAATTTCCGCAAACGTGTTTGCAAAATCCACACCAAACGGATGGACGTTCGTCATCGCATTCCACTCTTCCGGTCCTTCTCTGCCGGTGATTGATTTCTCCGCGTTGATCCCGTTATACGCCAACCCGCACGCGGCGGCTGAAGCGTCCGCAAACATCCACACGAAATAGTACTTATACTTCCCCGCCGCGCCCGCTACGTACACCGTCTTCAACTTTTCCCACAACGACATCATCTCCCATTCGTTTCCGTTGGAAAACACCTCTTGCAAGCTCACGATGTTGGCCAAATATAAGTGCAAACCCAAACATATCATCGCGCCTATAAATCTTTGCATCGTCAACACCATCCAAGTTCTCGGCCATCCTCTCGCGTAGTGCGTCAACTTATTCCTCGGCGAGTTCGGGTCAAAAATACCTTCCTCTCTTAACCACATTCTAAACGTTTTAAACTCCAACGTCGGTCCGGAAACCAACGTGCACGGAAACATGCACCACGCCAAATACTCCAGCGTCTTTGGCGCTTCGGAGAGTTCGTGTTCTTTCATAAAAGACGATTTCTCCTCGTCTTTTATTTCGTAATCCTCGAAGTTCATCGCGCAACTCGTCGTCTTCAAACACAGCACCATCAACAACCCGGTGATGTCAATGTTCCCTCGTTTCCACTCGCCGCCGCTATCCGCGCTGTAGTGGATGTACACCAGGTACCCGAACGACCAGAGGAACGTTACAAACCCGACGCCGATTCGTTTTCGTCTTTCGCTCTTGGTCTTCGAATCTCCCGCTTTCGTGCTGCTCGTGAGTTTAAGTAAACATAAACTCGGCAATGAAAGGTAAAACGCGTGCACGGTTGTCTTCCCGAACGTCATCAAGGAAATCATCGTTCCCGAGACAAGGCTTAACAGTGCTTTTCGTTGAAACTGAGATCCTTTTCTGTCTCCACCTTGAATCGTGCGAAACAGCACCCCGAGTGGTAATCCCGAGAACAACGCCACGGTGAAAAGAATCGTCCCGCGAGGTAATCCGGACCGTAAGGAAAGATGGTGGAGCACGTACAGGCGAAGTTTGACGATTTGTGAGACGTGCGCTTCGAGGAACTCGAGGATGTTCATCGCGATCATCATCAACGCATCGATCATCCTCCGAGCGAGGAGGGAATACGTACTCTCTGGGGAAAGAAGTGAAGCCATTTGAGATACGTTTTATCCTCATTTTTCCCTTCATCTCAGAACACGATACGATGCATCACCGGGCGACTTTGACGACGTCGTCTTCGACGTTCGCGAGGACAAGTAGCGGTAGCAGTAGTGGGAGGCGTTTGAGACGATCAGTGCGTTCTTTTTTGGCGTTCTGTGACGGGGTAGAGGTACACCAAAAGGGAGTCTCAGGGGGGAAATTCGTATCTTTTCGAACGGGGAGACGGATGAATGCGAGCAACTTAAACGCCATCGGGAAAGGCACGAAGCGCATAACAACACACGCAAAACAAGAAAAAGACAAACTCGCTCGCGATACCATCGATTTATCGAAACGAAAAATCGGTCCCGGAAAAGAAGCGCCGGTGAAAGTCACGTTCCTCGGCGCGAACGATTCCTCAGTCACCGTGGATTGCCCCACGGATCAGTACGTGTTAGACGCCGCGCTCGAAGCCGGATTGGAACTTCCATTTACCTGTCGAGGAGGCATCTGCGGCGCGTGCGTGGCAAAATGCGTCTCCGGAGCAACCGACCAATCGGATATCACGGACTTAGAGTTCACTTTAGACGAGGATGAACAGAAGGAAGGGTTGACGTTGTTATGCATGGCGTACCCCGTGGGCGATTGCGTCATCGAGACGCAAAGCGATTGGGGCATGCGAGTGGGCGAGTGGAAAGGCGCGACTGGGGAGATTTTAGGACGAGACCCGACCAAGTTAATGGACGATGATCCGAATAGGATTGGTTTGTAATGGTTTATTAAATAACAACACGATGTGTAAATGCTACGTCTCGCTCTCGTACCCGCGCGTTCTGTCTCGTTTTGCCTTGAAAACGTCACAATTCGGCACTCGAATTCGCCCGCAAAAACACCAACACGTCACGCGACGCATGCAGAAAAAGCACTTTTTCTCGTCGTCGTCGTCGTAAAAGATGTGGCCCTCTCGAGGAGGCGGCGGAGGAGGAAATACGAACGCCCCGTACTCTCCGTTCGAGGATGATTCCAACGAGAAATCCTACGCCGCGAAGTTGTACACCAAGAAGAAGAAGAAGAATTACACCAAC
>Ga0115555_1002813_pt1 | contig 11462 bp, 6 predicted proteins | sample COGITO_mtgs_1104_2_FD_87285 | JGI IMG/M metagenome (GOLD analysis project Ga0115555, IMG submission 87285) | Pelagic marine microbial communities from North Sea - COGITO_mtgs_110407 | ecosystem: Environmental > Aquatic > Marine > Epipelagic | place: Germany:Helgoland, sampling site Kabeltonne...
AGAAGAGCGCATCATCATTTCAAAATGTTATCTTTCTTTTATCTTTTCAAACTCCAAAACTGATTTTAATATAAGAGAGAGCAGGGATAAGAAATATGCGAAACCGCGGTGTGTTGTTGATATTAGTTTAGTAGGGAGAAGACGCAAACAACGCGTTGTTTGCAGAGATGAGAGAGAGAGAGAGAGAGATTGCGCCGCGCGTCTTTTTGTGTGCGCACGTTTATACTAATGAGGAGAGCGCTTTACTGGATTTGCCCACGTTACGTCATCCTTTTAAGTCACTTTTCAAAACGAGACCAAAAAGAGTCTCACTTTTCACCGCAAAAGAAGAAAAAAAAGAAGAAAAATTTGACTCTTTCGTCGTTTCCCGATCTCTCTTCATTTTTTATAGAAGACACATTTAGTATCGCTCTTCTTCTTCTTCTTCTTCTTCAGAGAGAGAGAGAAAGAAAGAGAGAAGAGAGAGAGAGAGACAAAGTACGAAAATTCGAGAGCGAGCAGAGAGACGACCACTTTAAAACGACGCTTTGAAGAAAAACGCGTGGGATTTCTTCTTTAAAGCAGAAAAGCAGCGCGATCTCATTCCTCGTAACGACATCATCATCTTCTCCCCTTACGCTGCACTTATTACGTAGTAGATATATTTAGTCTCTTCAACGATAATGTCTGGAATCGGCACGGGGTACGATTTGTCCACGACGACGTACTCCCCGGACGGGAAAGTCTTCCAAGTGGAATACGCGTGTAAAGCGGTTGAAAACGGAGGTTTAGCCATCGGGTGCAAATGTAAAGACGGCGTCGTCGTCGCGGTGGAAAAATTGGTACAATCGAAAATGTTAGTGCCAGGGACGAATAAGCGCATACACGCGGTGAGTAAACACGCCGGGATGGCGGGAACTGGATTAGTACCGGACGTTAGAACAGTCGTGGATCGAGCGAGAGAAGAAGCGGCGAACTATTTGTCCTTTTACGGCGACGCGATTCCGGCGAACGTTCTCGCCGATCGAATGGCGCACTATTATCACTTATTCACTTTGTACTGGTCGGTGAGACCGTTTGGAGCGTCGGTTATTTTAGCCACCAAAGACTCGAACGGGTATCACATGTACGTGTTAGAGCCGAGCGGAGAGTGTCACAAGATGAACGGGTGCGCGATTGGGAAGAACAAAGCGGCGGCGAAGACGGAGATTGAAAAGTTAAAGTTCGGGGAAGTTTTAGCCAAAGATTGCGTGAAAGAGTTGGCGAGAGTTATATATAAAATTCACGACGAGAAAGATAAGGATTTTGAGTGCGAGCTGGGATGGATTTGCGAGGACAGTAAGGGGGAGTTTAGGAGAGTACCGAAGGAGGTCGCGGACGAGGCCATCGCTTTGGCGAAAGCGGCGTTGGAGGAAGACGACGATATGGACGACGCTTAAGAAGTAGGCAATAAAATAACCCTTTTATATATACCCACATAGCATTTATCATCATCAGTTGTTAATATTAACGAGAGAAAGAGAGAGCGTAGTAGCATAAATACTCACACATCATCGCGTGTACGTACCACGGGTAGTTTTTAAGGAGAAAGGTTGTTTTTCCTAGGCAAGGAGCTTGAAAAAAAAGGAGAAAAAAATATTACATTTTGCTTCATTTCACGGGCGTTACATCAACACTCGAACACACTCAAACACATCGAACTTTTGAACTTTTGAACGAACGAACACTATGGCGTCGTATTACATCCACGCGGGACGAACGATCGAAGAGGCGCCGATGCGCGAAGGCTCTCTGTATCTGTACGATAAGTAAGTTTTGTTTGATTTTTTTTTTCTTCGATCGAGAAAAGCGAGCGTTTTTTATCCTATTTCTCACGTTGTTGTTCTCACAGAGAAGGTTGGTACGATTTCTTCGCCAACTCGACGTCGGTGACGAGCGACGGATACTGCGACGACTCCACCATCGGTATGAAACACGTCGCGGTGAGAGACGCAGGAAGAGAGTCGACGTTTAAGCCAAACAAAAACAACATGTTTCCTCGACCGAAAAATTGGAAACCGACGAAGAGTAACACGCACAAAGAACATTTCAAGGAGTGAATGAGTGCGTACGAGGGCAAACGGAGGATCTCGCGTGATCTCGCGTGTATCTCTGTTATGTATCATCCATCACAAAAAAGTATAAGTGCTACTGCGTACAAAAATCTATCTACTTTTTAAGCGCGCCCGGTGTAATTCAAAACCAAAGGAAAAGCGCCTTTCTCTATTTCATCCTTGAATAGTTCGTACACGGTTGTATTCTTGTGCGGCTTTTTGCTTTCGCATTTGTCGCAGTACCACGGATCGTCGCCTTCTGGAATATCGTCGAGTTTCGGCGTCAAGCAGAAGCAGTGCAAACCGGCATCGCATCCATCGCAAAGTAAAATTTTCTCCGGCGAATGTCCCGCGCCGCATTCCGCGCACATGACTTCGTCCGCTTCTTCGCCAAACTTAAAGTTTGCGACTCTCAGCTGTTCGTTCTGTCTCTTCTCTTCGGAACCATCTTTGTCTTTCCAGACGATAGCGCTGACGAAAAAGTTTTGCACGACGAACGAGGATAACAGGTTTTCAATCGTCAAATCTTTCGGGACGAGCATGTGATCAAACTTTGCAATCGCGAGTGGATCTCCCAACACGCGTCGTAAGGAGATGTGCATGAAATCTTCCTTAGCAATAGCGCTTTTGTGCATCATCCCATTCTCGTGGGAAATTGTCATTTTCTTCGGTACAAATCCACGCAGATTGATAGGTGCAGCGGTGGTTGCGGCGTTGGCGGTGGCGGCATGGTGTCCCTGCGCCGCGCGATTGTTGATATTCGCGAGACTTACATCGTTCTCCTCGTCGCTTCCTCGATCTTTGCCTTCGCCACTCTCCTTGCCAGAGACTGTTTTGCTATTGCTCGTCCCGTTCGCGAGCTCTAAATCAAACTTCTTCGCTTTCACCAAGTCTGTAAACGACAACTGCTCCTTGACTTTCTTATAGTCCACTCTTCCGCTCATTTTATGTTCTCTTGTAAATGCCTCGAAATTTCGTCGCTCCTCTTCGCGCTTCAACTGTACCTGTCGTTCTTCTTCTTCTCGTTTTCGTTTTTCTAGCTGTTCGCTTGTATTTTCATTGTCATTCGCATGATCGCTCGTCTTAATCGCCACGTCCATTCGCGCTGGCAACGGCTTCAACTTGTTATCGTCTTCCCAGTTAAAAATTTTCATCCCGGACGCCATCATTGCCATCCTCTTTGCGTCTGCTTCGCGTTTTATCTTATCTTTCGCTTCTCTCACCCGTCGATCGTACTCCGCTTGACTCTTGTACCGATCGCCTTGAATCAAATCGTCGTAGTCATCGATTATGCCGACACTTTTCTCTAACTGATGGTCCGTCGCAACTCCTCCTCCCGCCAACGCTCTCTGTTGTTGTTGCATCATAATATGTCTTTGCAACTGATCTTGCTGCTGCATTCGCATGTCGCGTTCCACAGCCGCCATTCTCTCCCTTTGTTCTATCTCCTTCTGCGCCCGAAGTCTCTCCCTCTCCAATCTCTGCTCTTTTCTCTCCTGTTGCTCCTTCTTGATCTGCTCCGCGATGGCGTCGTATCGGTTCCTCTCCTCTCTCTGTTTCTCCAAGTTATCCTCCAAAATCGTCGTCGCCTCTTTCCTTGAAAACCTTTCCTCTTTCTCGTCGTACGATTCAGCGCCTCCTTTCGCTGCATAAATCGCGCTCACAATCGCGTCAAATTTCGGATCCTTGACGAAATCTCGTCTCGACGCCACTTTCGCTCGACACTCTGGGCAGCACATTTGATTTTTCCGAATCGATTCTTGCACGCAGTCGTTGCAGAATCGGTGTAAACACACTCTCACCGTGACGCAATTTTTCACGGTGCCCCAACAGATGGAGCATCGCGTGTCCGCGCGAACGTCTCGGTACAAGATCTTTTTATCATCGTTATTATTATTATTATTACTCAAAGTCGTCGTCGTCGTCGTTACTAAAGCGTTGTTATTGTTCGTTTTTTCTTCTTCTTCTAATTTTTTTTCTTCTTTCTTTGAATCATCATCACCCAAAAATTGCACCGTCGTCGACTTTTGCAACTCTGTTGCATTCGGTGCTTCTTCTTCCTTCTCCTCCTTGTTATCGTCGTCGACTTTTAGAGAAATACCTTCTTCTCCTTCCATCATCTTTGAAATGAGAACTTCTTCTTTTCTTCTTTGTTATAATACAAATATATATACGAAGAAGAGATTGTGGTGAAATTCAAGCGTGTAAAAATTCGCAGAAGTAAAAATTTTGTGTGGGATTTTGAATGAAAAATTTTTCTCTCCTTTTTCTCTCCTCCTCCTCTCTTGTCTTTATTTGTATCTCGTCTTGTTACTCTCGCACCTAACAACATATTCAGAACCAACGACGAATAATCTCATCATGCCACCGAAATCATCGAAGACCGAAAGGGAAGAGACGGACGTGTCGGCGACTACGAATCGTTTGTTCGAGCTGGAAGAACTGACCGCAGCGCAGAAGGTCAAGTTAAGAGCCGCGGTGAAGAAAGGGAAATCCATCGAAGAAGAAAGGAACGCTTTGAAAGAAAAATTGGAGGAAGAAGTACGAGTGAGCGAGGAGACGAGGAAAACGAGCGATATTTTAATCGAGCAGTTGAGAGAACAAGTGAAGAAGATGGACGGGAAAGTGAAAGTTTTAGAAGCCATGAAAGAAGCGACGACGAGTTCGTCCGACAACAACGATAAAGCGAAGAAGGAAGAGAAGGTTTTGAAGGAAAAGAACGAACAGTTGGAGGCGAAGGCGAAAGAGCAAGAGGTGTCGATCGCGCGACTGGAGAGCGAACAGAAGGCGCAATCGAAAGAAACAGATGCGTTGCAAAGAGAGAAAACGAGAATGTCGAGAGAGATTGACGATTTAAAAGCAAAGTTGAAAGAACAGAAAGATGCGGTGAAAGTATCGAAACGAAGAGAAGCGGACGCGCTGGTCGGCGGAGCCGCGTTGGAAACGGCGGAAAAGAAGGCGATGGAGAACGAACAGTTGAGAGAAAAGTTCGAGAAAGAAAGAGACGAGAGTTTGGAAAAGTACGAACAAATGAAAGAGGAGAGAGACAGGGCGATAGAAACGGCAAAAACGATCGAGGCGCGAACCGCGTCGTTGACGAAACAAATGGAGGAAGCGAAGGCAAAGTTTGAGGAGGACTCGGCGCGAGCGAAAGATTTGAAAGAGAAATCAGAGCTGATTCTAAGAGAAGCAGAACACAGGATTCAAACTGCCGAAGCTTCTGCAGTCGCATCCGAACAAGAAGCCGAGCGCATGATGGAAGAGGCAGAAAATAGAAATAGAAAGTTTCAACATTTACAAGTTGCGTTTCAAGAGCGGGAAGCGGCGTTGCATAAAAAGATTGAAACGTTGGAAATGGCAAGAGACGATCGAGTGGAAGGTGTGAAGAGCAGACTTGAAACTGAAATGGAAAAGAAAGAAGAATTTGCGCGGATGTACGAAGAAGCAAAGACGGAAGTGAAGGGCTTACGTGCCTCGATGGGTGCGATGGAGTCCAACGCGCACGCCGCGGTTGCGGCGAGAGAACACGCGACGACGTGGAAGGAGAAAGCAACGTCGGCAATCGCAGAGACGGAGAATTTGCGCGAAAAAATTGCAGCATTAGAAGATGCAAATATACAAAAGCAGCAAATGACGTCGTCCAGTTCCTCATCTACGGCAAACGCCGTCGTCATGGAAAAAGAGATTGCGACTCTCAGGGAAAGTTTAGAAGTTGCGCTGAAACAGAAAGAGGACGCCGAACTCCGCGCGCAATCTGCGTTGAACACTGCTTCGAGCATGAATACAAATGGTGTCAGCGATGCCTTCGGTGGTGATTTGGAAAACAATAACAGCTCGTCCGCGCACCAGGCGCGTAAATTAGCCGAAAGTGAACACACTGTTTTGAAACAACAAACAGAAATCCAAGCGTTGACGAGACGCGTGAAAGATTTGTCCTGGCAAGTTTCCATGTACTCCGATCAAGACAAAGTCGAGGGGAGCGGCACGGCGACTCCAGGGAAGAAAGCCGGGTTAGCGGCGATGTTTGGTGTAGGTGGCGGTGGTGGCGGATTGGCGAATTTGAAAGGCAAAAGGAGACAGTTTGTCGTCGTGTATTTAGGTGTTCTTCATCTCCTCGTGTACGTTGCATTTTTACACGGTGCATTTAGCGCGCATAAAGCAGTCACCGGATGTAGAAGATTTTAGAAGATGATCGCTATATTATCAAAGACCATTGTAGGTAGCCATTAGCAGCGGAACGTTTTGATTTTACATGTTATTACACTATCTTGATTACTACGTGTGAAATTTGATGGATTGTAGAGAATGAAAGAATTCCCTCAGCGCTTCCAAAGTGTTCGTTTTAACGTTTACGCATCCCTTCACGTCTAGAACCTTCAAAGTTTTTGTCTCTTTTTGTCCTATTTGCAAACTCTGGATGAGCTTTTCCGTGATATTCCTGTTCCCGTGTACGGACAAGAGCTCCAAATGACGACAGTTCTCCGCGACGTGACAAATACCTTCCGACCTCAGACTCCCGCACCAAGAGAAATTCGCGTACCTCAGCGTCTTCGGTAATTTGAATAAAGTCACATCAGTCAGCTTGTTGAAACCGCACGCATCAAAGAACTTCAAATTCGCGAGACCATCTATCTTTTCGAATGATTTGTTCGTCAGTTGACTGTTGGCGTATAACGAAAGAAACTCGAGTTCTCGACATCCCTCTACGACGAGCGCCACGCTCGCGTCCGTCATCTTAGGCACTCTCGTGAGATCTAAATATCTTAATTTTCTACACTTACTAATCTCTCGAACGCCTTCATCGTCCAGTTGCACGCACCCGCTCAAATTCAACACCTTTAAGTTCTCGTGACAAAAGCGACACACCGAGAGCACGCCTTTGCTCGTTATTTTCGTATTCCAGAAGAGTTCAAGGCACTCCAACTTGTTCTCTAAATACTCGCTCACACTCATCAACCCGAGATTCCCAAACTGCCGAACGCGTTCGTCTCCAGACCCAGCCGCGTTTAAGTTCACTCGCGTACAACTTGTCGCATATTTTCTCGCGATTTTCGAGACGGTTTCGTCGTCCACGCCTTTCGCCAACTCCAACTGCACCGCCTGTATTATAACTGTATTCTTAGAATCATCATCATCATCATCATCGAGAAATGCATCATCAATCTTCGCCTTTGCGTTTGGACAGTCTCTCAAATATAAAACGGTTCGATCGTTTTTCTCGTATTCTCTCAGTCTCACTATTTCCTCGCTCAAACCGTACGTCGTCTCTTTCGAGCCTTCGTCGTAACAACCCATGATTGAAAACGATGATAAAATGATGATGATGATGAAATGTGTGATTTTTAAAGTTTTGTGTCACCCCCCCAAAAAAACAACAAAAAAGACAGACAAAGAAAGGACAAAAATGCATCCCTGAAAAATTGTTTTCTCCGAGAGAGACAGAGAGAAAATACGAGAAACGAAAAGACAGCAAACAGCACAAAAATAAAATATCTCTCTAGAGGATAAATAAGATGAGTTGTTTTCTAAACATGGTGACGTCTTCGGACGTCATCGTGCCCAGAAGAGAAGAACAGCAACATCAGCATCATCATCATCAGTATTATAACGGTGGCGAGTACGGAGGGGCGATGATGACGACGAGTGTAGCGCCTCGAATACGGGTTGAAATCGCGAACGGGATTCGGAAAGGCGAGAAGTTCATCACCGAACTGAGCGGATGCGAACGGGTTCGAGATTTCGTGTCCATGAAGTTATGCAAGAACGAATATTTGCGAGGAAAAGAGGTGAAAGTGTACTTGGACGAGTACGAGTTGTTAGGGGACACGAGCGTGGACGTGTTAGGGCACGAAGATAAAATATTCGTGGTCGTTTGCGACGACGAGGGTGACGAGATGGAAGAGGAGGAAGAAGTCGACGACGGTTTTGCTCGAGTACGAGCCGAGTTGGAGAAGCGCGAAGAGGAGAAGAAGAAGGAGAAGAAGAAGAAGAAGAAGAAGACAACATTAAATATGAAAAAGGAGACGAATAATCGAGGGACGCGCATTGTAAATCAACAACACGAACGAAAGCAGAAGAAACATAATCTCGAACACTCGCTGCGGATGGCGCCGACGATGGTAACGATGAAAAAGGTGCAGAAGAAGATGGCGACGGTTCCATCGAAAAAGGACGAGCGTCCGAGACTTGCCGCGCAGGTGGTCTACGCGTCGAGTTCCGAGGAGGACGATGACGACGGTGACTCGCACGGATTAGAAGAGTTATCGTCCGACGAAGACGGGGGAGATCCGGAGTTTTTTGTACGAAACGTGGGTGTGCAGAAAAGCTCACGTTCGTTAAGGAAGAATGGCACGCCAAATTCGAAAGAGAAGAGAGCTGAATTACCGAAGAAAAAGAATTGGCAGTTGCGCTTATTACGAAATGCAGAGAAACCAGATTGGATGTGCAGAGGAGCCGGGTTCAAGTGGTCTTGCACAGAGAAGAAAGCGCCGGGGAAATCGGTTTGCGAAAAGCATTCGAGGATGCCGAAGTGGTCCAAAGCTCCTGTCGCCCCACCACCACCGCCCGCAAAAAAAGCTGGGAAAACGCTCGAAAAGCTGGAAAACGCTCGAAAAGCTGCCGCTTCGAGTGCGCTTACTTGCGAGAAATGCGGCAAGGTTTGTAAAGGTCAAGGTCCTCTGACGATGCACGTGCGATCGTGTAAAGGCAGCGACTCGAGTATCGCCGCGTCGCCAGCCGCCGATGAAACGAAGAAAGGTGGGCAACCTCCCTTGTTGAGAGGAAAGCGCGTTCCCATCAAATTGCTTCGAAAATGCGCGAGAAATGGCGGCGTGAAATCAATATTAGCAGAGCTTGTGGTGAACTACCGCATTGGTGCGCGCTCAAATGTGCCTGTGACTGCGATGGTACCAGCACAAACCCCGGTCGCGACGGCGATTGCGCCTATCCTAGCATCAGTCGCAGATGCCGACAAAAAGCTAAGTGATGTGATGGCCATCGCGAAGAAGAAAGCTGAAGATACGAAAAAGCGTCTGGAACACGAGCTACGAGTTGAGGGAGAAAAACTCGAAAAGGCGAGAGAAAAACTCGAAAAGGCGAAAAAAGAGGAACTGGAAGAACGGAAACGCCTGGAAGCGTTAAAGAGTAAAGCCGAAATCGAGCGATTAGAAGCTGCGAGAAAGATGGAGGAGGAAAAAGAAAAGCAAAAAGCAGAGGAAGAGCGAAGAGTCGCCGCAGAGGAGGAGGCGAAAAGAGTCGAACGCGTACGAGTCGAAGAAGCCTTGAAGATGAAAGCCGAGCAAGAAAAGAAGGCAGCGGCTGAGCGCGAGAAAGTAGAAGCAGCTAGACAAAAACAAATTGAAGAGGCGCGATTAGAAGCTGCGAGAAAGATGGAGGAAGAGGTTCGATTGCAAGCTGCTAAGAAGAAAATGGCAGAGGAGGAAGAAAAAAGGCGCCAAGAAGAGCACGAGAAACTTGAAAAAGAGAAGAAAGTGAATGATGAAGCTCGCCGCGGTAGGAGCAAGGACGCCACCGTCGAAAGACAAGAAAAGGAGGTTGAAGAAGTTACGCCTTTGATGAAATCGAGCATCGTGCTGAAACCGGGCGAAGTTGCTTGCGGTGCACCCACGAACAAGCAAGTTATGTGCCCGTATCCTGCAAAAACCTGTCCATGGCACATCCACGGAGACGGCGATGACAAGGATGACCAAGTTCATCACAATCGTCGTCATCTTCTCACTTCGGGCGATATCGGTCCTTCGCTGAAGGGAAAGTGGATATCAGTCTTATGGCCAGATACCGGAGAATGGTTCGACGGTGAAATTTTGAATATGAACAACTCCACCGCGAAACTGTGGTACCCAGCGGACGACCTCGACGATGCCACGCTCGGTGAAAGGGAAGATATCAATTTAGAGGAGGCTATTGAAGGCAACGAAATATCTTGGCCGCTGGTAGCAAGAAAGCCTTTGACTTTGCAAGCCAAGTTGGTCGACGAAACGTCTTCCCTTGATATATTGAGAGACTACATTACTTCTTGTGGCGGAAAATTAGAAGGCAACTGGTCCGTGCAAGTTAAAGTGCGTCAGAGCGGCCAGTCTGCGTTAACTGGACACGTCGATCACTACTTCTTTTCGCCAGAGGGGAAAAAATATCGCTCGAAAGTTGAAGTCGCGCGCGCTCTGAACGTCCCAAAGCTTCCGAAATCAGCGAAGAAGAGAAAGGTAGTGTACAATAAAGACGACGACATCGGCACTCCGCCGCCAAAGAATCGCAAAGAAACGCATTCACAACGACTGTCGGATAAAACAGCAGCAGCAGCAGTAGCAGCAGCCACAACAGCAGCAACTCCGTACGGGTACGGGTCCCCGGAGGCCTCTCCCGACTATTTTCTTCAACGAAGCTTTGATGGTGAAAACGAGACGAACCTCAGCGACTCGTTTTTGACGAATACTACTAATATTAATACCATCATCACCGACGCGATCACCAACGTCGACGAGAAAATAAACCAACAACAGGGAGGAGAATATAATAACAGAAACACTACCGACAGAGACGACAACGCGTCGTCTCCGTTGCCGCCGCTGTTTAAGAATAAAAGCGGCGAGAGGATGGAGTTAACCGTGCACCAAAACGACGGATGGATGTAGGTGTACGCGCGCACGCACGCGCACGCTAGCGCGAGAGAGAAAGAGAGAGAGAGAGAGAGAAACGAGAGAGTCATAAGAAAACTTTGTACAAATAATAATAACTTGTGGTAGTACTACTGCGGTATATGCGCTCGAAGAATTTATTATTGAAACATAAGTGTCTTTGCATTCCGCCATAAAATATCTTGAATCTCCCCTCGGGGAAAACGAATCGAGGCACCATGAACACATTTTTACCGGCGAACATGTTGACGAACAAAGATAAAGTCATCTCTCTTCGAGACGATACCGTTAAAGTCTCCGACGAAAACGCTGATAGAACGACGATGGTAAGACCTCCTTCTTCCTCGTATTCCGCGCGAGTTAAAGTGCATATTAAGCCACTGGGTATCAAGTTCGTTGAGAAGATCGATTCGTCTGCGTGTCCAACCATACGCGACTTTGTCGAGCGACAGCTGTGGAAAGTCCAGGAAATACGAGGGAAGGAAATAAAGATATACGTGGAAGAAGAGGGAAACGAAGAGGAAGGGTACGAGTTGTTCGGCGACACGGAAACCTGCGTTTTAAAACCGGACGAATTGTTGACGGTGAAACTCGTCTCGGACGACACCAAAAAGCAGAAGAAGGCGAAAACAGTCGAGAGAACGCGAAAAACGAAGAAAGTAACGTCGACGACGCGGATGGTAGATTTCTATGAGGAAGGGAAGAAAAAGCGTAAAAAGGGCGAGGAAGAAAACGC
>Ga0115555_1002824_pt1 | contig 11440 bp, 10 predicted proteins | sample COGITO_mtgs_1104_2_FD_87285 | JGI IMG/M metagenome (GOLD analysis project Ga0115555, IMG submission 87285) | Pelagic marine microbial communities from North Sea - COGITO_mtgs_110407 | ecosystem: Environmental > Aquatic > Marine > Epipelagic | place: Germany:Helgoland, sampling site Kabeltonne...
CAAATTGACTACGTAGATCTTGCAAAGAGAAAAGCTGGACTTGAGAGTCTCATGATGATGCATGTATTCCTGTCCGATGAAGAAGACTCAAGACTCATTCGCGTCGTCTTCAAGTCTTGTATAACCTCCGGGTGATGATGACGGTTTCGCCGGGTTGACTTTTCTCCACGTCCATCGTGCCGCTCGAACCGTATACGGCGTTCTCGGGTCGCCTCTTTCGTACGCGTCGTCGTCGTCGTCGTCTTCTTCTTCATTTGCATTGATTTCCGTCGTATTCATCGGTCGCTCATCTCTTCCTCCGCTTGTCCTGAACGACAGCGAAGACTCGCTTGCCAACGCCGCCCTTTCGGAGGCGTTCGGTCGTCTCCTCTTCAACCTCGGCGCCATCATCCTCGCTACCATTTTTGCTCCAGCATGTGGCATCTCTTCTAAAGCAATCTTGATCGCGCACGTCAACGGTACCGCCAACACTGCTCCAGCGGCACCCCACACGGAATACCAAAAAACTAAACACAACAACACGGTTACTTCCGAGAGGTCCAATCCTTTCCTGTACGCGACCGGGCCGACAAAATCACCGACGATAGCAGATGCAAAGGATGGGAAAATACACGCGCACCATCTCGCGCTTGATGTTAAATCGGGCAACAACAACGCAATCGGCACCGGCAACGCGAATGAAATCAAGGATCCGACGGTTGGAATGAAGTACAACCAAAACGAGAGAATTGCCAATGAAGCCGCCAAAATCAACGGCACGCCACAAAAGTATAAGACGCAACTCACCAAAGCGGCCCTGAAAAGTGCCAAAACGATCATGATGTTCATGAACTTACGCACTGCCACGACGGTTCGTTTCACTACCGGTTTTTTAAACCTCAACGGCTGTCTTTCCGGCACCAACAAAAACATCGAATACACGCCGCACAAACACACGTCGCCGAAATATCTGAACACGGTCGTCCCAACCTGCGTCCAAAAGTCCTCATCTTTCAACCACGACTCAACTTCATCCACCATTGTCTGCCACGCGTCCACAGCGACGTGATCCTCCTTGAAAATCTTCCTCGCACAGTCGTCCACAAAATTCGCGACGATCTGAATCCTATCTTTAAATCGTTCGTCCCAATCGTTGTCGTGTAAATGAGAGACAATCCACGTCTGGCCTAAATACAACGCGAAAAGAAACGTGCACAAAAATACGACGACGAAGAATATGGCTATAAAAATAGCCATCGGTCTCGGGAAGACCAAAACGCACCCGGCTCGGCTCCGTTCTCGTTCGTACTCTAAATGTTCCTCTTCCTCGGCGGATATTCTTCGTCTCGATCCGCCGCGCCGCCGCCGCCCGTCGGCGTCATCATCATCTCCCCCCTCTTCCTCCTCCTCCTCTTCGTCGTCGTCCATAAAACGCTCGCTATTCTGCACCACCACGCGCCTCTTCAGCCGCCACTTCCTCAGTATCTTCGCCTGGTACGCCTTATCCGCGCAAAAATCCACAATCGGTTGCAAACACAGCGCTATCCCGCACGCGAACACTAACGGTCTCAACAAATACGCGTACTTTTCCAAAAAGTAGCACGCGGCGACCAGCGCGGTGATGGAAACGCTCAAAAGTAAAACGAACGCGTCTTTATCTTCCTTTTTGTTGTTGTTGTTGTTCGTGTTATTATTTTCCGTGGCAGTCGTCGTCGTCGTCGTCGGTGGAAGATCTCCGTCCTCCCGGTCGGTTGCCGTCGTGAAAGAATTGAATTTCACGTTTTTGCGCAAAGTTTTTGCGGGGTCGTTCATTTGTTGTTCACGTTGTCTCCCCCGTTGTCGCAGCAAAGACGACGCGTTCGACGGTAAAGACTTCGTCGCGTCGTCGTCTGAATCGTCGAATGCGGCAGAAGCGAAAGCGTTGGACATGTGCTAATTTTCTTCCGTAATTGAGAAGTTTTTTTATGAAGCAAACAAACAAGCAAAGAAGAAGAAGACAAAAGGTTTCATCAAATCTTCAATCGAAGAATACGCGCGCGACGAATACGTGGACGAGTGCGGTATAATTCTATAATTTCAAGGCACGCATCCAACGTGCGTTCGTTCTGTGATGTGATGGCGTTTTTTTATGAAGTAAACGAGCAAAGAAGAAGAAGAGAAAGGTTTCATCAAATCTTCGATCGAATACACGTGTGACTAATATGTGGACTATTATTGCGATAAATATAATTTCAAGGGACGCATCCAACGCGTTCCATGAGCACGTCGTGCGAGTAGACCACCGCGGGCGCGTACGCCGCCGTCCCGGCGTCAAACAAGCTCGGGATAGGCGCGGTGCCGGCTTGGTTGACTCTGGCGGTGGCTCGCATGGCGTCGTCGGATTGGAGGTACGCTACGGTGAAGAGCCGCGCTTTGACGAAGTTGCACCGGCGAATGTCTTCGAAAGAGTCGCCTTTGTTTTTGACGTCGAAAGGGGTGATTTTGTCGTCTCTCATCGGTTGGTATCTCCAGACGTGTTCGTAGTCGTAGTTGACGACCCGCGCGGTGTTGTAATCGACCGAGTATCCTAAACTTACCTGTCGCAACGTTTCCGCGCACAAGAAGGAACATCCGGCTATACCGCTCGTCTCGGATTCTCTCGCGTTCGTGAAGAGTTCCACCCGTTCGGCGTTATTCGCCGCACCTCTTCTCAAAGTCACCGTCGCTCGGTTCGGGTTCTTACTAAAATCGTAATCCACGCTTTCCACCGCTGTCTCGTCCTCCAAATACGCGTTAAAAATATTCCTCAGATTGAACGCCCTATCTTCCACGACATCTCCGCTCGCCTCGTTCACGTTCTCCCCCGGCTTTTCGTGCACAAACCTCGCCCGATATTTCGGCGCCGGCGTCTTGCCCACGTCTGGTAAATACGCGACGCTCAACTTTTGAAATCCGGGACACGTGGCTGCTCGTTCTAGCGTTTTCCGATCGATAAACTCGTCCGACGGGAACTCGTACCCGGCGAACGAGACTTCTTCTTCCCACTCGCCGAGTAAAAAGAGCGGATATTTCGTCGCCCCCGGTTTGCTCTTATTAATCACTCGCTTCTTGAACAGTTTGGGATGCGCAATTTTATTCTCCAACGAAGTATCGCTCGAGGAAGAGGAGGAGGAGGAGGCTGCGTTGTTCGCTCGAATCCGCTCGGCGAATACCACAAAAGCGTTGTTATCATCCGCGCGCGCATCGCCAGCATCCAAAAAAGTCGACGACGAGAGTAAGATAGTCGTTTTCATCGCAAAGTCTCGTCTCGTCGCCTTCTCCTCGCTCTTCTTCGTCTTTGTTGTCTTTGTCTTCTTCTTCTGCGTCGTTAATGTTGTGGTAGTAGTATTCTGGGTGCTCCTTTTCAAAGAATCCTCTTCACGAGCATAAGCATCATCACTCTTCGTGCTGCGACTCTTCCTCGCAGCAGCGGCACCCAAACGCCTCGTTCTTCTCCTCCCTCTTTCCTTTCGACGAAAAATCGATCTCGCGGTGGTGGTGTTTTTGGTGGTAGTCTCGACGCAAAGAGTTCCCCCCGCGTTTATGTTGCAGAAAGTCTGTTGCGTTTTAGGGAAAGAAGTCATCCGACACGCAACAAAGAGACTCGCGCGTCCTCCGAAAGCAGCCTCTCGATTGAGTGCAAAAACAAATCGTGAATTCAAATGCACGGTAGTAGTATGGGTTCCGCGAGAGAGTGCGAGAGAGGTTTCTCGATGCAATACTGGTTGGTAAAACAAGAGAAACAAGTGCGTAAAATGGGGGGAAAAGGCTCCCATTTAGGGGGAAATTCTTCATTCATTGTGCTCTTTTGTTTTCTCTCTCGCGCTTTAGTAAACGCCGACCCAGTATTCAAACACCTTTGATATCACACCGATACGTAGCGCTTTAATCGACACGAGCTGTGGTACGCGTAATTTCCGAAACTCGAGCGTTTTTACTCCATAAAAAGAGATATTCGCGAGACGAATTACACACACGTTTCATCAGAATGTCCGCGTACGGGTTCGGTGGTCAGAGCGCGACTCAGAAGAGTGGTGTCGATGCTACGCTCGCGAAAAAACTGAGTCGATGGGAACACCACCGGTCAGAAACTTCCGATGCATTCGAAAGCGTCGAAAAAGCGTCGAAACAGTTCCAGGAGTGTTGCGCTTCAAAATCGTCCAAAATCGTCTCCGCGGAGGAAAAAATCAGAAGCAGAAATATCTTCAAAAGAGAATACGAACGGTTTAAAGACGCTTTGGAGAAACTGGAGAATTGTTTGACCATGGGGTACGTTTTAGTCGTCGTCGCATCACATTCTTCGCATTTAGATGGTCTCGTTTGTCTTCTTGTTCTTCTTCGTGTTCGCGTTGTTCGATGTATATTGGTGGTCCTTTCATCATTTTTGCCGCTGACGCGTAAGCGCTCGTTCTCTCGTCTTCTTCTTTCAGAGCAAACTCGGCGCGAGACTTTGCGGATAGACAGAAAATTTTACTCGGATTTACCGAGAAGAAGCGGATATTCGTGGCACAAATGGAAGCCGATGACGAGAGGAGCTCGCTGTTGAGTAGTAGTAGTAATAATAATAACGGTGGTAGTAATACTAGCAAAAAACTGAGCGCGGAGGAGATGACGGAAGGCATGACGCCGGAGCAACTCTTGCGGTTGCAAACGCAACAGATTAAAAGTCAAGATCAAACGTTGCACGCGTTGTCGCGTTTATCGACCAAGTTGAAAGCGACGAGTGGGACCATATACAACGAAATCGAAGAGCAGATGGAAATCGCGGACGATTTAGAAAAGGATTTTAAGCAAACGCAAATGAAAATGAAGGCGTTGCGGAAGAAAGGCCACGAGTTGAACGGGTATCGGAAGAACGAGATTGCCGAGCAAGATCGAAAGATTCGGCTAGAAGCGGAAAAGGAGAGAGAGAAGGAGATACGGGCGAAGGAGGCCAGTCAAAAAGGGTTCTGGGGTTGGTTTAACTCCTAAAGATCTTCCTCGTCGTCGGTGTTTCGAAATGAACGATGTACTTTTACAAAAATATTATTTACACCGCAGTCGCGCCTCCGCCGCCAGTGGTTGTCGCGCTTCGCACGCGACGCGCGTACGAACAATCCGCAATCGCTTCGTCAATTCTACCTAAAGCCAACTCAACTCGCGACCGGGTGGATTCGTCCTCGTCGCACGCGACCGTTCTCGTTGCGTGTAAAATCGTCACGCGCTTCGCGTCCACGTTCATTTCTAAAACACGCGTCTTCTCGTCGACTTTTTGCGCCTTGCCGAATTGCGCTTCGAGCATGGCGACGGCCATTTTAAACCGCAGCAACTCCACGGCCTCCGTGTCATTCTCCTTCATAGCGATCGCGTGATCGCGTTCGTACGCTTTTAGCGTTTCCGGTTCTCGGTTCAATTGCAAAACGACCGATAAAGTGGCGTCGGCTAACACGTCCGCGAACGGATCGGACGCCCACTCTAAAATCACGTGTTCAACGCCAACTTCGTCGGATTTCTTCGCTTTACGAAGTGTAACCGCACCGTTGTCTATCGAAACACCTTCTTCCCATTTATCGTCGTCGTCTTCCTCGTCTTCCTCTTTTTTAATCATCGCGACTTCTTTTTTCGCTTTTTTCGTTTTACGCCCTTTCGTCAGGCTCTTTTTCTCTTCCGTTTTCTTTTCTTCGATTATGTTTTCATCATCGTCCTCTTCGTTTTTAAAGCTGCTCTTCTTAGGCATTCTTAACGTTCTCACCGCGTGCATGCCTTCAAACAACGCCTCTAGCGCGAATCGCAAAGTATCGATGTTCACTTCGCACGGAATCAATTGTCGTTGCGTCACGACGCTGGTTCGCAACCTCGCGTGATCTCTCACGTCCTCCGGCGCGACTAACAAATGACCGAAATCTTTCGCCACTAAAACGCCTCTCACCTCTTGACCTTCTACGGGTAAACAATCGCTCGCTAACGACCCGGCAACCTTTGCGACTTTCTCACCTCGATACCGAATTTCCACCGATTGGCAATTCTTCGGCGCGAACACGTTCATCTCTTTCCCGTCCGCGACAGCTTTCGCCTCCAAAGCTCTTTTCAACCTCGCCATTTCCGAGGTTTCTCCGTGGACTAAAACCACGTGCGGTGGATTCAAAATGTCCAAAAACTGTTGCGTCTGCGGGTAATCCGCGTGCGCGCTGAAGGAAATCGCATCGACGGAGCACCTCAGCTGTAACTCTCTTCCATCTCTCGCTTTGACTGTTTTCACGTCGCTTAAAATTTCCCTCGCCAACGTTCCTTGCACCGCAAAATCACAAATAACCACCCCGTTGTCGGAACTTTCGCACCAGTTTTCAAACAACTCCCTGCTCGTTCCACTTTGTAACATCGAAGGCGTCGCTAAAACAACGCACGGCCCAGTGTTCCCATCCAAATCGCTCGCCCGATTTAAACTTTGCACGTGTTTAAAATTGAACGGATTTTTCTCCTCAAACTGTCTCTTAATGTCCGCGTTGAGAACGTTTATGTACGTTTCAAACACCGTCATCGCTTTCCTCGCCAACGCGCTCGCTTGATACACCGGCACGTGACTCATCTCCGGATGTTTCTCCCAATAATCTTCCAAAATTAAAAGTAGCTCCTGCGCTCTCCCCAACGCGACCACCGGCAACAAACACTTCCCGCCTCTCCCTAAAATCCCGTGAATCTTATCGGTAAACCGCGCCTCTCTTTCCTCTTTCGGCGTGTGCGGACTCACTCCGTACGTGCTCTCCACGATGACAACGTGCGGCGTCTTCTTCGGTATATCCGCGGCCGGTAAGTGTCGATCCGCGACTCGAGAGTAATCCCCGGTGTACAAAACGCGACATCCGCCCACGTTCACTTCAAACTGACACGCGCCTAAAACGTGCCCGGCTCTATACGGCGTCACTTTAATCCCGTCGATGTTAATCTCTTGGTGGAAATCAATCACTTCGATTTTATCCATCGCAGCTTTTAAATCCTTCGCGTCCCAGAGTTGCGATTCGTCCTCTTCCTCTTCCTTTTCTTCGCCTTTCGCTTTCGGTTGTTGTCTCGCCGACAAGCGAACAAAGTCGCTCATGAGCATGTGAAAAATCGCCTTCGTCGCGTGCGTCATGAACACTCTCCCTTTAAAATTCGTCCTGTTCACCAAAAACGGTACCGCCGCGCAGTGGTCCAAGTGGAAGTGCGTCACCAGTAACACGTCGATCGCGCTGACGTCGATTTCGTCGAAATACGGGAGCGAGGACAATCCGCTAAATCCCGGGTGGATGCCGCAATCGAACATGACGTTTTTCTTCCCTTCGAAAAAAGAGGCGACGACGCACGAGCGGCCGACTTCAGAGCCGGCGCCGAGAGGGATGAGTTCCAAAAGTTCCCCGAGTTCTTGTCCTTCTCGATTTTGGTGTGCTTCTCCTCCAACCGCGTGTGCTCGATTCTCATCGTTGTTTTGCTGATCATCATCATCTCGTTGGTGGTGTTGTTCAGCGGCGAGTTGTTCTGGATGAGACATGTTTCTCTTTCGTTCTCTCTTTGCGTATGTTTCCTATAAAATCACACGACACAAAGAGAGAACGAAAGAGAGAGAGAGTGAAAACAGACGTCGTTTACCTCGTCCTGATTGTTTATATGTTCTTCTCGTGTTCTCGCGCGCGCGCTTTAAAGTGATGAGAATGCATCCGAAAATTCGTCACTCTTTTCCCCGCTTTTCTGTAGCAGAGATGGTGTACCACGAGTAACTCGATGTGAATGAGCCCTCCCGCCAAAACCACCGAAGAAGGAGACATCAGAGCGCGCGAGAGAACGGAGGAATTTCGAGCGCTCGTTTTAAAAAGTCGCTCTGAAAAGGATGATTCAGACGACAAAGAAGAAGCGTTCTTCTTAAGAGCACAGCGCAAAGATGACGATGATTCCTACGCGATTCTCTTATCGAAAGAAGTATCGAAAGCGGCGTTAAACGCACAGATGCTCGCGCGAACGACCTCGCGCGCGATCAAGAGAGACCAACTTAACGTGTATTTTAACTTCGACGAGAAAGAGGACGCGAAGAAAGAACAGATTCGAGATTCAATCGAGCGAGAAATCGTGGAGTGCGTTCGAGAGATGCAAAATCACGTGAACCGATGCGAAGAGATTATCAAGAACGGAGAAACGAAGATGATGCGAGAAGAGAGTTTGAGGAGGAGTTTTGGGCAAAAGAAGCGACAACAATTCGTGGCGCATTTACACGGCATCGCTTTGATTACTTCGGAGAAAATCGAGGAGGTGGCGAAGACGTTGGATTGGATGCGCGCGAGGCGGTTTCGGGAACAGGCGGAGAAGGCGAAGCGGTTGGAGAGGAGACGAGGGGGGGACGCGAGGGTTGGGGTGGAAGCCGTGGCGAAGGATTTGATGATGGTGAAAAAGCAGACGGCGATGCCGGCGAGGAGGAGGACAATTGAGAATAGTAATGGTAGCGGCGACGACGTAGGCGAGGGGAGTACTAGGAGTAGCGAACGAAGACAAAATCAACAACAACAGCGGCAAGAATTTGTCAACGATTCGGACGCGTTGGTCGCGGAACTCGTGGAAGTTTCGAGAGGCACGCAAAGAGCGGAGAGTAAGATTGTGGAGTTATCCGCGTTGTCGTCCATGTTTGCGAACGTGGTATCGAAGCAATCGCAACAAATTGAAAAGATTTATACCGAGGCTTTGAAGACGACGAAATTTTTAGACGTGGGTAACGTTGAGATGCGGAAGACGATCAGTCGCCGCAGGAGTGGAAGCAATTACATGGCTTTTGTCTTGTTCATAGCTACGTTTGCGGTGTTGTTTTTAGATTGGTTTAATGACTAAAATGCTGCAAGTTCATATAAAATAAATAATAGATGCGCTATATTACTTCACGGGACCCCTATGTGCGCGCGTTTTGATCGGTATCGCTAATGACGTCGTCAAACGCGCTCGGCCTAGGGGCGTGTAATTTCAACATGTTTTCGCCCGTCACCTCGCTCCCGTCGCCGTCTTCTTCTACTTCTTTTCCTTCTACTTCGTCGCCGCCGCCAGATTCTACTCCTTCTTCTATTCCTTCTGCGTTTAGGCTTTTCTTTCCCTTCTGTCTCTTCACCTTCTTTTTATTCGTTTTCTTATCGTACTCTACGCCCGCGACGTCGTGGAACAACTCTAAATCTTCGGCGTGCAAGAAAGTTCGATAGGTATCCTCATCGTCGGCGTACGCCGCGTCCCCGACGATTGGAAATCCGCAATCTTTTAAATGCACGCGAATTTGGTGTCGTCTCCCCGTGAATATCCTCACTCGGACTAAACTCACTCTTTTATTCCAATGTTTACCTTCCAAGGTCAAATAGCCTCTCTTGAGAACTTCAAACTCCGTCTTGCACTCTTTTCCTCCCTCGTCCTCCCTCACTTTTTCTCTGAACCCGGTCTCGTCCTCCTCGTCCTTCCCAATCTTCTTCGTACTCGTCCAAAACTTCTCCTCCGGCCATCCAAAAACAACCGCGCTGTAAAACTTCTTCGTCCTCCTCTCCCGAAACATCTTCGCGGCAACGCCGGCGGCTTTCTTCGTCAACGCGCACAACAACACTCCGCTCGTCGCGTTATCTAACTGATGGCAGAAACGAACGTGCTCGCCCGGAAACCTCGCGTTTAAAAAATCCTCGCAACTCGCGTCGCCGTCGAACTTCGCGGTAAACCTCACTTTCCCGGGCCACCCTCGCGGCGTATCCAACCTCACGTCGAACGGTTTATTCAGCGCGACGTACCCGAGCTTTAAGTCTTCGTGGATAATTTGGAACTTGCGCTCCAAACACTGCGGTTGCCGGAGGACGAACTGTGATATAATAAGAGAAACGTGCGTTAGAAATTAAAAAATGTTGATAAAACGACTGTAATATGTCACCTCTTTCGCATCCTCGTTCCCGAGTCGGTTTCGCTCTTGCAAAAACTTCAAGTAGTTGATTCTTGGAACGATTTCCCCCGCGACGTCGTAGGATGCCACCAAAGGGTGCTTTGAATAGACTCGAACAATGTCTTCCTCGGTGAAGTCGCAGTGTGTCTTTAACGCGGACTTGAAATCGACGCACGACGTGGATGCGCGCAGCAAGACATCATCATCATCATCGTTCCCCGAATTGGACGACGAACGCATCGATGTCGTTGTTCGCGGTTTTAGGTATCGAGGATTCGTTCCGCGACGCACACGACGGAGAGAATTTGACGATTCAGACGTCGTCGAGAAGTGCGAGACCTTTTGATGAAGACGACGAGAGATAATAATGGGAAGAGAAAAACAACGAGTCGTCGCGATGAACATAAAGCGCATATCTTTTGCTCAAAACTCCCCTAATAAAATGTGGCGGTTTTGGTGCTGTCGCGTATCGCCACATCCGCCGCGTCGGCTCTTTTCAGGAGCAAAGCAGACATCGATTCTTCTTCTTCTTCTGAATCGTTGTTGTCGTTATTGTCGTCTCCTTCGCTGCTGCCGCTTTTTGTTCTGCGATCTAAAACTATTCTTGCGTTGCTCATCTCGCGCACTAAATCTAATAACATAACGCACTCTTTCTCCTTGGCGGCTTCTTTCGCGAGCGCGAGCGCCGCGGAGGTTTCGGCGTCCGCGACTCTTTTTTCCAGCGACGATTTCGAAGCTTTGAATTCCTCGAGAAGTGCTTCGAGTTCTTTTTTCAAACGCTCGTTTTCTGTTCTCGCTTTCTCTTCGCTGAGAAGTACGCTTTCGATTTCCTCTCGCAGCGGTCTCGAACTCGCCTCGAATCCGCTTCTCGCCTCGCTTTCCAACCGTTCCGCTTTAATTTTCATTCTTATCAGCTCCTTCTCGTTTTTTACCAGCTGCTCGCGACACAACGCCTCGGACTCTTTCCGTTTACACAACTCTTTCTCTTTCACCGCGACCTCGTTTTCTCTCTTCCGAATCGCTCGCGCGAATCTCACGAAACTCGCGTCCTCGCTTCTCAGCAACTTCAACCACGTTTCCCGCGCCGCCGCGTCGGCATCTGCCAACCCTTTCGGAATCACCAAAACTTTCTCCTGCTCTTTCCGTTCTACTTCCTTCGTGCCTATTTCTATCGCTTTTATGCGATCTTCGCAGAGTAACTTCGCTTTTTCTCGATTTAATGTTACCGCGCGTTTCTTTAAATCTTCGATAGCTTCGTCTCGAGTGCTCACCATTTTGCTCAACCGTCGGCTCTTGGCGTTCGCTTGCGAGAGGTCTCTCTTGAGCGAGGAGATCAAATTCCGTTCGTTTTCGCAACGAGAACACTCCTTCTTTTCCTTTTCCTTCGTTTTTATTGTTTTTCCTCGCGTTATCCTCTTCATTGCAATCTCGTTCAAACCAATCTCGTCCGCTTCAGCATCGGCAACGGTCTCCTTCCTCGCGATTAATCTCGCCTGGGTTCTCCTCACGACTCTGTCGGACAAGATATGTTCCGGCAAATTTAGG
>Ga0115555_1002833_pt1 | contig 11424 bp, 9 predicted proteins | sample COGITO_mtgs_1104_2_FD_87285 | JGI IMG/M metagenome (GOLD analysis project Ga0115555, IMG submission 87285) | Pelagic marine microbial communities from North Sea - COGITO_mtgs_110407 | ecosystem: Environmental > Aquatic > Marine > Epipelagic | place: Germany:Helgoland, sampling site Kabeltonne...
CTGAACGCTTTCCTCAATCTTTCGATTCCCTTCATATTGTCATAACCAGCCGCCTCGAGGCCAAATATCAAAGCATCGTTTTCGTTATTCTTACATATCTCTTTCACTTTGTCCTGCACGTCTTGTTTGGCGAGGAAATTTTGAGCAACTGCGAGATTAATGTATCCTTCTCTATCGTTCGTAGCATCAAACGGCCGATTTGCACACCGCAAAAAGTACGGCCAGTACGAGAATGGCGGTTTGCACGCACCGTACCCACGCTCGCTCAAGATTGTTCCCTTTTCCGTTTCTGCCTTTATAAAAACCGCAGCATCTTCTTGTGTTTCTATGCGCTGCCCTATTTCGTAATTTACTTCTTCCTCGCTTACCATCTTCGACCGTGAAGAACGCTGAATCGAGACACAGTGACGAGTAGAGCGTTGGTATACTTTCTTCGCCAAACTGCGCGCAACGAACTTGGAATTGTACTGATTTACTCCGGTGGTGTTCATGCCCGCGTGTGAGGATAAAGTTTACAATAATCCCCTATTTTTCGAGGAGCAGGGATTTCGAAGGCAAACACAAGACATCTTCCGTATATTGAAAAGCGTATTTATAGTATTAGTATTATTAGATTACAATCTCTACATTCCATTTACCATAAAGTGGGTTAAAATAGACGCAAAGTATCCAACCAGCACGATTGGAGTCCATCTGAGATGAGATAAAAAGGTGTACGAGTGCGAAACACCCATCAAACCTACGCCCGCAGCAGAGCCGACTGAAAATAAGCTCCCACCGACTCCCGCCGAGAGGGTGATGAGCAGCCATTCGGATTTTGACATGGCTGGTTCGGTGGATAAAACCGCATACATCATCGGTATGTTATCAATGACCGCACTCAATAATCCAATGAGAATACACGCCGCGTTTGCCCCCAAAACGCGAAACGAGTTGTGCGAAAGTAGTTCTAAATACCCTAAGACACCTAAGCCTCCGACGCACATGATCACGCCGTAGAAAAAAATTAACGTATCCCACTCCGTTTGTTCTAATCGCTTAAAAATATCTAAAGCTCTATCGTTCCCTTTTTTCGTTCGCGCGTACTCCAAGTCATCCTTTTGGTTCAGCACTCCATCCATTTCTAAACTATAATTACCTCCCCCAGCGTCGTCGCTCATAGTTCCTCTTTGGGAGGAAGTCTTTGACGTCCGACTCCATCCGAACAGTTTAAGCAATCCTAAACCGGTCATCATGCCCAAAACAGGTGGAAGGTGCGCGTAGGAGTGAAACATGGCCGTCATGACGACTGTCCCCAGAAATAAACAGATGACTTCAACGGCACCTGGTTTCAAGCGCGAGCTCGCAAGATCTTCCTCTGACGCTTTCTGGGGCGCACCATCTTTAACGTACGGGTGCATCAAACACGCCGGAACGACCCAGTTGACTATGCTCGGAATAAGAAGACGAGGAAAGTCTGCGAGTGACAGTGTGCCTCGCTGCCACACCATGAGCGTCGTCAAATCACCAAAGGGACTAAATGCTCCGCCAGAATTTGCGGCGACGACGATGTTCACGCAACACATTGCCACGTACTCTGGCTCGCCTTTACCTACAGCCGAGACGACTGCACCCATCAGAACGGCGGTCGTTAGGTTATCCGCAATTGGCGACAGCCAAAAAGCAACAGTTCCAGTGACCCAGAAGCAACTGCGATACGAAAATCCACTCTCTTGTAACCAGGAGCGAATGCGCGCGAAAACGTTGAGCTGAGTCATCGTATTAATGAAAGTCATGGCGCATAAAAGAAACAGAAACACTTCGACAAACTCTGTGAGATTATGTCGAGCGGCTTGCGTCACCAGAGCGACGGCATGTCCTTTATCGCGATAACCCAAGGCGACTAATACCCAGATGATCCCAGCGGCGACGGTAATGGGAATCGATTTCTTAAATCCGCGTCCGATCGATTCCTCGGCGATGGCGAGTGCGTACCCGCAAACAAAAACGACAACGGACAACACGCCTTGCCAGGAACGAGTGAGATCTTTTTGATTCGATTTATCGCGCTTCCCTTCGATGATAACTTTCGGTTTTGATTGTCTCGCCGTAAATGTGTTGTTGCTTCCGTCCGATGATTTCGACGACGCGCTCGAAGTGCCCGAGTTCCACGGATCGTTCCACACTCTTCTGTAAATTTGGTCCGCGTTGATGGGAATGAGCGATCGTTGCACCGGAAACAGTTGGTTTTCGGTTTCAAATAACGCCGTGAGCGCAACTAATCCAGTCAAAAGTGCTAAAATAGAAAACACTGCTCTTCTATTTTTCGGTTCCTCCAACGAGCGAGAGACTCCGGCGAGCCAAAGCGTCGGTGATTTCGCAAACGGCTTGGACGCCTTCGGAGAGTGCTGACGTGAGCTCATGTTTCAAAATCACAGGTCTTCTCTCTCCCTTTCACTCACTTGATGTCCTCTTCTTCTTCTTTTCCTTCTTCTTCTCCTTCTTCTTTATACAAATACACCAACACGCGCTCGATTTCGTTGTTGTTGTTGTTGTTGTTGTTGTTGTTGTTGTTTCTTCTTGAACAAATCAGTGTGTGGGACAGAAGATTGTTCTCTAGTATACGTACTTTCCTCCCGATGAATATGTATGTGTGTACGTCTGTATATAAAAAGGGAGAGACGTGTATGCCGCGAGACAAATACGCGACGGAAATAGAACGAGCGCGTAGTCGTGCGCTATGTGTGAGGGTATCTAAAACCACTTGGATCGAGTTGTCCCACAAGATAGACGATGAACTTTTTCTTGTTTTCTCTTCCTCTGAAAAAAGCAGATAGACTTTAAGAGAGAGGACGTCACTGTGTGTCTGGGAGAATTCTTTAGAAAAACCTTTTAGCGCGGACGCGTGAAGCACTCGAGACGAATTGCACGCACAGTGCGTCGAAAGAGAGAAACGTACCGAGACAGACGTTTTAGTCGCGTGCAGAGGGAAAGAAGGCTAAGCGAATACGACCAATATGATGCACTCATTAAATGCAACGAGAGTATTAACAAACTCGTCGTCTCTTGTTTGCCAATCAGAGTCGTCGTCGTCCTCGTCGTCGCGAAGAGGTGCGAATGCGACGTATTTGACGCGCGTGAAAAGAGGCGGGGCCGTAAGAATGCGCGCTAAACGAGGGAATAAGAATAAAAATGGCGGAGCGGGCGGAGGTGGAGGTGGAGTGGGCATCGGACTGTCCGAAGATACCGCTGAACTGTTCGAGGTGACACGAACGAACCCAAACATGAGAACGCTGGAAGAGTGCGCAGACCTCCTACGAAGAGGAGGCGTTGGAATCATCCCCACGGATACAAAATACTCGTTCGTCGCCGATTTGAATAATAAGGACGCGATTCAGAACCTATACACCATTAAAGGCATCGACTCGAACAAACCGTTATCCATCTTATGCAGAGGGTTTCAAGATATCGACACCTATACGCTCGGGTTTCCGCCGGCGACGCGACCGGGAATGGCGGATCCGTTCAAATTAGCTCGGAAGTGCCTTCCAGGACCGTATACTTTCATTTTACCCGCATCAAAATCGTTACCGAAAATATGTCTCCTGGATACCTCATCGGCCGGGCACACCAGGCTTTCTAAATGCCAACAGCGAAAGACAATCGGATGTAGACTTCCTGACTGCGAAGTCACTCTGGCCTTGCTCGACTTGCTCGATGCGCCGTTGATGTGTTCGACGGTACCTTTTGATGGAGATGTTCAACCTATCGTTATGAGAGACGAATATTCGAGATGCGCCTTCGTATTGGATGCCGGCACGGACGCTGAACAACTCGCTTCGACGGTTATCGATTTGTCTATCGGAGACGTGCCGAAGGTTTTAAGAGTCGGTGCCGGGGATGCATCCGTATGGTCCGAAGACGGCGACGTTCACGTTGAAGTAGATGATCCCGATTTAGCGTGGGGTTTTGCATAATATCCCGGAACTCGCGTGCTACTTTTTGTAATAAACTTTGTAATCTACGGTACAATACTTTTTCGCGTTTCGCATGCACAAGGATGAAGAAAAAAAATGGAGCACACACGCGTAGCCGAATTTCCTTCAAAAGATGCTCCGGCCAGGACATAGCTTAATACTTCGTGCGATAAAAACGCACGTGCACGCGCTCCCACGACTTCTTACTTCTCGTACATCAACTTCTGCATCGTCTGCATCATCACCCGGAACTATTGCACGCAGCAGACGCTCGACGACGACTTTGTCCAAGAAAGTAGTAACGAAAAGGAGAATGGCTTCCGACGGCGGATTTCTAAACCATGCACTTGACGAAGATGGTAGTGAGATGACTAGGAACGAAACAGTGGTGAATCCAAACAGTGAAATTACGTTTCGACCGTCTCGGCGCGCATCGCGGACTGAGAATAAGCGAACGCATCCGTCGTATTTTTGTCCAGCTTGCAACGCCCAATGCAAAGCAACCGTATTTCGGCGTCACACTCAAAAATGTTGTCCGGATATCGAAAGCGCCGTAGGGAAAGAAGCGTGGATGACCGAGGATATGGATTTAATCATGGTAAAAGCACAGAAGCACGCGAACGAAATGCTCGAGGAAATGAAACGCTTGGCTTTCACCGATGGCGCTCGAATGTCGCATGCTGAAGTTGCGCAAACTTTGAACGTCACCGAACTTCGAGTCAAGAACGCGCTCAGGTTACATTCAAAATCCATACCCCTCAATAACGATACGACTCCAGTTGAAGTTATATTTGAAAACGAAGATATTTTAGTCGTCAATAAGCCGCCGTATTTACGAACGCATCCAATCCATCGACACACTGGAACGAGCTTAATCAACAGATGTATTTCGCACCTCGGCGGGAAAGAGTGTTACATCGTGCACCGATTGGATATGGACACTTCTGGTGTCATTCTGTTTGTAAAGAATCCGTTATTAACGAGAGGTTTTGCGGAGCAGTTCATGACACGCGAGGCAAAGAAAACATACCTCGCACTGTGTGTTGGGGTTCTGCCTCTGGGGAAAGAAGAAGTGCAAGCTTTTGAAGTAAACGCGCCGATTTCAAGTTGCAATAAGTGTAAAGAGGGGCGGGCAGTTTCATTTGCAACAGATGACCTTGAGGCCAAAGAGTCGAGGACGACGTTCGATTTCTTTTCTTGGAAAAAAGACGATGAACTAGCGATAGATAGCTTACCCACGGAGCGTGCGCGTGGGGTATCGATTTTGCTCGAGGGCACAGAAAATACGAACGTTGAGAAAAAAAACGAAAGCGGCTCGTGGAATCCCATTTCTGTAGCAGCGCTCGTGTTGGCATCTCCAAAAACAGGTCGCACACATCAGATACGCGTTCATTTAGCACACGCTGGTTTACCAATTCTTGGCGATATGCTCTACGGTCCACACGCGCGGTGGGTCGTTCCACGCTGCGACGCGTGGTCGGACGATTCCACCTCCAAGCCGCGATACAAATGGTCAGCGGATAAACCGAAGGGCAAATGGGCGAAAGATGGCTTAGATTTAGATAGGCAAGCGTTACACGCGTATCGATTAGAAGTTACGCATCCTTTGACGAATGAACGGCTGAGTTTTGAAGCGCCTCTACCCGATGATATGAAGAAAGCGTTAGATGTATTAGGAATAGACTATTAGAGCGAGAGAATATCTCGCAGTTGGTTGAAATAAAATGAGGCCACACAGATTTTTAGGACACAAACACGCAAACGCAATCCTCATTTTATATGCGCGGTGGAGAAACTCTGAGAAGGCGCGAATCCGTGCTCCATTCATTCACGCTCGGAACATTTCATCCTGAGGAACAAACCGTCTTTTTATCCTTCTTCTCACTTTCGTTACCGCTCGAGGAAGTGAGGGAAACTTGCGCATGAGAAAAGGAAGATGAGTTCGCCATCATCTTGTCGCCGCCAGCAACACCGACTTCAACATCAACGTTCGCGCACAAACGAGTACGCATCGGCAACAAATGGTAATACGAATTCACACTCGCGCGATGATATGAAACAACATCCAGTCGCTGAAAAGAGATTCGTTCAGAAACAGAGACGTCTTGGTCAAAACAGCAACGTCTTCGCCTCCGTTACCTCTTCTTCTTCCTCTTCTTCTAAGACGAAAGGTGAAAACAAAAAGCAGAAATCGAGAACGCACGCGAGCGATGGCACGACGAACACAAACAACAAGAAAAGAGCCATTCCGCTGTCTATTTGGGAAAGCCGGAAAGGCTCTAATTTTAAGCTTCAGTATGCGCTCGATGGCAACAAGCTTCGTTTACTGTCGCCGGAGGAGGCACGAGACTTGAGCTCAAACAAGAACGGCGCTTTCTCTTTCGATCCGTTACACTTGGGTAGGAAAAAACGAGCTTTCCTTCGACAAATAGATAACATCCGAGACTCGTTCTTCCCGCAGAAAACTTCCGTGACGTCGGATTATTGGGACTATGCGAAATATCGCTTCACGCAACGAATCGCGAGTTCTTGCATGACGGTTCTAGCGACGCAACAAATGCTTGCGGCTATCGGTCTTGGTGCTTCAAGATCAATACCGGCCGCGGCGGCTTTGAATTGGGTGTTGAAAGATGGATTAGGTAGATTAGGAAAGCTCTCTGTGGCAACTAACTTTGGTAGAAGTTTTGATTCAGATGTAAAGCGTTTGCGATTTTCGTCCTCCTTGGTGTACACAGGCGCTGTGTTTATAGAGACGATAACGCCCTTCTTTCCCAAACATTTCTTGGCCATCGCCACGGTTGCAAACGTTGGCAAGTCGATCGGGATAACAACTGGCAACGTTGTCAGACCGCCGATTCAAAAAACATTCGCATTGGAGGAGAATTTAGGTGAAATAGCAGCGAAAACGTCCGCGCAACAAGTCTTGGCGGATAACATTGGCTTAGCTCTGGGAGTATCAGTCATGAAGTTTCAAACAAAGTTTGTGTCCCTAGCTCTTCAACGCGCGGTTCCGTTGGCGCTATTTCCTATTTTAGCGTCGATTGATTTAGTTTCGATTCATAAACAGCTGAAGTCGGTTCAGCTTCGAACGGTGAATAAAGAGCGCGCTGAAATTATTGCCGAAGCTTTTGTTCGGGAAAAGAAGCTCGCTACTCAACTTCAAGTTGCGGAAAAAGAGCGCTTGTTGTTCCCTGCCCGTCTCGATGCGTCGGCGCTTCCGTTGAGAGTAACAAGTTTAGGGAACGCGTGTTCGACACTAGACGCGCTCGCATCTGCTTTTAAAGATGACGTACACAGACCGTACGTCTTATCTTACGAACCGTATGTGCAAAAGAAAAGAACTGTTCTATCTGGAATATTCATGCGTGATCGGAAACCGTTAAAGTATAAAGGAAGGGCGCTCCTCGCTTTGTCGCACCGCGCAACTTCGAAAGACGTTTTACAGGGTATTTTGCAAGTCGCGCATATTCGCAACTTGCCGTTTCGAAAGGATTTAAACGAGAAAGAAGCGTACGATTGGGCAGTATCAGAATCATCTCGACGCGCGAAAGCAGACGTGAATGCGTTTCATAACCAAATAGTTAGCAACGGGTGGCAAGCGAACTTGATTTTACTTTCGAGTAACGAACGGATGCCTTATTTTCTCGACGAGAAGGAAATTAGGAGCTTGCTCAAGCTCGCACACAAGTAGTCTTTATAAGCGTAGTAAATGTAAGTGCCTCTATCTAATAGTATGATTAATAAACTAGTCGAATTCTACCGCTGGAGCTATGAATGAGAGTACAGCAAAGCCCAACGCCCATCTGACCCGCCAACGCGCGAAGAAATATGCCGCAATATAACGCACGCCCGGTGCGATTAGTCTACGGACAACCTCACGAGAGACTTCGGAGTTCTGGAACAAGGTAACAGGATTCATCAAGCACCACTTCACGGTTGCAAAATGTGTCGCTTGAACTGCCGATATCAAGAAGCACGCGCTCAATATCAATCCTACAAGTGTGAGGCGTTGGAGAAATCCTTCACCTTGCACTTCTATTTTTGCTTTTCCTTCTTCGTTTTTGATTGAATTAGGTGTTTTGTTTTCCTCGGTTTTATAACGTTTAACCTTTGGGACACCGCTTCCCGATATCTCGATTGCATCTGTTAAGAAGATATTCCAGAATTTGGCTTTACGTTCCTCGCTCTCGGCTTTGCTTTCATCGTTTTTGTCATCGTTGGGTGACGATGACGGTTGCGTTGCGGTCGAATATATTCGAAATTTTCTACTTCGTCGGCATTTCTTTATCGATGAAGACAGACATTTATACTGGTTGCCGTGGAACAATGTACGATTTACAGCGGAGGATATTCCTCGAAAAGACGACGACGGTTTTGAGAGCGAAGTAACTCGACACGTATACATAGGTGTCACAGACAAAAGATTGACTCGCTCACTTGCTGACTCGCACGTGAAAAAGTGAAGTACGTAGGGACTTTTGTGAGAGGTAAATCTGCACAATTTAGGTGTATAAGTGTCGCGGCGCATTGCGTGAGTGGTTTTCGTGTAAGAAATAAATATCGCGATGCTTCGAAATGAACTAAAGTAATGCGCTGCGCGATATGTGCTCCATCATCTCTTGTAAGATAATTTAACGTATTCCTCATGTCAACAACAGACGAAAGTGACGACGATAAATTCGGAATATTAGGGGATCAGACCGATTTTGAAGCGCGGCGAGAGCCGGATTGGCAATGGTCCACAGGCAGGGATGATAATAGCTTAGTTAATAAGAAAGCAAAGAAACGCTTCATCATTCCAGGCGAGAAGAAGCAAATGAAGAAATTGCACATGGCACGTTTGAGAGAGGAGAGAGCGGAGCGAAAAATCTCGAGAAGAAAAGAAAAACAAGGAGCTGTGAACAACAGTGGTGAAGGGGATAATAAGGATAATATGCGGTGGATAGAAAGAGTGCGAAGAGACTTTGAAGTACTCGCTCACTTAGAAAGCGAGCCAAGTTTGAGCGATGGTGGTGAGGAAGAATCGTATTTAATCTTCACTGATGTGTCTCGTACTCACGCGAAGCTTTTGAAAGCGCTCGCGCTGAGATACAGACTTGAACAAACGACGAACACGAAAGAGGATACTTTGATTATCAAGAGAACTCGTGATTCTTACATTCCAGAACCAAACAGCAAAGAGCGTGCAGAAATTGATGATATCTGCGCCCCAATTATGAGCAGAGAGGAGTATCTCAATAGTCCCGAGAGAATGGAACGTTTACGTTTACGAAAAATTAGGCACGCCGCCGATAGTACTAATCAAACGAAGAAAGAGAGCAAAAAATCCATGTTTCGCAGAAAGAAAGATGAGAAGCTCCCCTCATTTTCGATTTCAGTTGATTTTGTGCCGAGTACTGGAACGGATGTAGATACCAATACCACACGTTCGAAAAAGCTCGTCGACGCAGTCGAAATTGAACAAAGCTCTGCTCGATTCGCAAAATTCGCAAACGACATTTCTAGGAAAATGATGGAAAAGATGGGTTTCAGCGGAAGAGGCCTTGGTCCGAAAGAAGATGGGATTAAGACGCCCATTGATGTCACGCAACGGAAGAAGAATCTCGGACTCGGCGCATAGTCTCGAAAGTGATAATTTTGTTGAGCATTTTTTATTACAATTTTTGCGATGATGTTGAACGGTGACGATGATGATGATGATAATTCTGCTAAGTTGTTGCTTTGATTGCTTTCTTGTTTGCTACTTTATACTATTCTACTACCCTTTTCCTTTCATTGTCTGGATGATCTTCTTTACACCGAGAACGATTCGCCGCATCCGCACGAGGCTTTCGCGTTTGGATTCTCAAACGTAAACTCGGAGCGAAGATTATCGCTGACGAAATCCATTTTTGTTCCTATAATTGACATCAAAGCGTTCGGCTCTATGATCACTTTCACTCCGTGTTGATCAACGACTTCGTCAAATTTACCTCTATCTTTCTCGTCTGCGTAGTTCATCGTGTACGTCATGCCGTTGCACCCTCGCGTGCGAATGCCAATTTTAAGGTATTCGGCACCCTTGTTCCCGAGCAATTCGTGTATTCGCTTCGCCGCCGCTTCCGTGAGCTCCATGACCTGTTTTGTTGACTTAATCGTCGATTGTCTCGCGGTAGACGATGAAGAGGACGCGGCGGCGTGTGTCATAGCACGCCTAAGCATTCGTGTCGTAAACATGGAGAGGATGCTTTCTCGTAAGGACACGTGTTCTCTTTCTTTCTTTTCTGCAAAGGTCGTCGTCGTCGTCGTCGTCGTCAAAATTCCCTCTTCTTGTTGTTTTACTCGCTATTAGTAGTCAGATTTCGACGCGCAAAGAGTGGTACGCACGATGATCTCGTGCGCGCGATGAAGATGATGAATGCGTGGTATACGTCTGAGTACGACTTCTTACTTCTTCTTCTTATTATTATTATGAAGATTTTTATCTCTTCCAATTCTTGTTGTTGAAGTTGCCTCGCCCCCCCCCTCAAAAATGCAAAAATGTGCTCATCAGACATCACAAACTTTGGACGACTTCCTCGTGTGAGAAAAACACACATCAAAACAAAACAACTTTCTCCGCGCTCGCTCGATAAACTTCTCCAATCCTTCTTTAAATTTAACATCGAAATGAAGGAGAGGAAAAGAAAACGTAAACGATACGAGTCATCTGAATCCTCGGACCTGTTGAACTCCTCCTCCTCCTCCTTCTCCTCGTCGTCGTCGTCGTCGTCTTCTTCTCTGTCTTTTTCTTCTTCTTCTTCTTCTTCGTCATCATCGAAGAGACGGAAAAAAAGCAGCGACAAGAAAAGTCGACGTCGTAAAGAAAAGAGAAAGAGCAAAGAGAAGAAGAAGAAGAAGAAGAAGAAACAGAAGAAATGCGACGCGGATTCAAAAAGACGACGACGAAAGCGACGAGAAGAAGAAGGAGCAGAAGTCGTCGAATTAGATTCGAAGAAGAAGAAGAGGAAATGTGAAACTTTGAACAAAAAAGAAATAACAGAAATAACGACAGGCGCACCACCGTCGGCACCGAGAGATGAAGATATAAGCGACAAAAACAATCCCCAGCACGAGGGCAAAGACGAGGTGAAGAGAAGCGATGCTCCTGCTCCGGTAGATGCGACTCCACCGGTCCCTGGATTTGGAGCCGCGATGACGCTCGAACAATATCGCGAGCTCGCGAAACAAAAGACGTATTTACAAGGCACGGTACACGCGAAAGATAAAGCAGAAGCGGACGCAGAAAATAAAGATAAACAAGAGAAATTATCCCGAGGATGGTGGCCGTGCCAGAGCTACAAGTGCGACGGTCACATGAATCCAAAAATGATGGATAAATGCAATCAATGCGGCGCCATGCGAACTCTTTCAAAATCAGGAGGTACTTTCAAACATCGAGCGTCGGACGCGCAAATAGCCTTCAACGCGAATAGAAGATAGAATAGCA